>Ga0265342_10000763_pt1 | contig 32827 bp, 32 predicted proteins | sample 4CB327metaG_FD_203125 | JGI IMG/M metagenome (GOLD analysis project Ga0265342, IMG submission 203125) | Rhizosphere microbial communities from Carex aquatilis grown in University of Washington, Seatle, WA, United States - 4-CB3-27 metaG | ecosystem: Host-associated > Plants > Roots >... | reverse complement strand
CTGGCCGCGCTCGGCTGGCTCTATCTCGCGCTCGCCGTCGCCGACATGGGCGGCGTTCCGCTCGGGCCTGGCATGGCCGTGCTCGACACGCTGCCGCGCGCGGTGCAGGCGATCTGCCGGCCGCTGTTCGGCCTGGCGACGCCCGCGCACGGGGTTCTGCTCATCGCGCTGATGTGGGGCGCGATGACGCTCGCCATGATGCTGCCGACTGCGGGCCCGATGATCCTCACTTATGCCGAGATCGCGGACACCGCGGCGAAGAAAGGCGAACGGATCGTTTCGCCGCTGGTGCTCGCCGCCGGCTATCTCGTGATGTGGCTCGGCTACGCCGTCGCAGCCACGGTCGCGCAGGTTCTGTTCACGCGCCTCGCGCTGATGAACACCGGCATGACCTCGGCGAGCGTCCTCTTCTCCGGCGCAATCTTCATCGGCGCCGGCGTCTACCAGTTCACGCCGCTCAAGCATGCCTGCCTCAACCAGTGCCAGCGGCCATTTCCTTTCTTCTTCGCCAATTGGCGGACGACGGCGAAAGGTGTGTTCCGGCTCGGCGTGCAGCAGGGGCTCTACTGCCTCGGCTGCTGCTGGGCGATGATGCTGGTCATGTTCGCGGTCGGCGTCATGAACGTCGTCTGGATGGCGGGGCTGGGCATCGTCATGACCATCGAGAAGATCGGCTCTGGCCGGCGCTTCAGCCACGCCGTCGGCGTGGTGCTGATCGTGGCCGGATTGGCCTTCGTGATCGCCGCCTTCGCGGCCCATTGGCCGGCATGAGCGAATTCGCTAACAATCGGGCTTGAAGAAGAGGGAACGCAACGTGGCCGAGAGCTGGACGCTGAAGGGCGAGATGACGTTGTCGTGCAGCTGCACGGTGTTTTGTCCGTGCGTGCTGTCGCTCGGCGAGCATCCGCCGACGGAAGACCGCTGCCAGACCTGGGCCGGCGTCCGCATCGACCAAGGCAACTTCGACAATGTCGATCTCGCCGGTATCAATCTCGGCCTGATGATGGACCTGCCGGGCATCATGTCGCGCGGCAACTGGACCGCGGCGCTGTTCGTCGACGACAAGGCGCCGATCCAGGCCGTGAAGGGACTGACGCGCATCTTCACCGGCCGCGTCGGGGGCACCACGCATCTCCTATCGATCCTGGTCGGCCAGTTCCTCGGCGTGCACCAGATCCCGATCAGCTACGAGACCAACGGCGACACGCGCATCATCTCGCTCGAGAAATACGGTGGCGGCGCCGTCACCCCGGTGAAGGGCAAGGAGCAGGGCGGCAACGTCGTCATCAAGAACAGCCAGTACTGGATCGGGCCGGACGTCATCGTGGCCAAGTCCGACAAGTCGCGCTTCCGCGGCTTCGGCCGCAACTGGAATCTCGCCGGCCGCTCGGCCGAGATCGTCAAGCTCGACTGGGGCAACGCGTAAGTGGAGACGATCCGCGCCTTCGCCGTTCATGTGTTGACCGCATGCGGCGCGGCGCTGGCGCTCTTGGCGCTGATCTTCGCGACCGGCGGCCATTGGGAGGCGATGTTTTTCTGCCTCGGCCTGGCGCTGATCGTCGACGGCGCCGACGGGCCGCTCGCGCGCGAGTTCAAGGTCGCGGAGGTGCTGCCGCGCTGGTCGGGCGACACGCTCGACCTCGTCGTCGATTTCACGACGTATGTGTTCGTGCCGGCCTTCGCCATCGTCGCCAGCGGCCTGATGCCGGACGTGCTGGCGATCCCGTCCGGCGTCATCGTCGTCGTTACCGGCGCGATCTACTTCGCCGACCGCAGGATGAAGACGGACGACAACTACTTTCGCGGCTTCCCGGCGGTGTGGAATCTGGCGGCGTTCTATCTCTACCTTCTTCAACCGCCGGAATGGATCGGCTTTGCCGGCGTCGTCGCGCTGGCGGCGCTGAGTTTCGCGCCGGTCAAGTTCCTGCACCCCTTGCGCGTTGCGCACTGGCGTTGGCTCAATGTGGCGCTGCTCGCGGCTTGGGGCCTGCTGGCGTTCGTCGCGGTCGTCATGGGCTTGCAGCCCGGGCCGTTCGTCGTCGTGCCGCTCTGCGTCATTGCGCTTTATTTCTTCCTCGCCGGCCTTATTGGCCGGAAAGCCTGAACAGGAGTTTCAAGAATGCCCGTCCTTCTCGTCGCCGGCGGCAGCCGGGGTATTGGCGCCGCGACCGCGCGGCTCGCGGCGAAACACGGCTACGACGTGGCGGTGAACTATGCCGCGAACGGCGAGGCGGCCGCGGCCGTCGTGAAGGACATCCAGGCCGCGGGCCGGAAGGCGGTCGCGATCAAGGGCGACATGGGTCGCGAGGCCGACATCGAGCGCGTCTTTGACGAGGCTGCGAAGGCGCTGGGGCCGGTCACACATTTCGTGCATTCGTCCGGCATCATCGGCGACTTCTCGCGCCTCGACGAGGCGAGCGCCGCGACGATCAAGGCGGCGCTCGACGTCAACACCTTCGGCGCGCTGTGGTGCTTAAGCGCCGCCATCCGCCGCATGTCGACGAAGCGCGGCGGGAAGGGCGGTGCGATCGTTATGCTCTCGTCGATGGCGGCGACCATCGGCGGCGCCACCGAATGCATCTGGTATGCCGCATCGAAGGGCGCGGTCGACACGATGGTCATCGGCGCCTCGCGCGAGGTGGCGAAGGAGGGCATCCGCATCAACGCCATCTCGCCGGGCATGATCGACACCGACATCCAGCCGCCGGGGCGCATCGAGAAGTTCGCGCCGATGATCCCGATGGGCCGGGCGGGCAGCGCCGACGAGGTGGCGGACGCGATCCTCTATCTCCTGTCCGACGCGGCGTCCTACGTGAACGGCGCGAACCTGCGCGTCTCCGGCGGGCGCTAGGCAATCGAAAATAACGAGTGGGTGAGCGCGCTTGCGCTTGGCCAAGCGCTGCCTATGATCGCCGCCGAACCGATATTCGAGAAAACGCTCATTCAAGGGGTGAAACCATGGTCGCGGCAGTACGCGTTCACAAGACCGGCGGTCCGGAAGTCCTGACGTTCGAGGACATCGAAGTCCCCGCGCCTGGCCAGGGCCAGGTCAAGATCAAGCAGCACGCCTGCGGCGTGAACTTCATCGACTGCTATTTCCGCATGGGTCTTTACCCGTCGCCGGTCGGGATGCCGTTCGTCGCCGGCAACGAGGGCGCGGGCGAGGTGACCGCGGTCGGGCCGGGCGTGACCGATCTGAAGGTCGGCGACCGCGTCGCTTACGTCGTGCCGCTCGGCGGCTACGCGGCGGAACGGCTGCTGCCGGCCGATCGCTCCGTGAAGATTCCCGACAAGATCACCTACGAGCAGGCCGCCGGCATGATGCTCAAGGGCATGACCGCGCAATATCTGCTCAACCGCACCTTCAAGGTCGGCAAGGGCATGACCGTGCTGATGCACGCCGCCGCCGGCGGCGTCGGCCTCATTCTGTGCCAGTGGGCGAAGCATCTCGGCGCGACCGTCATCGGCACCGTCGGCTCCAAGGACAAGGCTGCGCTCGCGAAAGCCAACGGCTGCGACCACACGATCCTCTACCGCGACGAGGACTTCGTCGCGAAGGTCAAGGAGATCACCGGCGGCAAGCTCTGCGACGTCGTCTATGACGGCATCGGCAAGACCACGTTCCCGGCCTCGCTCGACTGCATTCGTCCGCTCGGTTACTTCGTCTCATTCGGTTCGGCCTCCGGCCAGATCGAGGCGTTCAACATCAACATCCTCCAGGCCAAGGGCTCGCTCTTCGCGACGCGGCCGACGCTCAACCACTACGCGGCCAAGCGCGAGGATCTGATGGCGATCGCCGCCGACCTGTTCAGCGTGGTCGGTTCGGGCGCAGTCAAGATTCCGGTGAACCAGAAATACGCGCTCAAGGACGCACGCAAGGCGCACGAGGATCTCGAGGGACGCGGCACGACGGGCTCGTCGATCCTGATCCCGTAGAACGGCGCCCCATGAAGCCCTGGGGCCGCTTTTCGACGCTCGGCCTCGCGGCCGGCGCGCTGCTCGTCGGCCAGGCGGTCGCGCTCGCCGCGCTCACCTGGTTCTACGACCTGCCGCTGGCGCGGCTGCCGAACCTGGCCGGCGACGGCGTCGCGGTCACCGTCATCATCCTGGTGTCGACGCCGATCGAGGTGGCGCTGCTGATGCTGTTTGCGCAGCGCTGCGGCGTGCCGGCTGCGGACTATCTCGGCTGGACGATGCCCAAGCGCGCCGACGTCGTCTTCGGCATCGTCGCCGTTGCGATCTTCATCGTTCTCGCCGACCTTGTGAGTTGGCTCGCCGGCCACGGCCTCGTCACCTCGTTCCAGACCGACATCTACACGACCGCCAGCACGCAGGGCTGGCTGGTGCTGCTGTGGCTTGCGATCATGATCGTGACGCCGTTCGGCGAGGAGACCCTGTTCCGCGGCTTTCTGTTCCGCGGCTGGTTCCGTGAGGCCAAGGATGCGTGGCCGGCCATTATTGCTACCGCCGCGCTGTTCGGCCTGCTGCACGTGCAATACGACTGGTTCGTGATCGCGCAGGTGTTCGGCTTCGGCGTCCTGCTCGGCTGGATGCGCTGGGTCTCCGGCTCGACGCTTTTGACCATGCTGCTGCACTGCCTGATCAACTTCGAAGGCATGATCGAGACGCTGATCGGTCTGCACCGGTAACGGTCACAGCCGCGCGGCGATCCGGCCGAAGGCCGGGTGCTGCGTCAGCCCGGCCGGCAGGCGCGGCAGGCCGATGACCTCCGCGCCGCCCGCAAAGCGCGCAATATCGGCGACCGTTTCCTCGAGCGGCACCGTGTCGTTGTCCCTCTCGCTGACGACGATCGAGGCGATGCGCAACGCCCGTTGCGTCAAGACGTCGACCGCGGTCAGGGTGTGGCTGATGGTGCCCAGATAGCCGCCGACGACGAGAATCACAGGCAGGCCGAGCGTCGCCATCCAGTCGAGCACGGTGCGGTCCGCATCGAGCGGGACCATGATGCCGCCGACGCCTTCGATGAACAGAGTGCCGTCATGGGCCGCGACGGCCTCGCGGCTGAACGCGAGGAGTGCGTCGAAATCGACGCTGCGACCCTCGCGCGCGGCGGCAGTGTCGGGCGACAGCGGTGCGCGAAATCGGAACGGCGCGATCGCCGCGATCTCGTCGGCCGAGACCGGCCGGCCCATCGCGCGCAGCAGCACCGCGGGATCGCTGGTCTCGACCACGGATGAATCGTAGCCGCTGACCAGCGGCTTCAGCGCCGCAGCCGCGCGCCCTTCGCCGCGCAGATGGCGGATGAGCCCGGCGGTGACGAAGGTCTTGCCGATATCGGTGCCGGTCGAGGTGACGAAATAGGCGGTCATGCTGCTGATTGGGCCGTCCGGCGGGTGACAGCCCGACGATAGCAGAGAACGCCGCGGGCCGCGCCATCGGGACCGCCGGGCGATATTTGCCGTGTCGCTAGTCGGCGCGCGGCGGCCGCACGATGGTGACGCTGCACGAGGCTTCCGCCGCGACCTTTGCCGATACGCTGCCGAGGAGCTTGCGCGCAAGCGAGGCATCGCGCGCGCCGATCAGAACATGATCGACGCGGTTGGCGAGCGCGAAATCGACGATCGCGTCGGCGGGATCGACCGCCTCGAGCACGTGGACGGTGAACCGCGCTGCGTCGAGCTTGAGCGGCTCGGCCCAAGCGCGCAAACCGACAAGCCGGTCGACCTGCTTGCTGTGGCCGCTGTCATCGAGCGTCGTGTCGAGCGCGAGCCGGTGCACCTTGTTGACGTTGAGGCAGGCGAGGCGCGCCGCCGGCAAGGTCGCGAGGATGCGCCGCGTCGTTACGCGCAGCGCCTCGTTGAGCGAGGGGTCGGCGCCGAGATCGATCGCCGCGGCGACGATCGGCGCCGACGCCAGCTGCGCCGTGACGTCGGCCTTGCGCGGCGTGTGCTTCAGATCGGTGTTGAAGCGACGGCGCATGACGACGCGGAAGGAGTCGCGCCGCATCCGTTCCGAGCGCTGCGTCAGCTTGATCTGGTCCGGATGGCCGAGCTCGAAGGCCAATTGCGCCGCGGTCGGATAGCGCCAGGACGGCTCGATCTCGAGGCAGCGCAGCACGATCTCCTGGAGCCAATGCGGATAGTCGGGCTTGAGCTTGCGCGGCGGCTCTGGGTCGCGCCACAGCCGCCGCCGCATCGCGCGCAGGGTCTCGCCCTCTCCGAACGGGCGGACACCGGTCGAGAAGAAATAGAGCAGCACTCCGAGCGCAAATTGGTCGCTGCGCGGGTCGGTGCGGTCGCCTTTCAGCTGTTCCGGCGACATGTAGGGCGCGGTGCCGAACGGCACGCGAAATTCCTCCTGCATCAGGTCCGGCAATTGCGCGTGATGCGACAGGCCGTAGTCGAGCAGTACGGCTTCGCCGCTCGGACGCAGCACGATGTTGCTCGGCTTGATGTCGAGATGGACGACGTGCTGGCGATGCAGCGCGTCGAGCGCGGTCGCGATCTTCGCTCCGAGCGCGGCGACTTCCGGATAGGGCAGGGGCAGTTCCTTCAGCCGCGGCAGCAGCGATTGCCCGGCGATGCGCTCCATGACGATGTAGGGCTGCACCGCGAAGTCGCCGGCGGCGACGAATTTCGGTACGTGCGGCCCGGTGAGCCGCGGCATGATCATCTGTTCCATCTCGAAGCCGACGATGGTCGCGGGATCGGAGCCCTCCTTGATCAGCGGCACCTTCATCAGCATCGGTGGATCGTCGGCGCGGCGCGTCACGCGCCAGAGCTCCGACATGCCGCCGCGATGGATCAGTTCCTCGAGGCGAAAGCCGTCGATCAGCGCACCGGCTTCGAGCGTCGGTTTGACCATCACAGGCCTCGCGACAGGCGCTCGGCGAGCCAGGACGGCAGGCCCTTGGCGCGGATCGCCGCGGCCGCCGCCTCGATGTCGTAAGGCGTGCGGCAGAAGGTGACTTCGCGCTTCGCGGTGTCGAGCATCAGCCATGACGCGGCGGGATTGCCGTCACGCGGCTGGCCGATGCTGCCTGCCACGATCAGCCAGCGCCGGCCGGGCAGGAGCGGGATCGGCACGCCGGCAACGGGCGTGAAGGCGGTCATCTTCGCCGCCGCCGACAGCGAGTAGACGGCGGGGCGATGAATGTGGCCGCAGAAGGTGACCTGCGCGCGCGTCGCCTGAATGCTGCGCGCAGCGTCGGCAGTCGAGGCGACGTAGCTATAGCCTTGCGGATTGCTCGCCTCGGCGTGGACGTAAAGGCGGTCCTCGTCGGTCACGGTCAGCGGCAGGCCCGCGAGGAAGTCGCGCGCCGGCTTGCCCAGTTCGCCGCGCGTCCATTCGATCGCTACCGTCGCCTCGACGTTCATGCTTTCGCGCGGCTCCGACACGGCGTGATCGTGATTGCCGCGCACGGCCTGCGCGCCGTCCGCGACGAGCGCCATGGCGGTCTCGACCGACCATTCCGGATCGGCGCCGTAGCCGACGTAATCGCCGAGCAGGACGAAGCGCTGCGCGCTCCTGGCGCGCGCATCGTCGAGGCAGGCGGAGAAGGCCTGGCGGTTGGCGTGGATGTCGGCGAACAGAGCAATCAGCATGACGATTTGCGCCGGACAGGATGCGGTTGAGCCACGCATGGCACGTTGACCTTTGTCAATGTGCGGGCAACCGTCGCGCGATGCGCGTTGACCCAGATCAAGCGCGACGCCTCTCTCGCTTCGCATAGTTAGCGACGACAAAGACGGGCCGCGACGTGACGTGGCCACAAAATGGAGGATGACATGCGAACAGGATTGTCACTTTCGCTGGCCGCCGGCGCCGTCGCGCTGGCGCTGCTCGCGCCGGTGAAGGGTGCCGACGCGGCGAGCCTGCCCGGCGCCTCGCAATTGCCCGCGGCTGCGCAGGACATCGGCTCGGTCGAGCAGGCGCGCAACGTCTGCCGCCGCTACTTTGACGGCTATCGCTGGCGCCAGCGCTGCTGGTGGGCGCCGGGCCCGCGCTATGACCACTGGGGTTCGCGTCGGTGGCGGTATCGGCACCACCGCTGGTGAGCCGCTTCGGCTGAAACCTTGCCCGGCCGCGCGCGTTGCGCGGCCGGTCCAATTTTAGAAACCGACGACGCTGCCGTGCAGGTCGTAGGCGTCGGCGCGCTCGATCTTCACCGTGGCGATCTCGCCGACGCGCAGCGGCCTTCGGCTCGCGACATAGACGGCGCCGTCGATCTCCGGCGCGTCGGCCATCGAGCGGCCCTTGGCGACGCTCGCGCCGACCTCGTCGATGATGACCTGCTGGCGCGTGCCGATCTTGCGCTTCAGCCGCCGCTCCGAGATCCTCTGCTGCGCCTGCATGAAGCGGTGCCAGCGCTCTTCCTTCACCTCGTTCGGAACGGCGGCGGCGATCTCGTTCGCCGGCGCGCCCTTGACCGGCTCGTATTTGAAACAGCCGACGCGGTCGAGCGCGGCCTCGTCGAGCCATTGCAGGAGGTAGTCGAAATCGGCGTCGGTCTCGCCGGGGAAGCCGACGATGAAGGTCGAGCGCAAGGTGAGGTCCGGCGCGATGTCGCGCCAGCGCGCGATGCGCTCGAGCGTCTTTTCCTGCGAAGCGGGACGCTTCATGCGCTTGAGCACATCCGGTGAGGCGTGCTGCAGCGGCATGTCGAGATAGGGCAGCACCTTCTTCTCGGCCATCAGCGGGATGACGTCGTCGACGTGAGGGTAGGGGTAGACGTAATGCAGACGCACCCAGACGCCGAGCTCGCCTAAAGCGCCGGCGAGATCGATGAACTTCGCCCGCACATCGCGGTCGCGCCATTTGCTCGCGGCGTATTTGACGTCGACGCCGTAAGCCGAGGTGTCCTGCGAGATGACCAGCAGTTCCTTGACGCCGGCGGCGACGAGTTTCTCGGCTTCGCGCAGCACGTCGGCGGCCGAGCGCGAGACGAGATCGCCGCGCAGCTTCGGGATTATGCAGAAGGAGCAGCGATTGTTGCAGCCTTCGGAAATCTTGAGATAGGCGTAGTGCCGCGGGGTCAGCTTGATGCCTTCCGGCGGCACGAGGTCGAGGAACGGATCGTGCTTCGGCGGCACGGCGCGGTGCACGGCCTCGAGTACGCTCTCGTACTGCTGCGGGCCGGTGACGGCGAGCACGCCCGGATGCGCCGCAGTGATGCTCTCGGGCTCGGCGCCCATGCAGCCGGTGACGATGACCTTGCCGTTTTCCTTGAGCGCGCCGCCGATCGCCTCGAGCGATTCCGCCTTGGCGCTGTCGAGGAAACCGCAAGTATTGACGATGACGAGGTCAGAGCCCTGGTGCTGGCGCGTGAGCTCGTAGCCCTCGGCACGCAGGCGCGTGATGATGCGCTCGGAATCGACCAGCGCCTTCGGGCAGCCGAGCGAAACGAAGCTCACCTTGGGGGCGGCCGGGCCGGTTGTCTTGTCGGGATCGGGCATTCGGGGAGGGAGGTAATGCCATCGAGCCGGAATAGCAACCCGCGTCGTCACCTGTTCCGCAGCGCCTCGGCCTCGGCATAGAAACGCTTCTCCCAGGCCTTCTGGTTGTCCATGCCCTCGCGGATGAAGGGCGTGAACACAGCGAGGTTCAAGAGCAGCCAGTTGAGGACATTGGCGGGAAAGCGCAGCGGCTTGCGGAAGTCGACGAACAGTACCACCCGGGTGTGCGGCGTGCGGTTCCACGCCTCGTGTTCGAAGGCGTCGTCGAAGATGACGGCCTCGCCGTCCTTCCAGCGATAGATCTCGTTCTCGACGCGGATGCCGAGGTCCTCGCGCGGCTCCGGCACGATCAGGCCGAGATGGAGGCGCAGCACGCCGTTGTACGGTCCGCGGTGCGGCGGCAGGTGCTTGCCCGGCTCGAGGATCGAGAACATCACGGTGATGAGGCCGGGGATCTTCTGGCAGGCGGCCCAGGTCTGCGGACACAGCGCGATGTTGGCGTCCGATCTGAAGCCGTAGCCGGCGAGCAGGAAGGTTTTCCAGCCGCGGTCCTGACTAATGGTCGAGACGTCGGACGATATCTCGTGGAAGCCGGGCAGGTCGTCTTTGCGCGTGAGCACGCGCACGAGCTCCGTGCGGATCGCCGGGAAGGCGGCCTCGACCTCGGCGGCCCAGGGGAATACCGCCTTGTCGTAGATTGGCGGGTTGCCGACCTTGCTGAAGGCGACGTTGAGCCGTTCGGCGAAGGCGACGACGCGCATGAACACCCGGGTGATCAGGCTCGGGCGGCGCATCGGCGCGATGCCCTCGGTGCCGAAGCGTTGCACCGGCGTCTCGCCCGGCCGAAGTCCTTGCTCTGCGGCGCTGTTCACGGAAAGCCGACCCTCACGGAGAAACGCCGCCCCGCGACGCCTTGACGACGAGTCTAGCAACCGGGACGGGGTCCGCAAAGTTGCCCCCGCAAGCCGCCCCGGGGGAATGGCGCTGCCGGCGCGGCGACGCTAATCTCGCCCCCGAATCCGGACCCAACCCATGCGCGCGCTTTTCGTGCTGCTCATCCTCGCAATCGCCGCGCTCAGCCCGGCGCACGCCGCCGACGTGACGGCAACGCGCCACGCCGCGCTGACGATGCCGGCCAAGGTCCTGCCGTTCCCCCGCAGCGCGCGGTCGCAGTCGGTCTGGGCCTCCGGCGTCTGCTGGAACGAATGCGGCGCCTATTGCACGGCGGGACTCGTCGGGTGCCTCAAGCGCGACGCGCAAGGGCAGTGCCTCAAGGCAACCGATCGCTGCGACCGGTTCTGCCAGAACCAGTGCCGAACCGAGGGCGGGCCGCTCCTGCCCGACGTCCTGGATTTCTGAAGGCTGCCATGCCGCGCGCGGTCACTCTCTCGCTCGCAATTCTGGTCGCCGCAGCCGCAGCGGCGGAGGCCTCGCCGGTCGGACTGTGGCGTGCCAAGGACGGCGCCCAGATCCGCGTTTCGGCCTGCGGCAAGCAGACGCTCTGCGGCTTCATCGCCACGACCAATCCGCGCATCGATCCCGCGACCGGCAAGGCGCCGGTCGACAAGAACAATCCCGATCCGGCGAAACAGAAGCGGCCGCTCGTGGGCGTCGAGATCCTGATCGGCATGGCGCCGAGCGCGCCGGGCGAGTGGTCGGGCCGGCTCTACAATGACGACGACGGCAAGACCTATGACGGCAAGCTCAAGGAGCTCGGGCCGAAGAACATCCGCATCGAGGGCTGTGCCGGCGCCCTCTGCGGCGGGCAGGAACTCAGCCGCGTGAAATGACTCGGGGCCGCATTGCTGCGCCCGCGAACGATCGCTTTCACAACCCGCTGACCATGTGCGCGACTCATCGCGCGAGGCGGAACTACGGCCTCGGTTCCGCCGTTGCCGCCGCACCTGACCAAAGATTCCAATTGGAGATATCGATGACCAAGATCGCTCTCATGGCGGCCGTTGCGGTGCTTGCGGTGTCGGCCGCAGCCCCGGCCTCCGCCCATTACTATCGCCACCATCACCGCCATCACGTCTGGGTGCACCACGGCTCCGGCGCCTACGCCTATGCGCCCCATCACCGGCGGGTCTACAACAGCAGCAACAGGAACGAGCGCCGCTGCCAGCTGTCGCCGGGCTCGCCGGCTTACGAGCCCTGCATGAACAGGCCCTGACCGCCTCATCGCCTCAAGATGCGTGAGCGCTGCCGGCTCGCGGAACTTCCGCGGCCGGAGGTGCTTTCTTCGCCTGTTGAGGCCGAGACTCCCGCCGTGAAATTGGATTCAAATTGAAAGTAAACGTCGCTCAAGTTTCCCCTAAAGGTTTAGGCCGCCGCGCAACGCGGATTTAGGACGCTCCCCATAGTGTTGCTGTACGGGCGTTATCGGGAGTGAAGGATGACCAAGCTTTTCATCGACATCGTCGGCGCGGAACAGCGCCAGCTCGACTTTTCCGGCCGCCTTTATGCGAGCCCGGAGGAGGCCGGCGAGGCCGCGCAGCTGATGTGCATGGATCTCGGCGTGACCGAGGACAGCCCGTGGGTGGGTGCCGAGGTTCAGGTCAAGGACGTCGACGGCCGGTGCCTCTACGCCTATCCGGTCGGGCAAATCCAGTAACGTCCCGTGTTCGCCGAACGCCGCAGCTCACCGCGCATTCGCTTCAGCCGCGCCGGGCTTGTCCAGCACGACGACATCGGCACGCGCGCCTGCACCATCGTTGACCTCTCGGACGGCGGCGCGCGTCTGGTTTCGGAAACCGATCTGCCCATCCGCTTCGTGCTCACCATGAAGACCGACGCCGGAGAGCGGCGAAAATCCTGCCGACAGGTCTGGCGCCTGCACCAGGAGTTCGGGGTGCAGTTTCTGGATTGAGCGATCGCACGCACGACCACACGATCCATCGTTCCGCTTCTCCCTTCTGCATCGAAGCTCCGCGACTTGACGTCGGCCTTTCGGCGCGACCGACGCGGCAGCATGGCGACGGTCTTTGCGCTCTCCGCAGCGCCACCCCGATCTCGGCGGAGCCAGCGAGAAACATTTTAAATGTGACGGTTTTGGGTGAGCACAATTTAAAATGCGCTTGGTAGACAGCCGTTTATGGATAGAAGGCGGACACCGCGCGTGGCTATCAGCGAAGACGGTGCCATTGTCTACGGCTTGAGCAAAGCCGCGCACTGCGTCGTCCAGAACATCTCGCCGCAGGGCGCATGCCTTGAAGTCAGCGCTCCTGTGGATCCGGTGGTCATTCCGCGGGAGTTTGTCCTGTACCGGCCGTCCGCGCGGTCAATCCGGAATTGCCGGGTGATCTGGCGATCCTTTCAGCGCATCGGCGTGGAATTCAAGTAAACCGCTCGCCATGGTCCAAATCGACGTACCCGATAGGGTAGGACGGCGCTGGCGGAAGGGGTGGGATTCGAACCCACGGTACCCTTGCAGGTACGCCGGTTTTCAAGACCGGTGCCTTAAACCACTCGGCCACCCTTCCATTGTGCCCGCGACGGGACGCGTACGGGCCGGGCCTCGATCCAACATGCTGGCGCCCCAGCGAGCCACTGTCCTCCATTGCTGCAACGCGGCCCCGCTTGCAAGGCCCCGGCGGCTCAGATATCCCGCATTCCACGCTGCCCGCGGGCGTCGGCCGAAGCGCCAATGGAACCGAACGTTTACCATGGCGCAGCGGTCCCGGTTCACGGGCCCCCCGGTTTAGGTTAATGTCCAGGCTCTCATCGACGGGGATCAAGGCCATCAGCATGGGTTGGACGGGCGACGGCGCCATGGGCCGCCTTGCACGCATTGCGGCAGTTGCCGCGGGCGGGCTCGCGCTCGCCAACTGCTCAGGCGGCCTGTCCGGCCGGCTCGATCCGAAATATGGGGTTTCCGCCAGCGCCCGCGTCGTTGAGCCGGGCCAGCCGGTGCCGAAGGGCGGCGGCGTCTACCGTGTCGGCAAGCCTTACGTCGTTGCCGGCCGCGTCTACGTTCCGGAAGCCGATCCGAACTATTCCGAGGTCGGCTACGCCTCCTGGTATGGCGACGACTTCCACGGCCGTTACACGGCCAATGGCGAGATCTTCGACAAGGACGCGATCTCCGCCGCGCACCCGACCTTGCCGATGCCGTCCTATGTGCGCGTGACCAATCTCGCCAACGCCAAGTCGATCATCGTCCGCGTCAACGATCGCGGTCCCTATGCCAAGGGCCGTCTGATCGACCTGTCGACCAAGACCGCGCAGCTTCTCGGCTTCTATGGCCACGGCATCGCCAAGGTGCGCGTCGACTATGTCGGCATGGCGCCGATCGCCGGCTCGGACGATCGCAAGCTGATGGCGACCTTGCGCGAGGGCAGGCCGGCCGAGGCGCCGGTCCAGGTCGCGTCGGCGAAACCCTTCGTGCCGACCTATTTCGACAACCGCTCGATGAGCAAGGTCGCGCCGCTGCCGCCGGATCGCCCGTATCGCCTCGGCGAGGGCGAGGTGACGGCCGAGGACGCCCCGCAGCTGGTCAAGACGACCGACCTGTCGGCCGCGCCGCGGCTCGAAATGGCCGCTGCACGCGCACCGGCGCCGGTGCGGACCGAAACGCCGCGTCCGTCTCCGGTTTCGGCGTACGCCGCACCCCGCTATGATGGCGGCGGTGCCGGCTTCATGAGCGGCCGCGGCCTCTACTGACGCCGCTAACGCGCGCCATACGGCCGCCACCATCGCCTGAGACAGCGCGCATATCGGCCATGGCATTGCGAGTCCCGTTCACCCAGCTTCTTGCAGCCGCGCTCGTGACGGCGCTCGCCGTCATGCCTGCGGCTGCGCAGAAGAAGGACGGTCCGAAGAAGGACGAGCCGCAGATCAACGCGCCGCACGCGATCCTGATCGACGCGGAGAACGGCGGCGTGCTCTACGAGCGCGATCCCGACAAGCTGATCTTCCCGGCGAGCCTCGCCAAGCTGATGACCGCGGAATACGTCTTCCACGAGATCAAGGAAGGGCGCGTCAAGCTTACGGACGAATACGTCGTCAGCGAAAATGCCTGGCGCAAGGGCGGGGCGCCGTCGCACGGCTCGACCATGTTCGCGGCCCTGCACAGCCGGGTGCCGGTCGACGACCTCCTGCACGGCATGATCATCCAGTCGGCGAACGATGCGTGTATCGTCATCGCCGAGGCGCTCGCCGGCAACGAGCGCGACTTCGGCGCCAAGATTACCGAGCGGGCGCGCCAGATCGGCCTGACCAAGTCGACCTTCGCCAATTCCAACGGTCTGCCCGATCCGGGCACGCAGGTGACGACGCGCGAGCTCGGCATGCTCGCGCGCCACATCATTTTGACCTATCCCGACTTCTACAAGCTGTTCGGCCAGACCGAATTTACCTGGAACAAGATCCGGCAGCCGAACCGCAATCCGCTGCTTGCCATGAGCATCGGCGCCGATGGTCTCAAGACCGGTTTCACCAAGGAAGCCGGCTACGGCCTCGTCGGCTCGGCGGTGCAGAACGGGCTCCGCCTCATCGTCGTCGTCAACGGCGACAAGTCGGCCAAGGAGCGCGCCGACGACGCCAAGAAGCTGCTCGAATGGGGCTTCCGCAGCTTCGAACAGCGCATCCTGTTCGCCGAAGGCCAGCAGCTCGGCACCGCCAAGGTCTATGGCGGCTCGCAGGGCAAGGTGCCCCTGATGGCCGACGGCCTCGTCAAGGTCATGATGCCGAAGGCCGGCGGCGAGAGGCTCATCGCCCGCATCGTCTACACCGGTCCGGTGCCGGCGCCGGTCAAGAAGGGCCAGGCGATCGGCGCCGTGAAGGTCTGGCGCGGCGACAACCTGATCCTGACCCAGCCTCTGCACGCCGCCGAAGACGTGCGCGCAGGCTCGCTGCCGCAGCGCGCCTTCGATGCTGTGACCGAGATGGTGATCGCCCTGTTCCGCGCGGGCGCCGAGCGGTTATAAGGGCTCCACCGGCGCGCCGCCGGAGGCCTCACGAGTCGGTTGGATGCGCGGACGGTTCATTACTTTCGAGGGCGGGGAGGGCAGCGGCAAGTCCACCCACACCCGGGCGCTCGCCGAGCGCCTGAAGGAAGCCGGGATCGACGTCGTGCTGACGCGCGAGCCGGGCGGCTCGCCGGGCGCCGAGGTCATCCGCCATATCCTGCTCTCCGGCATCGCCAAGAAACTCGGCACCGAGACCGAGGCCTTCCTTTTCGCAGCGGCCCGCGACGATCATGTGCGCAACACCATCCTGCCCGCGCTTCAAGCCGGGCGCTGGGTGATCTGCGACCGCTTCATCGATTCCACGCGCGTCTATCAGGGCGCGCTCGGGCAGGTGGACGCCAAGCTCATTCGCGGCCTCGAGCGCATCACGGTCGGCAACGATGCACGGCCGGACATGACCTTCCTGCTCGACGTGCCGGCGACGGTGGGCCTGGCCCGTGCGCAGAAGCGACGCGGCGAGGGTGCGGCTGACCGCTTCGAGTCGGAATCGGTCGAGTTCCACGAAAAGCTGCGCGCCGCCTATCGCGCGCTCGCCGCGGCGGAGCCTAACCGCATCGTCGTCATCGACGGCCGCGCGCCGCGCGAAGTGGTGGCCGAACGCATCTGGACCATCGTCGAGGAACGGCTGCATCCCGCGCCGACGGCGCCGATCGCGGCGGCCGCGCCGTGAGCGAGGACGACAGCGACATCAGGGCGCCGCGCGAGACCTTTGCGCTGTTCGGGCACGATCAGGCGGAGCAAGCGCTGCTCGAGGCCTACAAGAGCGGCCGCATCGCCCATGCCTGGCTAATCGGCGGGCCGCCCGGCATCGGCAAGGCCACGCTCGCCTTTCGCTTCGCGCGTTTCGTCCTGGCGCATCCCGACCCGCACGCGGCCGCGGTGCAGACGGCGACATCGCTCGCCGTCGATGCCGACAACGTCGTCGCGCGCCGCATTGCCGCACAGGCGCAGGGCGATCTGCGCGTGCTCGAGCGCGTGCTCAACGAGCAGACTGGCAAGCTCTATACCAATATCCGGGTCGAGGACGTGCGCCGCGTCGTCTCATTCTTCGGAGGGACTGCGGGCGAGGGCGGCTGGCGCATCGCCATCGTCGACGCCGTCGACGATCTCGCCCGCGAGGGCGCCAACGCGCTCCTGAAGGTGCTGGAGGAGCCGCCGGCACGCACGCTGCTCCTGCTGCTAAGCCATTCGCCGGGGCGCGAACTGCCGACCATCCGCTCGCGCTGCCGCCGTCTTCTGCTGCGGCCGCTGAAACAAGAAGACGTTGTGCGCGCGCTCGCCACGGCGACCGGACGCGACACCGACGACGAAGAGCTCGCGCAGGCCGCGGCATCGTCCGACGGCAGCGTGTCGCGCGCACTGGCGCTGCTCGATGGGCCGGCCTTGGCGCTGCGCCAGAAAGTCACCGACGCCATCGGGCAATTGCCGAACCCCGACCCGCGCGCGTTGCATGCGCTCGCCGACGCGCTCGGCGGCGCCGATCCCACGACGCTCGCCGCCTTCATGGATCTGGTGAACGGCTGGCTGACGCAGCATCTCGGCCGCGGCGATGGCGACGCCCGCGCGCTCGCGCGCGTCGCCGAGACCTGGGACAAGGTCAACCGGCATGCGCGCGAGGTCGATGCGTACAATCTCGAGCGCAAGCCGTTCGTGTTCTCGGTCTTTGCCGAGCTCGCGACCGTCGGACGCAGCTAGTTACTGCGCCGCCGCCCCGGTCGTCGAGCCGGGGTTCTTCTCGAGATAATCGAGCGCCGCCTGGAGCTGCGCGTCCTTGTCGGTGCCGATGAGCTCGTTCTTGATCGGCGACGAAAAGTTGTTCTCGCGTCCTTCCTTGGGGAAGTTCGCCTCGTCGCCTGTGCCGCTCGACTGCGGGCCCGCTTTCGGCTTGTCGCCGGGCTTACCGTTGATGGAGCCGGGATTGGCGAAGGCGCCCTGCAACTGGCTTTCGCGCAGCACCAGGCCGCCTTCGACCTGCTGCTCCTTCGGCACTTCCACGACGACGTTCGGCGAGATGCCCTGGCCCTGGATCGAGCGGCCGCTCGGTGTGTAGTACAGCGCGGTCGTCAGGCGCAGCGCGCCGTGCCCGTTGAGCGGGATGACGGTCTGCACTGAGCCCTTGCCGAAGCTCTGCGTGCCCAGGACGGTGCCGCGCTTGCGGTCCTGCAGCGCGCCGGCGACGATCTCGGAAGCGGAGGCGGAGGCGCCATTGATCAGCACGACGACCGGCACGTGCGGCATGAGCTCCGAGCCGTTCGACTTGTAGACATGCTGGTCTTCCGGGTTGCGGCCGCGGATGCTGACGACGGTGCCGCTGCCGAGGAAGTCGCCGCCGACGGCGACGGCGGCGGTGAGCAGCCCGCCCGGATCGTTGCGCAGGTCGAGCACGAAGCCTTTCAAGCCGCCATTCGCCTGGCCCTTGAGGGTCTCGACCGCCTTCTTGAAGTCGGTCGCGGTGTCCTCGCCGAATTCGGTGATGCGCGCGTAGCCGACATTATTGGCGAGCATCTTGGACTTCACAGAGGCGACCTGGATGATGCTGCGTGTGATGGTCACGTCGAACGGCGTCTTGTTGCCGCGCAGGACCGAGATGGTCACCTTGGTGCCGGGATCGCCGCGCAGGATGCGCACGATCTTTGTCAGCCCCATGCCTTGCGTGCTCTGGCCGTTGACGGCGACGATGAGATCGCCCGGCTGCATACCGGCCTTGTCGGCCGGCGTGCCGTCGATCGGCGCGATCACCTTCGGCACGCCATTCTGCGACGAAATCTGGATGCCGAGCCCGCCGAATTTGCCGGCGATGTCGGCCTGCGTCTCGCGGTATTCCTGCTCGTTCATGTAGTCGGAATGCGGATCGAGCCGGTTGAGCATGCCCTTGAGCGCGTCGTCGGTGAGCGTCGTCGAATCGACGGGGTGCACGTAGTCGCGCTGCACCAGCTGGATGATGCCGCCGATCAGGGCGAGGTCCGAGGTGGACAGCTGCGCTTGCTTGTTCTGGGCCGGCTGGGTGTTGCGCGCGACCGCGCTGTAATCGGCGAATGGCAGCGCTGCGATGACGGCGAGCACCGCACCGACGATAATGAGACGCGTCTTTTGCATGCAGGAACCCCAAATGAGTGCGCGACCATAACCGGAATGGGCCGGGCTATGTTCCCCCGCAGCAGGTATTATGCGCTGAACCGCGCCGGTTCAAGGCGGCGGGGCGTAAACGTGCGGGAGGCCCGCCGGGTGCCCGGTCAGGCTGCGGGGGCGGGTGTCCGCGCCTCGTGCGCGCGTCGTTCCAGGTCGACGGCCCGTTGCCGTAGTTCCTCAGCGGCGAGGGGATCGGCGGTATCGTCGGCCGTGCGGCGGCAAAGCTCGGCCTGGCTCTGAAGATATTGCTGTGCGGTCAAGCGAGGGGCCTCGCGCGGCTTGTCATCGGCGCGTTCGTCAACGCGCCGCGCGCCGGTCCTGTTCCGCCTTAAGGGTAGCCGTAATTGCGCCTTGCGCTGCGCGGCGAGGAGGCGTAACGGCCTCGACATGCGCGAGACTTTGCCGCTTTGCCCAAACTGCGTGCATCCGATGCGGTTGACGCGCCGGATCGCGGCCGACGAAACCCATCGCGGCCAGGACGTGTTCGAGTGTGGCACGTGCCGCGTTGCCATGACTCAAGGCGAGGCCGGAGCAGCGAAGGCGGCGAACCGCTAGTCCGCTAACGTTTCATATATCGATCGAAGAAGGCCAGCGTGTCGGCGACGGCCTGCCTTTGCACCGCGTCGGGCGCGTAGTCGCCGCCCGCCTCGCGCTCCGGATAGACGAAACCGTGTAGGTGGTGGTCGTAGCTCTTCCACTGCGCGTCCTTGCCTGCCTCGTGCAGCAGATCATAGCTGACGCGGAAGATGCCCTGCAGTTCGTCGCTGTCGCGTCCTTGCACGAAGATCGGCGTGTCGATCGGCGCAACGCGGGACTTCGCGATGTCCTCGGTGATGCGTGGCCGCACTTTCTCAGGCGTACGCATCAGCATCTTCTCCACGTTCAGCAGCCCCGTCTTCGGATCGATCTTCGCGGTCTCGTCGGGGCGCAGGCGCACGAATTCGTGCGACGCCGGCTCGCTCGCCACCATGGCGCGGAAGCCGTGATATTCCGAGGCGATCTTCAGCGCCATCTCACCGCCATGACTCATGCCCATGTAGCCGACGCGGTTCTTGTCGACGAAGGGCAGGGTCTTCACGTAATCGGCGACCGCGATCGCGTCCTCGTATTCGAGCGGGCCGCGGTTGAGCAGTTGCCGGCCCTGGCGGCCGGATGAAACGAGCTTGCCGATCTTGTCATAGGCATAGTCGACCTCGGCGCGGTAGCGCATCCACACCGCGGCGTAGCCGGCCTCGACGAAGCGCTCGAGCGTCCAGCTTTTTGTCGCGACGTGATCGCGCAGCATGCCCATGCCGCCGCCGCCATTGCCGGTCGCGAACAGGACGATGGGGAAGGGGCCGGCGCCTTGCGGCTTGCGCAGCGCGATCGGGATATACACGCCGTCGACCGCCTCGACGTACATCAGGTGCACGGGAATCGACGAGCCTCTGACCGGCTCGGTGATGACGACGTGCTCGGGATCGATTGCCCCGGGCGGCCAGGCTTCGGTGCTCATGATGAACCTTCGCGGATGCGCAAACGGCGGGAGCGGCAGGCTAGCATCGCCGCCTGCCGCCGTCATGCCGTCCTGTGCCGAGCGCGTCCGCGCTAGATGTTCGCCTCGGCGAAGGCGTTGACCCACATCGCGCAGATGCCCGAGCGCACGATGTCGGCGCGGCCGAACTCAATCACCGGCACCGGCAAGCCCTGCTTCGCGATCATCTCGATCACGACACGCAGGCCGCTGTCGCGGTCGAGATCACACTGGCTGATGTCGCCGTTGATGACCGTGGTGCAGTCCTCGCCGACGCGGGTGAGGAAGGTCTTGATCTCGACGGGCGAGGCGTTCTGCGCCTCGTCGAGCAGGACGAAAGCGTTCTTCCACGAGCGCCCGCGCATCACCTCGAACGGCACCATCTCGATCGCGCCGTTCTTGAGAGCGATGTCGTAGGCGGCCTTGCCGATGCGCTCCTTGATCGCCTCGGCGACGGGCGCGGCCCAGGGCGCGAACTTGTCTTCGAGCGAGCCCGGAAAAAAGCCGAGCGAGCGGCCGCACGGCACGTTCGGCCGTGTCAGGATGATCTTGTTGATCTGGCGGTTGCGGTAGAGGTCGGCGGCGTGGGTGGCCGCGATCCAGGTCTTGCCGGTGCCCGCGGGCCCGAGAACGATCACCTGGGGAGACTTGCGAAGGGCGTCGAGATAGTCGGCTTGCGTGGGATTGAGCGCCTTGATTGGCGGCAGGGCGCGCTCGCTTTCGAATTTGGACGAGTTCTGGAACTCTATGATTTCAGCGGTTCCCAGCAGGCGCTCATGACGACGTCTCTTCTTCGCGAGGTTCTTACCCAAGGGAGTGATCCTTCTGGTGGGCTTAAGGATAAGTGCATACGCCAACGCACCGCGCGGGGGCGCGGGTACCAAAGCCGAGAGATGGTCGAGGAATGCGGACGGCTCGCTCGCGCGACCGGCAGTCGGGGTGTTGCCAAGTGCCCCGCAAGCCTATCGATCCGTAAGGTACGAACCGCCATGCCGGGAAGGCTAAGCGATTCGCGTGACGGATTTCTAAAAATTATTGCGCTGCACCGCCGGCCGTGGGCGGCTGCCCCCAAGCTTTCGGGCGGTAAATGGCTGTCGCACCGCCGCGGTCTCTGTGATTGAATTTCTCCCGGCAGACCTCGCGACAGAAGGGCCGCCACAGCCGGGGGAGAAACACGATGACCATCAAGCTCAGCCGCCGCCAGATGCTGGCCGGCACCGCCGCCGCCGCGGCGTTTCCGATGCCCGCGATCGCGCAGAACGCACCGATGAAAATCGGCCTGCTGACGGTGAAGACGGGCCCGCTTGCCGCCGGCGGGCAGCACGCCGAGGAAGGCATCACCACCTTCCTCAAGGAGAAGAACTTCACCGCTTCCGGGCGCAAGGTCGAACTCATCGTCGCCGATACCGGCGGCTCGCCGGCCGGCGCCAAGACCAAGGCGCAGGAGCTTGTCGAGCGCGAGAAGGTCAATGTCGTGCTCGGGCCGTTCGCGGCGTTCGAACTGCTGGCGACGCTCGATTATCTCGCTCAGGCGAAGATGCCGACGCTCGCCTTCGCCGGCGCCGAAGACGTCACGCAGCGCAAGGGCAACGCCTATCTCACGCGCACCTCGTACACGTCGGCGCAGTGCCTCTATCCGCTCGCCGACTATCTGCACACCGAGATGAAGATGAAGACCGCGGCGACGATCGCCGACGACTTCGCCTTCGGCTACGAGCAGATCGGCGGCTTCCAGCGTGTGCTGGAGGGAGAGGGCGGCCGTGTCGTCAAGAAGCTGTGGTCGCCGCTGAACACCGCCGACTACGCGCCCTACGTCGCGCAATTGCCCGACTGCGACGCGGTATGCGTCGGCAATGCCGGCTCGAACCCGATCAAGTTCATCAAGCAAGCGAAGGCGATGGGCACCAAGCAGCAGCTCGTCGGCGGCTCCACCACGGCCGATGACACGATCATCGCCGCCTATGGCGAGGAGGCGACCGGGCTCATCAACACCAATCCCTACTCGCTCGACATCGACACGGACGCGAACAAGCGTTTCATCGCCGGCATGCGCAAGAACTACGGCAACGACGTGCGCATCGGCCACTACGCCGCCTGCTTCTATATCGACGGCCTGGTGATCGAGGCGGCGCTCGCCAAGACCGGCGGCAAGTCGGACGATCCGGACGCCTTCGTCAAGGCGATCCGTTCGGTCTCGCTGGCCGAGACGCCGCGCGGACCGGTCTCGTTCGACGACCACGGCAATGTCGTCATGGACGTCTATGTCCGCCGCGTCGACAAGGACGGCGGCAAGATGGTCAACAAGACGATCAAGACCTACCACAAGGTCAGTCAGTTCTGGACGATGGACCCGAAGGCGTTCCTGAAGGAGCCGGTGTTCTCGCGCGACTATCCGCCGATGAAGGGCTGAGGCCATGCCGTCGCGTGTCGTCCTGCTCACCGGCGCCGCCGGCGGTCTCGGATCGGTCATGGCGGCGGCGCTGCTCGCGGACGGGCATGCGGTCGCCGCCGTCGATCGCAGCCCGGAAGCGCTGGCTCGCCTGACGGCCTCGCTCGGCCGCGAGCGGCTCCTCCCGATCGAGGCGGACCTGTCGCAGCCGGCGGCCTGCGCCCAGGCGGTCGCGGCAGCGGTTGCGCATTTCGGCCGGCTCGAGGGCGTCGTCAACAATGCCGGCATCGGCATGAGCGCGATCCGCCCCGACGCCGAAACGAACCATCCGGGCATCGCAGAGATGGATACGGAGACCTGGGACCGCTTCTTCGCTGTCAACGTGCGGGCGCCGCTCCTGGTGACGCAGGCGGCGCTGCCGCACCTTCGGACGGCGGGGTGGGGCCGCATCGTCAACAACACGACCAGCTATCGCACCATGCTGCGAGTCCTGCCCTATGGTGCGACCAAGTCGGCGCTGGAATCGATGTCGGCGGTATGGGCGCTCGAGCTCGAAGGCACCGGCGTCGGCGTCAATGTTCTGGTGCCGGGCGGCCCGACGGATACGCCGTTCATCAACGACGCCTCGGGCTGGCCGCGCGACCAGATGCTCAGGCCCGCTATCATGGGTCCGCCGATTTCCTGGCTGATGTCGGAGGCGTCGAACGGCGTCAACGGCAAACGCTTCACGGCGCAGCATTGGGACGCGTCATTGCCGCCCGACCAGGCAGCGAAGACGGCGGGCCGCGACATAGGCTGGCCGGAGCTTGCCGTCGGTCCTGCCTGGTTCACGACACAGGACCGCTGATGGCGGCTCCGGCGTAGCGGCCGCCCAATCCAAATGCTACGCTTGGCGACCATCCAATCATAAGAAACTGACATAAATCCAAGGCAATATGGGTCAACCTTGTACGGGGAGGAATTGTACATGTCGGACCACGATCACGGTCGGAACGATGATCATCGTCACGACGATGACGACGACGGCTTCCATCACCGCAAGGATCTGCCGCCGATCTATCTCGACACGTCGTTGGACGTGACGGCGACGGACGGCAACGGTCACACGCTCAACGGCTCAGGCAATCCCGCCGGCGGTTGGGAAGTGCAGAATATCGGCTCGTTCCAGCTCGGTGCCGACGTCCATTATCGTCAAGGCGACATCGTGCAGCCGGCGGCCGTCACTGACGACGGCGTGCTCGTCTACAATATGCCGGCCGGCGCACAGGTGGTCGATCCGGTGCACGGCGTCTCGTCGGCGAACGCGAACCGCGCTGCGGCGAGCTTCGACTTCAGCTTCGATACTGGCGTGGGCCCGGGCACTCACCAGACAATCCAGGACTTCCTCGCTTCCGGCGGCGAGTTCATCTTCAAGATCGATCTCGATCCCACCGCGCACAACAATCCGCTGACGCTGCACGCCGTCTATGACCCCCTGCACAATACCGGCGGCTCGCATGTCGTCTGGGAGGATGCGCACAGCAACATCGTCATCGCCGACGACGGCGGCAACGCCTACGTTACGCAAAACTCGCAGAACCTCGCGTTCTACCAGTCACTGATCGACGTCGATCCGCATACGCACGGCATCCAGACCGGTTCGGTCGGGCCTGCCGGGCTGTTCGACATCGAAGAACAGATCGTCGCGCCGCATCAAAACGTCATCGCCGACATCCATTCTCTGCTCGATGTCGGCGGGGTGCCGTTGCCGGACGAGCGGCACGATGATCCCGCGATCGCTCTCAACGCGACGCTCGACGTGACCGCGACGGACGGCAACGGTCACACGCTCAACGGTTCTGGCAATCCAGCCGCCGGCTGGGAGACGCAGACGTCCGGCGCGTTCCAGCTCGGCACCGACGTCCATTATCGTCAGGGCGACACCGTGCAGCCCGTGGCAGTGACCGACGACGGCGCGTTGCTCTACAACATGCCGGCCGGCGCACAGGTTGCCGATCCGGCTCACGGCGTCTTCACCGCCAATGCGAACCGCGCTGCGACCAGTTTCGACTTCAGCTTCGATACTGGCGTGGGCCCAGGCGCTCACCAGACAATCCAGGACTTCCTCGCTTCCGGCGGCGAGTTCATCTTCAAGATCGATCTCGATCCCACCGCGCACAACAATCCGCTGACGCTGCACGCCGTCTATGACCCCGTGCACAATACCGGAGGCTCGCATGTCGTCTGGGAGGATGCGCACAGCAACGTCATCATCGGCGACGATGGCGGCAACGGCTACGTGACGCAGAACTCGCAGAACTACGCGTTCTACAATTCGGTGATCGATACCGATCCGCACATGCCCGGCATTCAGACGGGCTCGGTCGGACCGGCGGGCATGTTCGACCTCGAGGCGCAGATCGTCGCCCCGCATCACGACGTGCTGGCCGACATCCACTCGACGCTGATCCTGGCCTAAGAAGCCGGCGGCCCAGGCATTGACGGCCCGCACCGGACGCCCGGTGCGGGCCGCCACGATTTGGCGGCGGGCCGGTCGGGAGGATGGCTTGGGCACTGGCGGCGATGGCGCGCTTTGCGGGCAGGCCGGGGCTTGTCCGGGGCGCTTGCGCCTTAAGAGCCGCCTTGCATAAGCCGCCGAGGCCCGGCACAAGGCCGGTCTGATCCTTGTGACATCGGCGCGTTGCGCCCCATATTGACAGTCGAATGGCCGCCAAGACCCCGTTCTACATCACCACCGCGATTTCCTACCCGAACGGCGAGCCGCATATCGGCCATGCCTACGAGGCGGTCGCGACCGACGCCATTGCCCGCTTCAAGCGGCTCGACGGCTTCGACGTGTTCTTCCTGACCGGCACCGACGAGCACGGCCAGAAGATGCAGCAGACCGCCGGCCCCATGAGATTGGCATGATCAAATCCATTTCTCTTAAATTTACAGAGATTCCCGAGCCGGTGAGCATACCTGTTGATGGTGTCACCATTTTCGTCGGACCAAATAACTCCGGGAAGAGTCTCGTCCTTCGCGAACTTGAATCCGATATTAGCGAGCATGCCGAGCCGCAGAAAAAATTGCTCTGCAATTTTGAGATAGACTGGCCGAGCTCGGAAGAACTCGCATCTGCCCTACAAGCGCCCTCTGGGAGTACGCATCCTGGAACTCCCGCAGGGCACCTTTTTGTATCCAGATTTAACCGTAGTGGGGCTCTCGACTCCTTAGGGATTCCAGCTGACTCACTGCAGAAATTCGTGAAGGAGCATATCAATGAGAGGTGGATTGCCTCACAGTTTCTTCGCTTCTTCTTAATCCGCTTAGATGGTCGGACCCGCTTTGATCTAACAAGCGACAAGCCGCGCGAAGATCTAATTGCGCCTCCTCGAAACATCCTTGCCAAAATATTTCAAGATTCACCTCTGCGGAAAAGGATACGCGATATAGTATATGATGCATTTGGGCTTTATTTCACGGTTGAGATTTTATCTGCGAATAGTTTCCGCATAAGGCTTTCCGAAGCGCAGCCGACCGCCGACGAGCAGAACTTTAATGATGCGGCACGTTCATTCCATGCCGCAGCAATGCACATCAAGGATGCAAGCGACGGGGCGCAAGCCTTCGTTGGTATAATTTGCGCCGTATTGGCGAGCGATTACAGAACCATATTGATCGACGAACCCGAGGCATTTCTGCATCCGCCACTCGCGCGAAAGCTTGGATATCAACTCGCCTCAACCATCTCGGCAAATGGGGGATCGCTACTTGCGTCAACTCACAGTGCAGATTTCCTAATCGGCTGCCTGCAAGCCTCGCCTTCAATCCGTGTCGTGAGGCTTGAGTATCAAAATGGGAGGTCGAAAGGCCAGATCGTCGATTCAACGGCTATAGGTAAGCTATTCAAAACGCCGCTTCTTAGAAGCGCTAACGTAATATCTGCACTTTTCCACGACGGGGTCGTCGTAACGGAAAGCGATAATGATCGAGTATTTTACTCTGAAATTTATAATCGCCTCGCAGAGCAAGAAAAAGGCTATCCATCACTCCTATTCATCCATGCGCAAAATAAACAGACGATCCAAGATATTATTGGACCGCTCCGGTCGTTCGGTGTTCCCGCAGCGGCGATAGTCGATATTGATGTCCTAAAAGACGGCGGGCAGACGTGGACAGGTTGGCTAAGTTCGGGCCAGGTGCCGAAAGCTCTTCACAACGGACTCGGACAAACGCGGGGAGATATTTTCAAGGCATTTCGCGATAAAGGCATAAACATGAAGACCGATGGCGGCGTCGACGCCTTAGCAACCGGAGACAAAGCCGCCGCCAACGATTTTTTCGATATGCTCGCTGAATATGGCATCTTTGCCGTTCGAATTGGCGAACTAGAGCGGTGGCTTCCCCACCTACAGGCTGCCGGGAAAAAGACGGACTGGGTAATTTCGGCGTTGGACAAAATGGGAAGCGACCCGACAGCGGCTAATTACCTTAAGCCGGTCACGGGAGATGTCTGGGACTTTATGCGAAGGATTGTTGGATGGATAAAGAATCCGGCACGCAAGGGCGCCAACTAAAATGGGTGGGTTGTCCTGCTTGTTGTCGAGTAGTACGTAGCGTCTGAATCACACGGTTGGCTCGTCTCAACAATCACCTTTTGACGGACACTCTCGAGAATAAATCGAATAGCGATATGGCAAAGAGCACGAAATCCAAAGGCGCAAAGCGCAAGAAGCGCAAGTCGGTAGCCAAAGCATCTACGCCCATGAGAAGTACCGGCGTAAAGAGGCTTAAGAAATCTGCTTCAAAGAAAGCTGCGTCAAAAAAAAGAGCGGGCGCCAAGAAAGTTTCCTCGCAGAGACGTCGTTCCAATAAGGGAAGGGCAACGACAACTGGCAAGCTAGAAAAGGAGCGCGCCAAGGTCACGAGTGGCCGAAGGTCTTCGAAGCCTAGGTCCCGAGGGGAGAAGTCCAGTGAGCTAGCGAAGCCTAGTGTGGCATTTGCCGCCAAGACCCCGTTCTACATCACCACCGCGATTTCCTACCCGAACGGCGAGCCGCATATCGGCCATGCCTACGAGGCGGTCGCGACCGACGCCATTGCCCGCTTCAAGCGGCTCGACGGCTTCGACGTGTTCTTCCTGACCGGCACCGACGAGCACGGCCAGAAGATGCAGCAGACCGCGGCCCGGCTCGGCCTGACTGCGCGGCAATTGCGCGACCGCAACGTGCCGCGCTTCGAAGCCATGGTCGCCCGGCTCGAATGCTCGAACGACGACTTCATCCACACCACGGAGGAGCGGCACTACCGCTCGTCGATGGCGATCTGGGAGCGGATGGAGAAGGCCGGCGACATCTATCTCGACAAGTATGCCGGCTGGTACTCGGTGCGGGACGAGGCCTATTATGCCGAGGACGAGACGCACCTTACCGAGCACGGCAAGCGCATGGCCACCAAGACCGGCACGCCGGTCGAGTGGGTCGAGGAGGAGAGCTATTTCTTCCGCCTCTCCGCCTATCAGCAGAAGCTCCTGGACCTCTACGAGAAAGTCCCCGACTTCGTGCTGCCGCGCGAGCGCTTCAACGAGGTCGTCAGCTTCGTGAAGGGCGGGCTCCAGGACCTGTCGGTGTCGCGCACGACCTTCGACTGGGGCGTGCCGGTGCCGGGCAACCCGAAGCACGTCATGTATGTCTGGGTCGACGCGCTGACCAACTACATCACCGCCGCCGGTTTCCCTGACGACTGCAGCGACAAATTCAAGCGCTACTGGCCGGCCGATCTGCATGTAATCGGCAAGGACATCGTGCGCTTCCACGCGGTCTATTGGCCGGCCTTCCTGATGTCGGCCGGCGTCGCCGTGCCGAAGCGGATCTTCTCCCATGGGTTCCTGTTCAACCGCGGTGAGAAGATGTCGAAGTCGGTCGGCAACGTGATCGACCCGTTCACGATGTCCGACACCTACGGCGTCGACCAGTTCCGCTACTTCTTCATGCGCGAGGTGCCGTTCGGCCAGGACGGCAATTACAGCCACGAGGCGATCGTCAACCGCATCAATGCCGACCTCGCCAACGACCTCGGCAACCTGGCGCAGCGCTCGCTGTCGATGATCGGGAAGGCCTTCGGCGGCGTGCTGCCGGAGCCGGGGCCGTTCACCGAGGCCGACAAGACGATCCTCGCCGCTGCCGACGCCATGATCGGCGCGGCGCGCGAGCAGATGAAGACCTGCGGGCTGCACCACATCCTGAACACGATCTGGGCCGTGGTCGCCGACGCCAACCGTTACTTCGCCTCCGAGGCGCCGTGGGGGCTCGCCAAGACCGACCCGAAGCGGCAGGGGACGATCCTCTATGTGACGGCCGAAGTCCTCCGTCAGGTCTGCATCCTGGCGCAGCCCTTCGTGCCCTCGTCCGCGGGCAAGATGCTCGACCTGCTGGCGGTCGCGCCCGAGGAGCGCGACTTCGCAGCGCTCAGTGCCCGGATCGCCGCCGGCCGCACGCTGCCGGCTCCGACGCCCGTCTTTCCGCGCTGGATCGAGCCAGAGGCCGAAGGCGGTCCCAAGCCCGGCGAGAAGCCGCCCAAGAAGCAAAAGCCGAAGTCCTGACCATGCTGGTCGACAGCCACTGCCACCTCGATTTCCCGGATTTCGCGGCCGAACTCGATGCGGTCGTGGCGCGGGCGCGGGCGGCGGGAGTCGGACGTGTCGTCACAATCTCGACCAGGGTGAAGAGACAGGCCCAGCTCCTTGCGATTGCCGAGAAATACCCCGAGGTCTTCTGCACGGTCGGGACGCACCCGCATCAGGCGTCGGAAGAACTCGACATCGACGCCAGGACGCTGATCGGCTTTACGCAACATCCGAAAGTCGTGGCGATCGGCGAGGCAGGGCTCGACTATCACTACGATACCGGCCCGCGGAATGATCAGTTGAAGAGCTTCCGTGAACACATTGCAGCCGCACGTGAAACCGGCCTGCCACTAGTCATCCACTCGCGCGACTGCGACGCCGACATGGCTGCCGTCCTGACGGAGGAGGTCGCGAGGGGGCCCTTCAAGGCCGTCCTGCACTGCTTCACGGCCGGCGCCGCGCTGGCCCGCACGGCCATCGGTCTCGGCCTCTACATCGGCTTCACCGGCATCCTGACCTTCAAGAGTTCGCAGGCATTGCGCGACATCGCCAAGACGCTGCCGGCCGACCGCATCCTGGTCGAGACGGATTCGCCGTTCCTCGCGCCGGTGCCGTATCGGGGAAAACGCTGCGAGCCGGCCTACGTCGTCGAGACCGCCAAGGTTCTGGCCGAAACCCGCGGTGTCTCTGCCGCCGAAATCGCCCGACAGACGACCGAGAACTTCTTCCGGCTGTTCGACAAGGTCCCGCAGACATTGGCGAGCGCCGCATGAGCTTGACCTACACGATCCTCGGCTGCGGCTCGTCCATGGGCGTGCCGCGCGTCGCGCTCGGCTGGGGCTCGTGCGACCCCAACAATCCGAAAAACCGGCGCCGCCGCTGCTCGCTGCTGATCACGCGGACCAACGATGCCGGCCACAAGACGCGCGTGCTGATCGACTGCCCACCGGATTGCCGCGAGCAATTGCTCGACGCCGAGGTCGACTGGCTCGACGGCGTCCTGATCACGCATGAGCACGCCGACCACACGCACGGCATCGACGACCTGCGGCCGCTCTTCGTCAACAAGCGCCGCCGCGTCGACGTCTGGCTCGACGAGCCGACTTCGCGCGCCATGCATGCCCGCTTCGGCTACTGCTTCATGACGCCGCCGGGCTCGGAATATCCGCCAATCGCGCATGAGCGCCGGCTGACGCCGGGCAAGCCGATCACGATTTCGGGGCAGGGTGGCGACATCGAGGTGATGCCGATCCTTCAGAACCACGGCGACATCCCGTCGCTCGGCTTCCGCAGCGGCAACGTGGCCTATTCGGCCGACATCAAATACCTGCCCGACGAAAGTCTGCCGCTGATGGCCGGCCTCGACGTCTGGATCGTCGATGCGCTGCGCCGGGCGCCGCATCCGAGCCATCTCAACCTCGACGAGGCGCTGTACTGGATCGACCGCATCAAGCCGAAGCGCGCCGTCTTGACCAATCTGCACACCGACATGGACTACGCCGTGCTCACGGCCGAATTGCCGATACACATCGCGCCAGGCTTCGATGGGATGACCTTCGATGCCTGAGCGGATCGCAGGATTATCGTTGCACGGCCGATTCTTAACACCGAAGCTTCATGTGTTTCCTCGATCCTTTCATGTAAATATATTCCATAATATGTCTTATGCGAATCGGAGATCGCTGAAGCCGTGAAGCCGTCCCGAGACATTGGCCGCCTCATCGAGATCATGGCGGCGCTGCGCACGCCAGGCTCCGGCTGCCCGTGGGACCTCGAGCAGACCTTCGACACCATCGCGCCCTATACGCTCGAGGAAGCTTACGAGGTGGCGGACGCGATCGCCCGAGGCGATCTCGATCATCTCAAGGACGAACTCGGCGATCTCTTGCTCCAGGTCGTCTTCCACGCCCGCATGGCGCAGGAGCAAAGCAAGTTCGATTTCGGCGGCGTCGTCGAAGCGATCACCACAAAGCTCATCCGCCGCCATCCGCACGTCTTCGCCGACGAGCACGGCCAGACCGCCGAGGCGGTCAAGGGTATGTGGGAGCGGATTAAGGCCGAAGAGAAAGCCGATCGCGGCGAAGAGCCCGAAGGCGCCCTGTCAGGGGTGGCGGTCGCCCTGCCCGCGCTCACCCGCGCGCTCAAGCTCCAGAACAAGGCCGGCCAGGTCGGCTTCGACTGGAACGACCCGCGTGCCGTGCTGGCCAAGATCCGCGAGGAAGCCGACGAGATCGAGGCCGCGCTCGACGCGCAGGACGAGGCGCATGCGGCAACGGAGGTCGGCGATCTTTTGTTCGCGGTGGTCAACCTGGCGCGGCATCTTCAAGCCGATCCGGAGGGCATCCTGCGCGCGACCAACCGGAAATTCGAGCGCCGCTTTGCCTCGATCGAGCGCGCGCTCGCCGCTCAAGGCAAGCTTCCGCAGGATGCGACACTGGCCGAGATGGACGCGCTGTGGGACGCGGCGAAGGAAGAGGAAAAGCGGTCGTCGTCATCCTGAGGCGCTCGCGTGCGCGCGCACGCGAGCCTCGAAGGATCTGTGAGTCAGAGGCCCTTCGAGGCCCGCTCTGCGCGCGGGCGCCTCAGGGCGACGGCTAAATCGCCACGTACTTCCGCCGCACGATCTCGGCGTTCTTGGCGTCGGCACGCACGGTGACCGCGAGGCGGCCGTCCTCGCCCATGTCGCGCTTGAGCACTTCCGAATGGCGATAGAGCCAGGAGAGCCCCGCCCCGTCGGCCGGGTCGAGCGACAGCGACAGGGTCTGGCGCTTCTCGCCGAGCCGCCGTTCGATCGCCTGGTCGAGCGCGTCGATCCCCTCGCCGGTCAAGGCCGACACCATCACCGGCCGGTGCTCGGCCGGCTGCCGTTCTGCGAGATTGTCGGTGCGCGCACGCGCCTCCGCATCGAGCCGGTCGATCTTGTTCCAGACCTCGATCAGGCGCGGATCGGTCGGCGCGATGCCGAGCTCCTCGAGCACCTGCGCGACGTCGCGCGACTGCGCCGCCGCGTCCTCATGCGCGATGTCGCGCACGTGCAGGATGACGTCGGCCTCGATCACCTCCTCCAGCGTCGCGCGGAAGGCCGCGACCAGCATGGTCGGCAAATCGGAGATGAAGCCGACCGTGTCGGATAAAATCACGCGACTGCCGTGCGGCAGATCGACGGCGCGCAAGGTCGGGTCGAGCGTCGCAAACAGCATGTCGGCCGACAGCACGCTAGCCTGCGTCATGCGGTTGAACAGCGTCGACTTGCCGGCATTGGTGTAGCCGACCAGCGCCACGATCGGATAAGGCACGCGCTTGCGGCTCTCACGATGGAGCGTGCGCGTGCGCTTGACCTTTTCCAGTTCGTCCTCGATGCGCGCGATGCGCTCGCCGATGACGCGGCGGTCGGCCTCGATCTGCGTCTCACCGGGGCCGCCGAGGAAGCCGAAGCCGCCGCGCTGGCGCTCCAGATGCGTCCAGGCGCGCACGAGACGGGTCTTCTGATAGCTCAAATGCGCAAGCTCGACCTGCAGCGCGCCTTCCCGGGTGCGCGCGCGCCGGCCGAAGATTTCGAGAATGAGCCCGGTCCGGTCGATGACCTTGGCGCCCCAGGCCTTCTCGAGATTGCGTTGCTGCACCGGCGATACCGGGCAGTCCATGATCACGACGGAGACTTCGAGACTCTTCACCAGCCCCGCGATCTCGTCGACCTTGCCCTTGCCGATGTAGGTCGCGGGGCGGATCTCATTGAGCGTCACGAGCCCCTGCTCGACGACGTTGAGATCGATCGCGCGCGCGAGACCGACGGCCTCTTCGAGT
>Ga0265342_10000762_pt1 | contig 32881 bp, 33 predicted proteins | sample 4CB327metaG_FD_203125 | JGI IMG/M metagenome (GOLD analysis project Ga0265342, IMG submission 203125) | Rhizosphere microbial communities from Carex aquatilis grown in University of Washington, Seatle, WA, United States - 4-CB3-27 metaG | ecosystem: Host-associated > Plants > Roots >... | reverse complement strand
CCTGTGTTCAGTTTTTGCAAACCAAATTTCAGGTAACCCGTGGGCCCATTTCCACTTATTTTTCAGGCTATTTCGTAAGTGATCGAAATGATCCAGCTTTTTCGAGGTCGAGCTGATTAGCGGTCAGGGAAAACTTGGTTGACAAAGATGCCCTTCGCGTTCGTCACGGTAACCTTGACCTGCCAAGCAGAGCCGCCCGCGGCTGGCGCCGTCCATTGAACCGTGCTGCTCGCCCCGGTGCTCGTGGGAGAACCAAGGCTGCCTGCGGTCGCCGACCATGCAAAAGTCAAAGTGCCTCCCGCTGAATCCGTCGCATTGACCTCGAACGTCCGTTCCACGCGCGGGTCCGGAATACTGGCGAAGTACTCCAGGATCGACGCCGTCAGTTCTTCCTTCTCTCGGTCAGCTGCGGTCTTTCGACTCATGGTCCACGAGATGGCCACGACATTGGTGCCCAATCCAATTTTCCACCGTATCGGCGCCTCGGCTATCCGACCGAGATTGTTTGCGATTTAGATGCGTTGGCCCTGGCCGTCGGTCCTTGATTGCGATTGCAATTGCCTTTTTGGCCGCAATCCCATCCTTGCACCTTCCGTGCCGGACGAAGAAAACACCAAACACAATCCACTACGGCGCCGACACTCGCCACGGAGGTACGCAGTCAAAGGCAACTGCTGTCGCCGCAACAGCCGTCCAACAGAAGTGCTGCTATCGCAGCAAATGCAACCGAACAGATACAGTCAGTAAAGCTCAATTGAAGTGAAAATACGACCTCAATTCAAGTTCTATCAATTCACTGCGTGTCTGCCACTTGCAGTGACATCTGGCTACGCTATCAACCGAACCGCAGTCGGTTGCAGAGCAGCGATTGCTATTGCTTGGTAATCGTTTGGGACACAGGATATCCCTTCATTGTACCAAGCTCGCCATATCCTGCCACCGTCGTTCCAGTCATGCAAACCGAGCCCATCATTCCGCCAGGCGCACAGTCTGCGTATGCCAGTTTGTCTATTTGGTCCTGTGTTAGTGTGGCCGTTGGATCCGAGGTGTCTACAAATATTCGAGCGTAGGCGTTGCCTGGGTTGGCGGTCTTCGCAGGGAAACCGTAATACACTCCATGTGCTGTACCCGGCGTCCAACCGTCGCCTTCTGTCCCGACATAAAGTGTGTTCGTGGTTGGCAGCAGGAAAGTGGTTACCAGAAGACCACCCAACGTCGAATCGTATATCGATGACAGCTGATTGTTGAGAGATAGCCAGGTCATGTTGTCGTTGGGATAAACGCTAACCTGGTCTCCGGTCATGGATTCGCTAAGAATGCCGTGCAAGTTTGACACAGTACTGGTTGTTGAATCGAAGATAAACGATCCTATAAACATCGAGTTCTCCGGCTGAGTCTCGGGTTCGAGGAACGTTTCAAAGACATTGTAAGTAGTTATGACGTTCGTCAAAGCAGATGGAGCACTGCTGCCAATTGCGTTGGTGGCGACCACGAAAAAAGCGTAGCCGGTGCATGTGGACGGGCAGTTAACAGTAATTGGCGACCCAGGGCCATCCGCTGTAATACCAGCGGGGCTGGAAATCACTTTGTAATCGGTGATAGGACTGCCGCCGCCGTTGGTTGCACCGATACTGATGCTCAGCGTATTTAGGGAAGCACCTGCAGTTGCCGTCACCCCTGTCGGCGCGCCAGGAGCCGTCGCCCCATCACCATTTGAGCCCGAGCCGTCCGGCGCGGTCGAGGAGTCGCTCGCTACTCCGACGTCGTGCAGCGAAAGGACGGCATCAGCGTCGACAGACAAACTCCCCGTGTCGGCACTGGCCGTCGCCTCGGCATCGCTGGCGTCGCCTTTGGACGATGACGAGCAGCCCGCGAAGATCGCGAGTCCCACAATGAATGTTATGTGAATCGTGCGTGTCAATTCGGATACTCTTTGGGGTTTCCACAGCACAGCCACTTCACCACCGACCTGCGGTGTATTTTCGCACCTGGAATACCCTTATTGTCTTGTGGCACAACGGTGCCAAAAGGTATCCGGAGACGCGTCCACGGGTGGACAAATGGCCTGGATTTCGCATAGAAGGAACCACTTGATGACCTCTGGTTTCAACACTTCAAGCGCTCCGAAACACCCCAACCGAATCAACTTCGGTTGGTTGCTCCGTTTGCGCGGGGCCATGATCGCTGGCCAGTTGCTCGCAATTGGCGGCGTTCAGCTCGGCCTGCACTTGGACCTGCCGCTCGGCCCGCTGCTGTCCATCGTGGCCGTCGAGGTGGTGCTGAATATCGCGGGCATCCTTCTGCAACGTCGGGGCGAGCCGCAAGAGTGGTGGCTGGTCTCCCTGATGGCGTCCGACATCATCCTGTTCACGGGATTGCTTTACTTCACGGGCGGCCCGTCGAATCCGTTCAGCTTTCTCTATCTCGTGCAGATTGCCCTCGCGGCCATTACGGTGCGCGCAGCTTGGTCGTGGGCGCTCACCGGACTTGCCCTGCTCGGCTCGGCAGCTTTGTTTCTGTTCGACAATCCCCTGCCTTCGGGCATTTCCCACGCGGCCTACATGGCGTTGCATTTGCGTGGTATGTGGGTGGCCTTCGGCGTGGCTGCGGGATTCATCGTGTATTTCCTGTTCCGCGTGAGAAAGGCCCTGGAAGAACGAGAGGTCGAGTTGGTCGAGTCACGGCAGGCGACCGCCCGACAAGCCCGGCTGGCGTCGCTCGTCACGCTGGCCGCGGGGGCCGCCCACGAACTGTCCACGCCTCTCGCCACGATCGCGGTCGCGGTCAAGGAATTGGAGCGCAATTACGCAAACTCGAAGGATCCGGACCTACTATCCGACGTGCGACTCATCCGCGAGCAGGTGGATCGCTGCCGCGACATCCTCAAGCAGATGGCTTCGGATGCCGGTCAAAGCGTCGGGGAGAACTGGGCGCCGCTGGCTGCGCCCGATCTCCTCACTGCCGCGGTGGCAGGGCTCTCCCCGGAGGTGCGCATTCGTAGCGAAATCGCCCCAACCATCGGCGATCTGCGTCTGCGGCTTCCGCAGAACGCACTCGCCCAGGCGCTCCGGGGACTGGTGAAGAATGCCCAAGAGGCGTCCCCCGCGGGGCGGGAAGTGTGTGTTCGCGTGGAGGCAACAGCGGATGCGGTTCTATTCGCCATCCATGACGAAGGGACTGGAATTCCCGAGGCGAACCTCGACCGGTTGGGCGAGCCCTTCTTCACGACCAAGCCCACCGGCAGCGGCATGGGGCTCGGCGTTTTTCTGGCCCGAGCCGTCGCCGAACGTCTGGGCGGTGGCCTCACCTTTGAATCCCAGCTCGGACGCGGCACCGTCGCTCGTCTGAGCCTCCCGCTTTCGCATGCGACGCGAGAAGGGGCAGCGCCATGAGCGACCGCTCCGTACTTCTCGTGGACGACGACGAGCCCTTCCGCGAGCGTATGGCCCGCGCCCTGCGCTCGCGTGGCTTCGTGGTATTCACGGCGGGCGATCGCGCTTCGGCTGTCCAAGCGGTCGCCGAGCACCGGCCCGATTTCGCCGTCGTGGACTTGCGCCTGCCCGACACCAACGGACACGAGGTCGTGCAAGGGATCCTGCCGGTCAGCCCCGAAACCAAGTTGATCATGTTGACGGGGTACGGGAGCATCGCATCCGCGGTCGAGGCGATCCAGCGCGGCGTTCATCAGTACCTGACCAAGCCGCTCGACGCCGACGAATTGGTCGCGGCACTCGACCGACTGGATGGCGCACGCGTCCCCGAGGAAGTGGCCCCCGACGGCACCCCTTCCCTGGCGCGCACCGAATGGGAACACATCCAGCGGGTGCTGGCAGACACCGGCGGCAACATTTCTGAAGCCGCCCGGCGCCTGGGGATTGCGCGGCGCACGCTGCAACTCAAGCTGAAAAAGTACCCGCCAAGGACGTGATCCCCGCGGCAATGCCGGAGGGATGTATTGCCGCGGGAGCTGGCGCGTCTACTTCTTCCCGAAGTCGATCTTGCTGACCTTGATGGTCTTCTTGCCGTCCTTTTCGCCGACCACGCCAGTGACCTTGCCGTCGCGTACGGTCTCGCACATCGCGGTGTCGTGCTTGCGTGACGGGTCGTCGGTGAAAAAGTAAATGACGTCCTTGCCATTTTCCTTAACCTTAATCACGTCGGTGCACGACTTGGCAACGCCGAAGGCACAATGACCACAGCCAATCTGTCCACTGAGCGTCACGGTTTTCTGTGCATCGGTGGCCTCGGCTGGCTTCTGTTTGTCGGCCGCGTAACCCTGCGCAGATACGGTGACGGCGAAAAGGCTGAGAACAATTCCAAATGCAATTCGTTTCATGGAGGCTCCTTTCGACTGAAGTGCGAAAAGGCTAGCACAAGCACGTTCCGTTAGAACGCCGAACAATGCCCCCTGCGAAAATTTTATACATGCCTAAGTCGCTCGATCTCGTAACACTCCATTTGCGTCGAACATCGAAGGTTCATCATGAAAAACGCAATCAGAGTCAGGAAGCAACTGGGTTGGCCGATTGGCGCACTTCTCGCCGTGACCTTGTTTTTCGCGTGGATGCCACAAGCTGGCGCTTGCTCCATATGCGGTTGCGGAGATCCGCTTCTGGCTGCCAACGACCCGGCAGCAACCGCCGGCCTTCTGCGCCTGCAATTCGACACCGAGTATTTGCGCGTCGACGCAGGCACCGACGGCAAGCCTGGCTATACGGATCAGCTTACACAATGGTCATACAGGCTCAATGCAGTCTACCGGCCCATCGACCGGCTCTCCATCATCGCCACGCTTCCACTACTGGACAAGACCATCGACCAGGTGGGAGGCGGAACGGACCTTACCGACTCTCACCTGACCGGGCTCGGGGACGCCGAATTGGGAGCGCGCTATGCGCTTTGGCGAGCCATCAACCTCGGCATCGGCCGCGTGCAAGAATTCGCGCTCGCGGGTGGAGTCATGTTGCCCACCGGGGCGCACGACGCCAAGGCCGCCGATGGAACTCTCGTGGATCCGCACGGCCAGCTTGGAACGGGCGCGTGGGGACCGTTTCTGGGCGTTCACTATCGCTTCGAGCAGGTCAACTGGCTAGGTTTCGCGGACTTCTCCTACCGCAGGCGAACGACCGGGTCCTATTTCGATGGAAGCAAGTACAAATTCGGCGATGCCGCCTTGTGGAGCGTTCACGGCCAATATCGGCCAATTGCCACCGTCGCCCTGGACCTGGGCATCGATGGGCGCTTCGCCCGGGTCGACAAGACCACCGATGCCGGCGACACGTCCAGCAGCACCCAAGGCAACACCGGCGGCACACTTCTCTCGGCGGCGCCCGGCGTGTATTTCAATGCGATCAGCAGTTTCTGGGTATTTGCGCGCGGCCAGATACCGTTTTACAAGAACCTGGACGGCGAGCAGGACGTCAAACTGTCGGTCGCTGTGGGGTTGCAATACCAAGTGCTCTGAGATGTCAAGATTCAGTCTTTGAGCGCCTCCTCCAAGAAACTTGCGTCCGCCCATTGGGCGATGTCGAAGTCGTTGCGAATGTACCCTTGCTCAAGGAGGAACTGCTTCTCGACCCCCACGCCGGCCAGATTCTTCGGCGACAGATTGGGCACGAAGTGGTGTTTTGCGACTTCAGCCTTGAGCGCGCACTTCCCCGACCAATGCGAAGTCACCGGACCGAATATCTCCGCGGCTTCTTCCTGATTGCCGTAAATCCAATGGCCAGCCTTGATGGCGGCACGCAAGTAGGCGACGACGATCTCCGGATGGTCCTTTGCGAGTTCCTCGCTCACCGTGATCGTATAGGGCGAGTTCGCGACCTGTAGCGTCCAGTCGGGATATCGAGCTAGATCTTCGATGGCTTTGACTTTGCCACCCCGCTCAAAGGCTTGGGCGCGACCGCGATTGGCGTAGACGGCATCCACCTTTCCGCTCAACAGTGCATCGATCTCCGTCCCGTAGTGCGTGCCTGGCCCGGAAGGCGTGTTCTTGAACCGCTCCGCGGGATTCGAGACTGGCTTACTCGACGGGTAGTCGGGGCCCTCAACTGTCAAATCCACGATCTCCACCTCGCTTCGCTTCACGCCGGCCAAATCGAGGGCAAGCAGTATTCCGCGCTCCGCCGTGGCACGCCAAAAATCCACTCGGTCCGTCTTCTCACGCCTGTAGAGGCTAATCTTGTGCCCGCGCAAATCCGCGACCTTGTTGATTCGGGAATCCACGCGACTCAGAATTTGCCCGCCATCCGCCGAAAATGTCAGGCCTATCAGCCTGCTGCGCTTCCCTTGCGAGCGGGCATGGATGGCCGGGATGTTGCCGCCGTCACGAAACTGATTTGTCAGCGTGTGGTTGAAATGCGAAAGCCAGTTCTCCGGCGGCAGCGACCAGAGATACTTGAGCGATCCGCCGACCCTCTTCAGCTCGGTCTCAAGCCAGCCCTTGTGGACGGCGACGTGCGAAGCCACCAGCACTGGGCAAATGGTGTAGATCGCCTCGGTGGCAGCCACGGAGTTCTTCCGGCTCTTCGATTCGGCATCTAGGACGGCGGTGCTCATGTTCTTCATCCTTTCTTGGTGGTCAAACAGCAAGCAAAGCTTGTGCCAGCATTGACCAGCGTCGTTTGAACCGGGTGTTGTGACATCACCGCCAGGCCGGTGTGTCCGCCTCGCAACAGAGAAGCAACAAAACTGCTGTGAGCGCAGCATTCTCCAGCTCCATCCGGTGCGAAGCACGACCTCCTGCGGCTATGGCGCGTTTACGGCCCTTGGCCTGAGCTTGATGTCGCGCCTCTTCTATGGCAGACATCTGTCTGTCCTACGATGTCAGCCATCGATCTATCGAACGAGGAGACCCCATGAACCGTGTTGCTATGGTTGCGATCGTCTTGCTGATGCTCGGAGGCAGCGGTGCCGCCTTCGCGCAATCCGCGCCCGCTTCCGGTCAACCCTTCGTGGTCGAGTACTATTACAAGGCCAAATGGGGGAACGCCGACGAGTTTCTGGCGCTTTTTAAGAAGAACCACTATCCAGTTTTGAAAAAGGAGATCGAGCTCGGCCGCTTCCTCAAGGTTTGGCTGGACCAGCCTCGCTACCACACCACCGAGGATGGCCGCTGGGACTATCGCGTGACCATCGTGTTCAAGAATGCCACGGTAGCCAACGAGCCCTTCGACGAGGATGCGCTCAAGAAGAAGCTCTTCCCCGACCAGACGTCGTATAAGAAGGAAGAACAGCGTCGCTTCGAGATCCTGGATGCTCACTGGGACTTGCCCATCAAGAGCGTGGATCTGGAAGACACAGACAAGCGACCGCAAAAGTGACATCAAGTGGTGCGGCCGTGCCGCCGGATCTCATCCTTCACAACGCGAATATCGTCACGCTCGATTCCGCGCGGCCGAGGGCCCGTGCCCTGTCGGTGACGGGAGAGCGGATTGTAGCGTTAGGAGACGACGAAGCAATCCTGAGCACGGCAGGGCCGCACACTGTCACCGTGGATGCCTGCGGCCAGACTGTGTTGCCAGGATTCAATGACAATCATTTGCACACGCTTGGCATGGGACTCTTCTTCCGACATCCCAATCTGTTTGGCAAGAACGCCGACGAGATCGTGGCAGCGCTGAAGCAGCACTATGCGGACAGTAAACCGGGGCAGCGGCTGACGGGATACGCCTGGGATTATTTTTCCTGCCCACACCCAAACAAGGGTCTTCTGGATCAGGCCTTTCCGAACAACCCGGTGGTCTTGCGCCAGTATTCCGGGCACGCGCAATGGCTGAACACGCTTGCCCTCAAAGAGCTGCTCGATGCCGCGGCGAAACAGGGCAACGCAGGCACAGGGGCCATCGTCCGCGACGAGCAAGGCGAGCCCACCGGCATCGTACTGGGAACCGTGGTTCATAGCAGACATCGCCGTGAGCTCTTGCGGCGAGCGCTCGCGCCAAGCCTTCATTGGGACCTTCTCAATGCCGCTCTGGATCGTTTTCGCAAATCGGGGATCACTTCCGTACAAGACAATACCTGGCAGCCCTTTACCGTCTGGCTGCTTCATGTTCTAAGACGACTCGGCCGACTAACGGCCCGTTTCTCATGCTGGTCGTTCGGTCAATTTCCACTACTTGCACGAGGCATGGATTTCAGCCACTACAATCCACTCTGGATTCGGCGCGGCCCGGAGAAATGGATCGTGGATGGTGCATTTTCACCGCACACCGCGTGGATGCTTGCGCCGTACGAGAACGAGGCTAGCAACACCGGCCGGGCGGTCCTGCAGCCGCAGGAGCTGGAGGCGATCGTTCGGCGCGGGGCACGTCGCCGGCGACAACTGGCCTTTCACACCATCGGAGACGGAGCAGCCAAGGCCGTGCTCGATGCGATCGAGACCGTATCTCGGGATTTGCCTTTCGTCACACAATTGCGCATCCGAATGGAGCATGTGCAAATCATCGACCCCGCCGACATCGAGCGCATGCGCCGCCTCGGCGTTCTGGCTTCGGTGCAGCCAGTGGCCCTGGCGTTGCCCGAGCGCGATCGCGCGCTGGTCGGCGCCGAGCGCTTTTCCCGACTCTATCCCTATCGCTCGCTCCTCGACGCTGGCGTGAATCTTTCGTTCGGTTCGGACATCCCCGGCGAGATCGAATACGACCCATTTCAGGTCATCTACCGTGCAGTCAGCCGGCGCGGCGTCGCCCCCAAAGGCGTGGTCTACGATGCTTCTCAAGCCTTGACCGTCGAGCAAGCCGTCCTGGCCTACTGCAGCGGCTCGGCCTACGCGGAGCACATGGATGAGCACAAAGGCGCGCTTGCCCCAGGGATGCTTGCGGACTTCATCGCGCTTTCGCAGAACATCTTCGCGACCGACGTTGAGCGAATACCGGAAACCAAAGTGCTATTGACGGTGGTGGGCGGAAAAGTTGTGCACTCGCTCTTGTGAAACTAGGAGTTTTTCAATGCCGATCTCGAAGGACCAAGACTGGAGAAGCGAAGGCCGCGCATTCCTCAAATCCGACCGCTGGGATGAATGGCCGGTCGGCGGGAGTGACCAGAGGAACGGCGTTCCTGTGCCTGCTTTGCAAAAGCCCGCGCCGCGAGGAGCGACGATCGTCGCTCTGCCGGATCCAAAGGCGGACGGACTCGGTGGCCTTTCCCTGACCGAAGCCATCTCCCGGCGCCGCACCGAGCGACAGTACGCCGCGAGCCCGCTCAGTCTCAAGGAGCTCTCGTTTCTCCTGTGGGCCACGCAAGGTGTGCACGAAATCTTCCGTGAGGGCACGGCCCTCCGTCGAACGGTGCCGTCGGGTGGCGCCCGTCATCCTTTTGAAACCTACCTTTACGTGGATCGTGTCTCCTCGCTGGAAATTGGGCTCTATCGCTACTTGTCCATCGAGCACCAGTTGGCGCTCGTCGCTGGCTCCGCCGACTTGGGCGCGCGCATCGACGCTGGCATCAACAATCAAAAGCGCGGCGCCGCTGTGGTATTCGTTTGGGCTGCCATCCCCTACCGCACCGAATGGCGCTACGGCTTTCTGTCCCACAAGCTCATCGCCTTGGATGCAGGCCACGTCTGCCAGAACCTCTATTTGGCAGCCACCGCCATCGGCGCTGGCGTTTGCGCCATCGACGCCTACGCCCAGACGAAGATCGACGCTGCGATAGGCGTCGACGGTCGCGACGAGCTGACCGTCTATTGCGCCACCGTGGGCAAGATTCCCTGACGTTTCGGATCCCCCTACGGCTTTCGAAAGACCAGGAACGTCTGGTAAGGCAAGAGCTTCGGCTTTTCTTCATCGAGCACCAGGCCCGCGTTCTTGGTCAGCTCGATCAGTTTCGCCCGAGGGAGTTTCAAGCGCTCGGGTGGGCCTTGCGGCAGCTTGCCCTCCTTGAATTCAACGAGTGCGAGGCGGGCGCCGGGCTTCATCTCGCGCGCCAGCTTGCCCAGCCACGCGGGCTGGTTCGGCACGTGGTGAAGCACGTCGCACACGAACACCAGGTCGGCATCGGGCGAGATGCCGGGATCTTCGCCGTCGCCAAGGACCGCACGCAGGTTCTGGACGCCTTGGCTCATTGCCTTGTGGTGCATGTGGCGAATCATCTCAGGCTGGATGTCGGTGGCGATGACGATTCCTCGCGGCAGCGCGCGCGCCAGACGAAAGCTGAAGTATCCCGACCCCGCGCCCACGTCCACGACGGTCTCGTTGCCCGATAGCCCGAGCGCCGCGACGACGGCATCGGGCCGCTGCCATTTGGCCCGATCCGGCCGCTCCAGAAACGCGATGTACTTCTCGGTCTCCTTGAACGGGTGCAGGTCGCCCGGATGGACACCGTGCTTGGCCAGCGGACACTCGATGGCCGGCTGATCGCCCCCATGGTTTGGTTGGCCAGCATCCGGCGCGCTGGGGTGATTGGTTTCGGAGGCGGCGGCTCCCGCTACAGCAACGAGGGCGAGCAGGCTTTGCTGGCAGAGCGCAATGAAGATCCGATTCATGATGGTGCCAAGTTTGCCACGCGCAAGCACATTGGCTCGCCCCAAGGTGGCCCGCCGGCCCACGATTCACTGGCAAGCCGCTTGGTAAGAGTGGTAACTGGCGGACATCGCTGTGCCCGACCACGTCGAGATCGAACTTGCCCTGGATAATCTGGTCGAGATCGATGTCGGCCGTCACGATGCCAGGCCGGTCATATCCCTCGCGCTCGATCACGCCGATCACTAGCAACACCGCGGCGCAGACGGCGCCGAAACCGCTCCGGGCGGCCCAGAGTCCGCTGGCGATTTGGCTCATCCGACCACGGCCACGTTTACGACCACGACCCTCTCTGCGGCTATTGCGGGATGGGGTACGATGCTCGCTCGCTTTCGACCAGCGCCAGCGATACGATGAGCGCGATGATTGTCGGGGTTCCGAAAGAGATCAAAGAGCACGAGTACCGCGCCGGCATTCTACCCGTCGGGGTCGAAGAGCTTTCCCGGTCGGGCCATCGAATCCTGGTGCAAAAGGGGCTGGGCCTTGGCAGCGGTATTCGCGATTCCGACTACGAACGCAGCGGGGCCGTCGTGGTGGAACACGCGGCGGAGATATTCTCGATGGCCGATCTCGTGGTGAAAGTGAAGGAGCCCCAGCCTTCCGAGATTGCCCTGCTTCGCGATGGACAGGTCGTCTTCACGTACTTTCACTTCGCCGCGAGCGAGGCGCTGACCCGAGGAGTACTGGCATCCGGCGCCACGGCCATCGCCTACGAAACGCTGCAAGATCGGCGCGGGAACCTCTGTCTGCTCACGCCCATGAGCGAGGTCGCGGGACGGATGAGCATCCAGCAGGGCGCGAAGTTTCTCGAACGACCTCAGGAAGGCCGGGGCATCCTGCTCGGCGGCGTGCCCGGCGTCGAGCCCGCGCACATCACCGTGCTCGGCGGCGGCGTGGTGGGATCGCAGGCCGCGAAGATCGCCGCGGGCTTCGGCGCCTCGGTCGCGGTGCTCGATTCGAATCTGGATCGGCTGCGCTACCTGGACGACATCATGCCGCACAATGTGACGACGCTCTTTAGCGACCGTCACACGATCTTGGATCAACTTGCCAAGGCCGACTTGGTCGTCGGCGCGGTCCTGATTCGCGGGGCACGCACGCCTCGCCTGGTGAGGAAAGAAGATCTCAAGCTCATGAAACCTGGCGCGGTGGTCGTCGACGTTGCCGTGGATCAGGGAGGCTGCTTCGAAACCACGCACCCGACCACGCACTCGGAGCCGACCTACCTCGTCGACGATATTGTCCACTACGCCGTGGCCAACATGCCTGGAGCTGTTGGGAGGACCAGCACGTATGCGCTGTGCAACGCGACCTTGCCGTATGTCTTGCACCTTGCGAGCTGCGGCCTTGGCGAGGCGGTGAAGCGCAACCCCGAGCTGGTGAGCGCTATCAACGTCCATCGCGGACAGGTGACGAATCTCGCGGTTGCCGAGACCTTCAGTCTTCCCTACGTGCCGTTTCCGCCGGAGGCAGCGCCTGGGAGCAACTAGTGAGCGCCGCCAAAAACTATTCGCGAGCTCTGTGGTCTATTTAGTACTAGCCACCGTGTTCCGGCGGCCAATGTTGCTGGGCTTTGTAGTCACCTTTGCCTGGGGCCGACCGAAGCTGGCATAATCCGGCGTGCGGCGGGTCTTTCACTCCGCTGAAGGCACTGTCACATGCGACGATCCCGGATACTTCAACTCTCCCTCTTGCTGGCCGGCGCCGTGTGCGTTGCTAGCAGCGGCTGTGGCAAGTCTAGGAATACTGCTGCCCCCAACGAAAGCTCGGCTGGCATGGGATCCGGCGGCGCAATCGCGAGCGGCGGCGTTGCTGGGGCCACTCCAGGCGGCACAGGCGGATCCGGCGGGACCGCGACTGCGGCCGCAGGCGGAACCCAGTCTGGTGGTGCCAGTGCAATCGTGTTCGGAGGTGCCGACGCGGCCGCTTCCGGAGGTGCTGGTGCACGGGCGTCGGGTGGGGCCAGCGCAACCGCCGGTGGGGGCTCGGGCGGGGCGGCATCGGGTGGCGTAGCTGGCACAGCAACGGGCGGGTCGGGTGGCACGAAGGCCGGGGGTTCGGTGGGAGTTGGCGGAACCGTCACTGCCGGGCTGGGCGGAATCGGGTCCGGCGGTTCCGATGGCACCTTGACGGGGATGGGTGGCTCCGCCAAAGGCGGCTCGACTGGCAGCGGTGGAATCTCGACCGAACCGATCGCGGACGGTGGAATGGACAGTGACGCGCCTGACCCCCTGGGCGCGGCCCTATCCGAAAAGACTCTGAACTACTGGGCCACATCCGAGCAAAAGAGACCTGACGGCGGGATGTTGAGTCGCAATCCGAGCGACCAAGATTTTGTGGCGATTGCGCCCGTCGCAGAAGACGTCTTGGTGTTTTCCAGCGACGCCCGCACCGTACAGATGACCTCCATCCAACGCGACGGGGGTGTGCCGGTGGGTGTGCCTTGGACTGGCACCAGGACCGCTACAGACCAGGGAAAATGGAGCTACCAACTGGCGCCGGCCACGGGCGGCCGGTTGGTGGTGTGGCTTTCGGGCACTACCATCCTCGCATCGAAGATCCTCTACGGCTCCGGGGTTCCCGTCACCGAGAGTACGCGCGGCGAACTACGCGGCAACTAGTCGCCTGAGCTTGGCGGCGCCCAGATGACAGGCTGGCGAAGACAACAGTCGTCCAGTTCCCGGCTTGGGTCATCGACCTCGTCCGCAGCACTTCTTGAACTTCTTGCCACTACCGCACGTGCAAGGGTCATTCCGTCCAGTCTTTGGCTTCGCGCGCCGGATGGTAGAGGAGGCTGGCAGGCCCATGGCTCGAGCCCTCTCTTCTCGGGCGTTTTGCTGCGCCCTCCGCTCGGATTGCCTGAGCTCTTCTGCGGCGTCGGCCCGGCCTTCCCGTTCGAGGAGCGCGAGGTGTGCTGTGACGATCTCATCGCGCAGACTGGTTTCGAAGCCCACCCACGTAAGCGCCTCGCGATAGGCGGATTCGGCCCGGTCGTTCTCCCCGAGTATCTCCAGTGCCTGGCCGGCCGGTAGCAGCATATTGGGCTCGTCAGGAAATTCGGCGAGGTTGCTCTCCACCAACGATAGCGCTCGATGGCGGTCGCCGCTGCGGGCGAGTAGGAGTGGGAGATCGTAGCTGAGCTGCTCATCGCGCCACACGACCGCAAGACTCTCGCTCAGGGTGACCGCGTTGGCGTGATGACCTTCGTCCGAGAGGTCACGTGGTAGGTCGCCGAGCCAGCGCCACACCGTGCTCTCTAGCGCACGCTCGATGTTCATGTGGATCAGCGACAAGTTGCCCCCGCTTCGTTCGACGATCGCAAGCGCCGCTTCGCGCTCTTCTTGAAGCGTGACTGCCTGTCTGTTGCCGGGCTCGGGGGAGGCTTCGTCAACGTCCTCTTCGCTCCATGCTGGGTGCCGACGCCGGACGTGTGCCCTCAGACATCGTCCGACCACAGGCACCAGCGCCTGTAGTCCGGGATGCGCCTTGTCTGAGTCGTCGCCGTCCTTCTCGTGCTCATCGTTCTCCTCTTGATGCTCGCGGTCGCCTTCATCGAGTGACGGATACTGCGGCGGGGCCTCGCCTTCATCGCCGATCACACGCGGGTACGAAAGCGCATGGTCCGCGATGCCCTCGCCGGCCACTTTGACGTCGTAACGGAGGTCATCGCCGAAATCGAAAATGTAGAGAATGCGTTTGTTGATCTTGAGAGGAAGCTCGGCCAGGACAGCATCGGTTGCGCAGCGAGGAGTCGTCGTGACGCCGGGGCCGCCGTAGTCGAACGCCTGATCCCACGGGCGATTGTTCAGGAAGAACGCATAGAGGTGGTCGCCGTCTAGTTTAAAGGCGGACTGGATTGCTAGATGCAGGTCGTGCAATGTTTGCTTCTGCCTGCACTCGATCCGCCGCCAGAGGCCCATGTCACGCCATGACCTGACCTTGAAGATGATTGTTTTCACGGACCGCGAGCCTAGCCGATGTTGGGAACCGGGTGCAGCGCTTTCGCCGCTGAAAGCGCCTGTTCGAAATCGCCTATCAAATCGTCCGGGTGTTCGATGCCGATGGAAAGGCGCAGCAGATCCGCGGGACAGAAGGTGCCAGGCCCCTCCACGCTGGCCCGGTGCTCGACTAGACTTTCCACCGAGCCGAGAGACGTTGCACGTTTGAACACGTGGAGTGCGGCCGCGACCTTGCGAGCAGCCGCTTCACCGCCGCGAAGGCGTACCGAGAGCATGGCCCCGTAGCCACTTTGGAACTGGCGCTGGGCCAGGGCGTATTGCGGATGGGAAGGTAGACCGGGATACAGCACCTGGGCGATGGCGGGATGGTCTTCGAGGTGCCGCGCGAGTTGCAAGGCCGATGCGCTGGCGGTCCGAACACGGGGAAACAGCGTGCGCATTCCTCTTAACAACAACCACGCCTCGAAGGGGCCAAGAACCGCACCCCCAAGTGCGCGATGAACACGGATGCGCGGCCACAAGGGAGCATCCTTGCGCGCCACCAGGGCGCCGGCGACCACATCGGAATGTCCATTGAGGTATTTGGTGGCGGCGTGCATGACGATGTCCGCCCCCAATTCCAAGGGGCGGGCGTGCACGGGGGTCAGGATGGTGGCGTCCACGGCGACGACGGCTCCGCGCCGATGCGCAAGCGTCGCGGCCGTTTCGATGTCGGTCAACTCCCAGGTCGGATTGGCCGGGGTTTCTATCCAAAGCAACTTGGGTTCGCCGATGGCAAGCGCGGCTTCGATCGCGGTCAGATCCGCGTTCTCGTAGAAAGCCAAATCCATTTTCCACTGCTCGGCAAAACCCACCAGCCACTTGCGCAGCGCCCAGTACATGTTTCGGGGCGCGAGCACGCGCTGACCGGGTTCGAGCGCTTGAAAAACGGCCGTAGCAGCGGCCATGCCCGATGCGAAGAGCAAGGCATTGTCGCCACCTTCCAAAGTGGCCAGCAGCTCTTCCGCTTGATCGTAGGCGGGACTCGCATCGCGCGAGTAGATCCGTCCGCCATCTAGCAGTGCGTCGACGGTGGAGAGTAGATCGTTGGCGCCCGGCGCAATTGCGGACTCCCGGTCGATGGTGTCAACCTGTGTTTGTATACGAGACACATGTCCCTTATAACCACGTGCGCGAAGGTTGCAAGACTTTTCTGGCCCACAGGCTGCGGGGCGGAGAATGGCTATCTTCGGAAGAACAGAGAAATTGCCATGCCTAGGCCGACCACGATCACGATACGCCGGACCGCCCGTTGCCCCAAGCGCCGCGCAATTCCGGCTCCAAGGTATCCGCCCAAGATCGCGGCGACGGCCATGAGCAAGACGCTGGGCCAATTCACCATTCGCGACCAGATGAAATAGATTGCGGCGATGCCGTTCACCGAGCCGCCGAGAATCACCTTCAGACCATTCATTTCGTGAATGTCGTTCAGGCCGAGAATGCTCAACGCCGCGAGCATCAGGATGCCGATTCCCGCGCCAAAATAGCCGCCGTACAACCCCACACACAACTGAAACAACATGCCTCCCAGCAACAACCGACTCGATCGGTGCGCTGAGGCGTCGGAGGTCCTGAGAAGCCGTTGTACTGGCTCTTGTGCCATGAACAGCAAGGTAGCGAAAAGGATGAGAAACGGCACCATCCGATCGAACATGGCAGTGGGTGTGTAGCGAAGAAGGATCGCGCCAACCAATCCACCCACCAGGCTAGGTGCGATGAGCGCCAGGAAATGCGTCTTGGCCGAGCGAATCTCCCGACGATAGCTCCACGCGCTGCCGACAACTCCCGGCCAGATAGCGACCGTGCTGGTCGCGTTGGCGATGACCGAGTCGAGCCCGAGCCAGACCAAAGCGGGAAACGAAACCAGCGTTCCACCGCCAGCCACAGAGTTGATGGCACCAGCGACGAAAGCCGCGCCAAACGCCACGGCTGCGCGGGGCAGGGACAGCATTGGGTTCAAGATCGCAGCATAGCCTGGGACGGGAACGGCGCAAACGCGGAAAGGGCTTTGGGTGACCCACATCGCCGTCTTGCCAGGCGCTTCGGTGTCTGCTATACAAGACTGCGACTTCACCCAACCTGCGCGAAAGGAAACTGTTCATGGCCTCCTTCAAAGACAACTCACTGTCCATCGGGCGAACACCGCTCATCCAGCTGAATCGAGTCGTGCCCCCAGGTAGCAAGGTCTTCGCAAAGATCGAAGGCCGCAATCCCGCGTACTCGGTCAAGTGCCGCCTGGGTGCGGCCTTGATTTGGGATGCCGAGAAGAAGGGACTTCTCAAGCCCGGCGTCGAAATCGTCGAGCCGACCTCTGGAAATACCGGCATTGCGCTGGCCTTCGTCGCCGCCGCGCGCGGGTACAAGATCACGCTGGTCATGCCCGAAACCATGAGCGTCGAGCGTCGCAAAGTGCTCAAGACCTTCGGCGCGACCATTGTTTTGACCGAGGGGCCCAAGGGGATGAACGGCGCGGTGAAGAAGGCTACCGAGATCCGCGACTCCGATCCGAAACGCTACTATCTGCCCCAGCAATTCGAGAATCCGGCCAACCCCGCCATTCATGAATCCACGACGGGGCCGGAGATTTGGGACGATACGGAAGGCAAGATTGACATCCTGGTGTCGGGCGTCGGCACCGGTGGAACCATCACCGGCGTCTCGCGCTACATCAAGAACCAGAAGAAGAAGGCCATTCTCAGCGTGGCGGTTGAACCGACTGAAAGTCCGGTCATCACGCAGTTTCTGGCCAAGCAGGAGATCAAGCCAGGACCGCACAAGATCCAGGGCATCGGTGCGGGATTCATCCCGAAGACTTTGGACCTCTCGGTGGTGGACCGGGTAGAGCAGGTGAATTCGGCTGACTCGATAGACTTCGCGCGGCGCCTTGCCGCCGAGGAGGGCATTCTGTCGGGTGTGAGTAGCGGCGCTGCAGCCGCAGTGGCGGCGCGGCTCGCGGCGCTCCCAGAATTCGCAGGCAAGACCATCGTGGTCGTGCTGCCCGACTCTGGCGAACGCTACCTGACCGGACCGCTTTTCGAAGGGACGCTGGCAGGCGTGGCCGAAGCGAAAGCAGGCGACACGATTTAGAGCGTTGTCGTGGACGTAGATGTTCCTGTAGCCGTGGCCGAGTGAAGGTCACTCCGGCCACGGCCACGACCACGACCCTGCCGCTCAGATGTGATAGTCCTCGACCGACTCCCGAACGGCAAAGAATTCGCGGTGAACCAGCGCGCGCAGGCGGGCGAAGGCGTCGGTCGTCCGATCTCGCGGGCGCGGCAGGTCGACCGTCACGATTTTGCGTAGGGTGCCCGGCCGGTTCGACATGATGGCGACGCGGTCGCTCAAGAACACGGCTTCTTCTATGTCGTGCGTAACCAGCAGGACGGTTGTTCCTTCCGTCCGCCAGATGCGCAGCACTTCCTCTTGCAGTTGAATGCGCGTAAACGCATCGAGCGCACCAAACGGCTCGTCCAGCAAAAGCACTCCGGGACGGTTGATGAGCGCCCTGGCAATGGCCGCCCGTTGGGCCATTCCACCCGAAAGCTGGTGCGGGTACGAGCGTTCGAACCCCTGCAACCCGACCAGGCCGATGTAGTGCGACACTTCCGCCTCGCGCTCGCGGTCGGACTGCGTTTTCAAGCCGAAGGCCACGTTCTCGGCGACGGTGAGCCAGGGCATGAGCCGATGTTCCTGAAAGACCAGCCCGCGATCGATGCCCGGCCCGAGGATTGGCGAATCGTCGAGCAGCAGGCTACCCGAATCGACGCCTTCGAGGCCCGCGATCGAGCGAAGGAGGGTGCTTTTCCCGCAACCACTGCCGCCCACGATGGACAGGAATTCCCCGGCCCGAACATCCAGGGTGATGCCGCGCAAAACGGGCAATGCGCCCGTGGAACCGGAGAAACTCTTGTCCACTCCTTCAATCAGCAGCCGCCCCGAATGAACCGATGGTAGATCGCGCATAGGCGAACTGTAACATGCGTGTGTCTGGTATGGTGGACATATGCATGGTATCGGGAAATGCTGGTCCGTGTGGTTCGGCGTCGATTCTCTCGGGCGATGACGTCTCTCGTAAAGAAGATATGTGTCTTGCAGTGTGGACCGTGATTGGTTACAGTCAAGACCATGACATCGGTCGCGAGGGCACACGCGGAAGACGGGGAGCTGAGTCTCTCGGATGTGGTGAGCAAGTATCCTGCCGTTCCTAGGCTTGTCGCCGTGAAGATCGACGTGCAACGGCGAGGCGTGCACTACACCGAAGAGGCGCTTCGCCACGTCGATGAGAGCAAGCACCAGCTGCGTGGTACCTATATATTCGGCTCGCGCGACGACGCATTGACGCCAGTGCCCGAGTCGCTTGTCCTTCGCGACGGCACGACCATCCTCACCGATCCGACGCCGCTCGACCAGCATCCCTATCGCGTGGACTGGAGCGACGGTCGTTTCGTCCTTCGCGACGGTGAAGAGGTTATCGATGAAGTCGAGCTGTGGCCGCAGCCCGCGTACTACGACAAGACCACCAGCCGCGGCACGGCCATGAAATACGTCATCACGGCGCGGCCACAGCGACTCAACATTTTCACCTCGAACTTTTGCCACTTCTGGGCCAACGACAAGGGCTGTCAGTTCTGCGACATCGTCACGCACCTCAAACAGCAGAAGAAGGAATGGGGAATTCCCACTCGGCTCGATCCCGCCGATGTCGAGGAAACCCTGCGCGAGGCGCTGCGCGAACCCGGCCGGTTCACCAGCATCTGCCTCACCTCGGGCAGCGATACCCGCGGATCCGTACTGTTCGATCGCGAGGTCGACTACTACGTGGAGACCTTGCAGGCGGTGGGACGGGTGTTCAACACCAAGCGCTTTCCCAGCCAGCTGATTGCTTCCGCATTCAACGAAAAGCAACTCGAGCGGCTGCATCGAGAGACGGGCCTGACCAGCTACACCGCCGACGTGGAAGTGCTTAACGAGCGTCTGTTCGATTGGATCTGTCCGGGAAAGGCCGAGCGGGTGGGGTATCAGGAATGGAAGCGCCGCCTGGTCGCCGCGGTGGACATCTTTGGCCGCGGCAACGTGGGCACGGGGCTGGTGGGTGGCGTCGAGCTGGCCAAGCCCAATGGCTTCACCAGCGAGGACGATGCCCTCAAGTCGACGCTGGACGAAGCTGAGGAACTGGCCAGCAAAGGCGTGACCACGGTGTACATCGTGTGGGTACCACGGCCTGGTTCGGTCTTCCGCGACCAGACCAATCCCTCGCTGGATTACTACGTCCGTCTGGCTCGGGGCCTGCACGACCTGCGCGTGCGCTACCACCTGCGCGCGGACTTCGATGACTACCGCCGCTGCGGCAATCACCCAGATACGGACCTGTCACGACTTCTGTAGACAACGAAAGGAACTCGATGAGGCTCTATTGCACGATTCTCCTGACTGTTTTGCTTCCGCGCTTGCCGGTTCACGCTACCGAGCTGCGTATCGCAACCCAACCAGCACCACTGTACGCGCCGATCTTCGTGGCCAAGCAAAAGCATTGGTTGGAAGATGATTTGAAGAAGGGCGGGATCACGGTTAAGTGGTCCTCTTTCGTTGCCGGCCCGCCGGAGAATGAATCGTTCGCCGCTGGCCAGCAGGACGTGGGCGTGATGGGTGACACCCCGGCCATTATTGCGCGCGCCGCCGGGCAGAACACGCGCGTCGTCGGCATCTCGGCGGTGGGACCGAAGGCCTTGGCCGTAGTTGTTCCGAAGGGCTCGGCTATCAAGTCGCCGGTCGAGCTGCGGGGCAAGCGCGTGGCGGTGACCAAGGGCTCCTACGCGCACCACTTGCTCTATGTTGTGCTCAAGAATGCCGGTCTCAAGTTCAGCGACATCAAACTGATTCACCTGCCCCCGGCCGACCTGGTCAGCGCCTTCACCCGCGGTGACGTGGACGCGGCCAGCACCTGGGAGCCCTACCTAAGCCGGTTGCAGGACGACGGCGCGCGACTGCTTGTGGATGGTACCGGGATCAAGAAGGGCGAGTTGGTCATCATCGCCGTCGAGGAATACGCTAAACAGAACCCGCGCCTCATCGAGAAGCTTCTGCAAGTCTACAAGCGCGGCTACGACTTCATCAAGGCCAACCCGAAAGAGGCCGCGGAGTTGATTGCATCGGAGGTCAAGCTCACCCCGCAGCAACTGCTGAAGGTACTGACGAAGATCGACTTCGACCCGGTTATCCGTCCCGAGCACATCGACGAGTTGAAGAAGACGGAAGAGTTTCTGCGCAACAACGAGTTGACCAAGAATCCCGTCGACATCGACAAGTTCGTCGATGCGAGTTACCTGAAATCCGCCGGACTGAAGTAGGCGCGTCGATGTCGCAGCAGCACCTCGTCCTGGTTAATGACAGGTATTGGCTGGCTGAATTCACGGAGGAAACATGAGTGCGCTCTTGAGCCCGGAGATCATCGCGCTGCTGGAGGATCGGCAGACGCTCAAGGTTTTAGCAACCGTCGACGGCGATGGCGTTCCCCACGCCGTGGTCAAGGGTTCGTTGCGGGCCAACCCGGATGGCAACCTGCAACTGCTGGAATTGATCGAAACCTCGCGGAGCAACCGCAACCTGGTGCGCGCCATCTGGTTTGACCGACCCGTCGCCATCCTCATCAAGGGCCAAGATGGACGCTCGTTTCAGATCAAGGGCGTGCCCATCAAGGCGCACGTGAGCGGTCCCATTTTTCAGAAACACTACACCGAGATACGCGGTCGCCTGGGCGACGTGGATCTGGCCGCGGTTTGGATCATCCGGCCCGATATCATCATCGACGAGACGCCGGGTGTGCGTTTGAAGGAAGAGCAGGCCGCTCACCCCACCTTCACGCATCTTGACCGTCTGGCGAGCAACTAACACCATGCCCGCCCAGAGCTCCGCCAACGTTGCCTTCACGCCTCTGGCCAGCGCGCCCGAGCGGGCGTCTCGGCGGGCGGGCGGAATCTTGTGGCGCCGTTTGCTCGGTCGCCGGGCCCGCACCCGGGCAACCAGTTTGTTTCAGTACGTGATGCTGCCCGTTGCTATCGTGGCGCTTTGGGAGGCACTTTGCCGCGCCAATCTTATCCGTGTCATTGCCTTGCCCGCACCTAGCACGGTCGCCGTGACTCTCTGGAGCCTGTGCGCTTCCGGTGAGCTCTTCGTTCACATTGGGGCAAGTCTGCTGCGGGTGTTGGAGGGCTTTGCAGGTGCTGCGCTGCTTGGCCTCGTCCTCGGCGTGGCCGTCGGCATCTCGGCCACGTTCGCGCGACTGACGGATCTTCTGATCCAGATCCTGCGGCCGATTCCACCCATCGCGTGGATTTCGCTGGCCATTCTTTGGTTCGGCATCGGCGAGATGTCGAAGGTCTACATCATTTTTCTCGGTGCGTTCTTTCCCATCATCATCGGCGTCATCGAAGGCATCCGGCAAACTGACAACCGCTATGTAGAAGTTGCAGCCGTGCTCGAGGCCTCGCGCTGGAAGCTGGTGCGCAAGGTTGTCCTTCCCGGTGCGCTGCCCACCATCATCACTGGGCTGCGTATCGGTCTTGGCAATGCGTGGGTCTGCGTGGTGGCCGCCGAGCTCATCGCCGCCGAATGCGGCGTTGGCTACATCATCGTCGACGGGCGCGAGATGTCGCGGCCTGATTTGGTCATTGCCGGCATGATCTCCATCGGGATCATCGGCAAGCTGATGGACGTAGCGCTCAAGAGGCTGGAACGCGTCTTGGTGCCCTGGCGCACGCAGTACGGTGGCGCGTGAGTCGGTCCGTTACGTCGCTCGCTTCTCGCCAGGCCGCGACCCTGGCCGAGGTGGCGGCGGCCCATCCCGATGTCCCCCGGCTCATTGTCCTCAAGACTGACGTACAGCGACGCGGGGTCTTCTATACGGATCGTGCGCTGTCTGTGCTCGATCCGAAGATTCATTCTATCACCGGCACGCACATCTTCGGCACGCGCGACGGAAAGATCGCCCCGCGCCCGGAATCGCTCCTGCTCAGGGACGGCACGTCCATCATCATCACGCCGACGGCGCTCGAAGAAGATCCGTACGTCGTTGATCTTGTCGACGGGCAACCCTTTCTCTTCGACGGCGGCCACCCGCTGGAAGCGGTCGACTACTGGCCGGCGCCTGCCTACTACGGCAAGGTGAGCCGCTCGGGCGTGCTCATGAAAAACATTGTGAGTGCCCGCCCGCAACGGCTGGTCGTCAACCCCAGCCGCACCTGCACTTTCTGGAACAACGGCAAAGGTTGCGGCTTCTGCGACATCGTCCCCCAAACCAAGAAAGGCACGAAGGAGCTGAACATTCCGGTCACCCTGGATCCTGTGGAGGTGGCGGAAGTCGTGGCCGAAGCCCTGCGCGAACCGGCGCGCTTTTCCGCGCTCTTTCTCACCGCGGGCTCGAATGTCAACGGTGCGGCGCCATTCGACGACGAGGTGGAAACCTACGTGCGCGTTCTGCGCGAGATCGGCAAGCTCTTTCGCACCAAGAAGTTCCCGAGTCAGCTCATGGCCACCGCGTTTAGCGAGGCGCAGCTTCGGCGTATTTACGACGAGACCGGGGTCATGAGCTACACCGCCGACATCGAGGTGCTGGACGAGGTGCTCTTCTCGCAGCATTGCCCCGGCAAAGCCGAGTGGGTCGGCTACCAGGAATGGAAACACCGACTGGTCCACGCCGTGAACATTTTCGGCCCGGGCCGGGTCAACACCGGGATCGTGGCCGGTATCGAGCTCGCACCACCCTACGGCTTCGCCACCGAGGACGAAGCCCTGTCGCGCATCCTCGACGAGGCCGAGGACCTGGCACGGCAAGGGGTCAGCACGGTCTACATCGTCTGGTCGCCCCGCCCAGGCAGCGTGCTCGGCAAGCAGCGCAATCCCGCCAGCCTGGACTACCTCATCCGGCTGGCCAAGGGCCTGCATGCACTACGGGTGGAGTACCGACTGCCCATCATGTTCGACGACTACCGGCACTGTGGAAACCATCCCGACACCGATCTGTCGCGCTTGTTGAACTTTGACTAGGAGTTCACGTGCCCCCACAGCTTAGCCCCGAACTACTTGAGATCCTCGCCCATCCTGCCACCCAAAAAGTCATCGCGACGCTCGACGAGGACGGCTCGCCCCGCGCGGTCCCAAGTCCTTTCCTGCACGCTCGCCCGGATGGTCTGCTTGTGCACTTCGAACTCCTCGAGACTTCCGTAACGAACCGCAATCTCTTACGTAGCCTGTGGTTCGATCGCAAGCTGGCGGTAACCCTGGTGGGTGCGGAAGGCCAGACGTTTGTCATTAAGGCCGTGCCAGCCAAGGCCGAGATCAGCGGCTCAGCCTTCGGCCGGGCATTCGAGACGGTTCGCTCCGTGCTCGGGGACGCGGATCTGGCCGCGGTTTGGTTGCTTCGGCCGCACGCCATCGTCGACGAAACCTACACCACGCGCAAGCGCGACGAGGAGGAGCGACATCCGTTTTCCATCCATCTCGATCGGCTGCTCGTGCCCCGTGATCAAGCAACCTCTGACTGGACCAAACCATGAATTCCCGCTTGCGTTTCGTTCTCACCGCCACAATTGCTTCCGCGACCATCCTTGCGCCCCTTCGTGCGCGCGCCGAAGTGGCCGAGGTCTCGGAGATCCGCATCGCCAAACAGTACGGACTGGCCTATCTGCCCCTCATCGTGATGGAGGAGCAGAAGCTCGTGGAGAAACACGCGCGCAAAGCGGGACTGGGCGAGGTGAAGGTCACCTGGCCCGTTCTGTCGGGAGGCGCGGCTACCAACGACGCACTCATCTCGGGCGCCGTGGATTACGCAACCTCTGGCGTCACGCCGCTCATCATGCTGTGGGCGAAGTCGCATGGCGAGTACAAGGGCGTGGCCGCTGTGAGCAATACACCCATGTATCTCAACACCACGAATCCCGCAGTGAAATCCATCAAGGACTTCACCGAGAAGGACCGTATTGCCCTGCCCGCGGTCAAGGTTTCGATCCAGGCGGTCGTGTTGCAGATGGCGGCGGCCCAGGCTTTCGGTGAGCGCAATTTCGCCAGGCTCGATCCGTTGACGGTGACCATGAAACATCCTGACGGTCTGGCGGCGCTGCTTTCACCGCGTTCCGAAATCACGGGCCATCTCACCACGCCCCCGTTCATGTTCGAGGAATTGGCCGACAAGCGCGTGCACACCGTGCTGGACAGCTACGACGTGCTCGGCGGTCCGCACACGCAGATTGTTCTCCTGTCTTCGACGTCGTTCTGGAAGAAGAACCCGCGCGCCTTTGCCGCCGTACGGGCCGCGCTGGAGGAGGCATCCGCTTTCATCGCCAAGAACCGGCGAGCCGCCGCCGAGCTGTATCTTCGATCGACCAAGGGTAAGCAATCCCTGGACGAGATACTGGGCGAAATCAATCGTCCTGGGATTGGCTACGCCACCCTACCGCTTCGCATTGCGAGCTTCGGCGACTTCATGGTCCGCAGCGGCTCCATCAAGGAGAAGCCAGCATCGTGGAAGGATATCTTCTTTCCCGGCCCCGAGGCCAGGTAGCGTTGTCGATGAACCTGGCTGCGAGTCACCCTCTTCTGGCGGCGGAGGAGGTCAGCATCACCTATTCCGCAGGCAACAGGTTGGTTACGGCGGTAAGCAACATCAGCTTCGAGGTGCAGCCGGCGGATCGACTTGTGCTGCTCGGCCCATCGGGTTGCGGAAAATCCACGTTACTGAAGGCGGTGGCTGGTTTCCTCAAACCGTCGCGGGGCCGCATCCTTCTCGATGGCACGCCCATCCAGGGGCCATCCCCGGAGCGCCTGATGGTGTTCCAAGAATTCGACCAGCTATTGCCGTGGAAGACACTGCACGAGAACGTCATGTTCGCGCTGACGTCCACCGGGCGCGCGCATCGGCGCGAGGCTGAGGAGTTGGCGATGGCCTATCTCGGCAAAGTCAATCTCGCGCCTTTCGCCCACGCCTATCCACACGCACTGTCGGGCGGCATGAAACAGCGAGGAGCCATCGCACGCTGTCTGGCCATGAAACCCGCCGTATTGCTGATGGATGAACCCTTCGCTGCCCTCGATGCGCTCACCCGGCAGGAGATGCAGCGCGAGCTCTTGGCTTTGTGGGAGGAGATCCAGTTCACCATGCTCTTCGTCACCCACTCGATTCCCGAAGCGCTGGTGCTGGGAAACCGCATCGCGCTGCTTTCCAGCCACCCTGGCCGAATCACCGCCGAGGTGCGGGTCGAGGACGCCTGGCAAAGTGGCGAGCGCAAGGCGGTCCAGCGTTCGCTGCACGACAAGATTCAGGAGATGCTCTTTGACGGCGCACTCGACTACACCATCTGACGAAATGGGAAAATCGGGCGACACGCTGGACCTGACGGCATTCTTCCGTTTGGTTGGCGATGCCGAGTCGGCGCCGCCGGATCAGGCAGCCCTCGCGCATGGGAGTCGGCCGTTGCCCTGGTGGCGGCGCCTGTGGGAGGTGAGTACCGTTCGCAAGGCCATGCTGCTCTTGCTGCTGGCGACGGCCTGGCACTTGTATGCCCGGCATTTGAACAATCCGCTGGCGTTGCCCGATGTGCTGGCAACGGCGCGGGCATTCTGGCAAGAGTTCCGCTCGGGTGAATTGCCTCTGCGAATCCTGATGTCGCTGAAGATCCTGTTCGCTGGCTATTTCATCGGTGTGGCTTGTGCGGCCCTGCTGTCGATCGCCGCCATGACCAGCCGATTGGCCGGCGACCTACTGGAAACCCTGACCACGATGCTCAATCCCTTGCCTGCCATTGCCCTTTTGCCGCTGGCGTTGCTCTGGTTCGGCATTGGCACTTTCAGCATCATCTTCGTGATTGTCCACGCCGTGCTGTGGCCCATCACCTTGAACGTGCTGGCAGGATTTGCTTCCATCAGTCCCACCTTGAAACTGGTGGGGCGGAACTACGGCCTTTCAGGCCCGCGCTTCGCCGCACGAATCCTGATTCCCGCCGCCTTTCCCAGCGTGGTGGCGGGCCTGAAAAACGGCTGGGCTTTTGCTTGGCGCACGCTCATCGCCGCCGAACTGGTCTTTGGTGTCAGCTCCGGCTCGGGCGGGCTCGGTTGGTTCATCTACGAGAAGAAGAACCAGCTCGAAACCGACGCCGTATTCGCGGGATTTTGCACCGTGATCATCATCGGAATCCTGTTCGAGCGATGTGTGTTCTATCCACTGGAGCGCCGGACGCTTCACCGCTGGGGCATGCGCGCCTGAAGACGACAGTCATCTCAGCCGGTCGGCTCGCCGTAGGCTTCAAGCGCATCGGGGAGGGACTGGGTCACTCCATGGCCGGCCGCCGGTAGGCCAACGAGAATGGCACCGATGACTTCTTGTCGGGATGCTCCCGCCCGCTTGGCAGCGAGCACGTGGAATGGAATTCCGCTGGTCATCCGCAGCGACGCCAGGACCGCAATGTATGCCAGCGTCTTGGTTTTCTCATCGAGGGGGCTGGCCCCGTCCAACTCCTTCACCATTCGCATCCATGCCTGGCTCTCCGTGGGCGCCTGCGAAAGAAACACTTGAAATGCGTTGCTGACCTTGGGTTCACTTGCCATCGAGCGTTGCCTCCATACGTGGTTGGAAGCTACTGTAGCCTGGGAATAGCTATTTTGACCCGTAGATTTGGTCAAACACGCCGCCATCGGCGAAGTGCTTTCTATTCCACCCTCAGAACACATATCTGTGTCAGCGAGATGCCAGCATTGGTCGTGCCGAATGGTGGGATGGGCGTTGTGTAGTCCGTATTGAGACCGCCGTTTCCGTAGACAGCCAGGCCGGCGGTGAACCGGTTCGACAAGTGGTAAGTCACGCCGAGCTCTGGAATGAAGAAGTTCGAGGTCTGGTTTCCATCAAAGGATTCCCCGCCAAGATTGGCGCCGCGGTCGACCTTGAACCAAGTCACGCCTACGTCCGCGCGCGAAGGCAGGAATGCTATTCCCGCCGGATTGGTAGCGGGGGCCAGCGCGTCCTGAGGGAACGCCACCCCCACGCCGCCAGCGCCTTTTGCCTTGACACCAAACCCTATGTCGAAATACCCGTCGGTTGCACGTGCGCTGGTTGCGGCCAAGAGCGTGCCCAGCACGACAAGTATCCCAGCGGATCGAGAATTCCTTTGCTTCATCAATTGGTACCGTCCTTTTGTTTGCGCCTTAACCCCTCGCCAGTCGCTTGGAATAGGCTTCCGCGCAGAATTGCCAAGGCATGTGAAATCTTGTAAAGTAGACATGTGTCTAGCACGAAGCGGCCGCCATACAAGGTCCACTTTCGTCGATGGCGGCGGTCACGACTTCCGCCCCCACAGCAAGATGCGCTTGAAGGGGTAGAAGTACGGTCCCTCGCCGAGGATGCCCACCAGCACACGCCGGTATTCGTCGAGGAAGCTCTGGAATTCCTCTGCGGAAAGCCGCGCCTGGTAGGCCGTTAGGGTCGTTCCCTTCGTCCATTCCACGACGTCGCCTCCCGACGTCAGCGGGTGCCCGTACACCTCGACCCGAGCGACGTGCTCCGTGAAGCCGTTCGAAAACAGGATTTCGGCGTACCGCTCCACCGGCAACGTGGCAGGCACCCGCGCGGGTGCCTCGAAAGCCCGCGGGAACAAGTCGCGGGCGACGGTGGCCGCTGCCACGTGCGAGGGGTGATCGAAGTTGAACGGCACCTGGATCGCCGCTTGTCCACCGGGCTTCACGAAGCCGAGCAGCTTCGGAAACAACGACTCGTGGTCCGGCGCCCATTGCAACGCCGCATTCGAGACGAGCAGATCCAGCGACCTTTCCGGCTGGTAGGCGGTGAAGTCGCCGAGCCCGAAGCGGAGTCCTGGCGTGGCAAAGAGCTCGGACTTCTCGAGCATCTCGGGTGAGGAATCCAGGCCGAAGAGATGCTTGATCGAGAATCGGTCGAATAGGGTGCGCGTGAGTTCGCCCGTTCCACACCCCAAATCGACGGCGCTTACGTGGAACAAGATTGTCGGCGGCGCGTTGATCGCAGGTGGCGCTGTGCTGCTCGCGCTGAAGTGAGACCGCTGTCCATCGGAATGTCGCTTCAATCCGATTGAAGATCTCTTGCAGATCACCGCCAAGGCGAAACTCCGAAGGCAGTGATGTGGCAAGCCGTGAGCGCGGAGGTATAGTTGCGCACATCCTGAAAGGTCATCATCAACATGGATCGTCGAAGCTTCGTAAAGACAGGTTTGGCCACGGGTGCGGTCGGGATTATGGGAGGTACCGCCATCGGGCGCGCGCTAGCGGCCGCGGCGGGGCATCCGGACATCGTCGCGGTCAAGGGAGACGACGCGTTTGCCAGCACGAACAAAGCCCTGCAAGCCTTGGGCGGCATCGGGCGATTCGTAAGCAAAGGCAGTCGCGTGGGACTGCTGATCAACGCGCCGGCGAATTGGTGGCTCGAAGGCAGTCACACGCGCATGGAAGTTCCCCTCGCCGTGGCCAAGCTGTGCTTCGACGCTGGCGCCAAAGAGGTTGTCAGTCTGCCCGTGCTGTCGCCCAAGTTCTGGGCCGATTCGCCTTTGACCAAAGCTCACGCCAGCGTGGTGAGCTCGATCAGGTCTTGTTCGGGCAAAACGGTTGACACGAAAATTCCGGATGGCGTGCGTCTGAAATCGGCGAAGCTCAGGGTCGAGCTGCTCGATGTCGACGTTCTGGTGAATATCCCCGTTGCCAAGCACCACGTGGGAACCGTTCTTTCGGGCAATCTCAAGAACATGATGGGCGGCGCGGATCGCGAAACCAACCGAACCTTCCACGAGGGAGCGGATGGCTACGGCGACCTGGATCTGCTTTGCCAGTGCATCGCCGACCTGAACACCGTGCGCAAGCCAAGCCTCTGCGTGGCGGACGCCACGGTGGTGCTGGCAACCAACGGTCCGGCCGGGCCGGGCGATCTTCTGAAGCCGCAGAAAGTTGTCGTCGGCACCGATGCGGTCGCCGTGGATGCCTACTGCGCGAAACTACACAAGCGCAATCCGAAGGACCTATTGCTGCTCAACAAGGCGTTCGCCGCAGGGCTCGGCCGCTTCGAAATCGAGAAGCTCGCCGTCAAAGAGTTGTCTAGCGCTTAGCAGTTCCTCCTTTCACCCGGGTGCCAGGCGGACTAGCGTGGCCGATGGAAAGGATCGCCGGACGAGCTCCGCGCCCGCGGGGCCGAGGACAACTAGTGCCGTGGAAATAGCCTCGGCGACCACGCCGTCGTCATGAAGGACCGCCGCGCTCAGGGGCCGTTTGACGGGCGCGCCGGTTCGCGGATCGAGGATGTGGGAACACATGCCGGCGTCGGACGCGAATAGCTGAGCGACGGACGAGGACACGCTCAGGGCACGGTCGACGAGTTCAATGGGGTCAGCGTCGGGCAGGGCGATCTTCCAGCCGCGACCCGCCGGTCCGGGGCCTATGGCTCGCACGGATGAAGTGCCGCCGTGAAGGAAGGCGTTGGTGAGGCCAAGGTCGCAAAGAATCGACAGCGCACGCTCTAGGGCCCACCCTTTGCCGACCGCTCCCGTGTCGAGCCTCACGCTCGCGGTCAGGCGGGTCGCGGTCATGGCACTGGGATCGAGGTGCAATGCACCCGCGCTAGGCTCAGTCCCCTCGGCGGCGATGAAACCGCGCTGGGCCGCGGCCACGGCGCCGACTGAAAGGTTGAAGGCGCCTTCCAATTTCTTGGTCAGCTCCGCCGCCTGGGACAGCAGCCCGAAGACCAGAGGATCCAGTCGCACCGCCGTCCCCACGGGTGCGTTGTTGATTGCCGCAATCGCGGAGCCAGGACGATAGGGCGATAGCATCGCTTCGACTCCGCTGATCTCGGCCAGCGCCTGTTCCGTGGCTGCACGCAAGAAGATCGGATCGCGATCGTCAGCCAGGACGATCTCGAAGCGGGCGCGCATGGCCTCGCAGGCAAAGCACGCCAGTGGCTCGCCAGAATGGCCGCTAGCCAATTTCGAACCATTCCTTGCGGAAGGCGATCCTCGTCCCGGTCCGCACCGCCTCGTTCACGGTGAGCGCAACCACGGTTGCGTCGAGTCCATCCTGGGCGTCGGTCGCAGAGCGGATGCCGGCTCGGATCGCTTGCAGGAACGATTCACAGGCGTAGTAGAGGGCACCTTTGGTATCGACGTTTCGCAGCTTGGTAGGATCGCGAAGTTCTTGCAGCAGCCTGCTCGCGTTGGCCACCAGCACGAGGCCCACGTCTGAGCCAATGGCTTCTCTGGTGGCATAGACCTCCCAATCCTGCGTGGGGGCATCCGCCTCCTTGATCAGCCATCCATGATCGTTCTGAATCGTGATGGTGCCATCGCTGCCCAAGAACGTCTCCGCGGCCGACCCGAAGGAATTGCCGAGCGAGGCCGAGTAAACCAGGTGGACGCCATCGCCATAGTCGAGCGTGGCGTGAATCAAGTCGGGCACGTTGCGTCCGTCCGGCCAGGCCATGACGCCGCCAAAGGCCGTGACCGACACAGGCCGCTTGCGCAAGTACCAGGACACCAGATCGAATTGATGAATGCCAATCTCTCCCGAAAGACCCGGCGAGAGATCGTCGTCGAGTCGCCAGTCCAGCTCGGCTTGTCGCTCGCGGGTATTGGCTGCCCGTCGCCAAGAAGTCCGGTGGTGGTTCTGAGCGCGCACCAGCGACAGTCGCGAGAGGATGCCGAGCCGGAGCAGCCCGAAAATATGCAAGTCCAGCGGATTTGCGCGTCGCTGAAGGCCGACCTGGAAAACTTGTTGCGGGGCTTTTCGAGCCGCCGTGGCGATGGTCCGTGCGTCGGCAACCGTATGAGCCAGCGGGGCTTCGCAGTAGACGTGCTTGCCCGCCGCCAGAGCCGCAAGCACGACATCCTTGTGCAAGTGACTGGGCGTCGCCACCCAGACTGCCCGCACTTCCTTGTCATCCAGGATCTTGCGATAATCCGTGCTGGCCTTGGCCTTTGGCCCAAGTTCGAGGGCTCGTTTGTGGGCTGGCCTGTGCGTGTCGCAAATTGTCTTCACGACCGCGCCGGGTACCGTGGCCAGCGCCCGCAGGATTTCTCGCCCCTGATCCCCGAGGCCAATCACCGCGCAGTTGACCGGGGCGACCGGTGGCTCGAACGAAAATCGGCGCAGCGGCTCGGACTTCGGCGTGAGCTCCTCGGCCAGAGCCAAGCGCTCGCCGACGAGCGCCCCGAGGACAAGGCCCGAGGCATTGAGAAACGAACGACGAGACGGGCGGCTATCCGAAGACATGGCGAGTGTAGCGCCGACCGATCGTGGGCGCGTTCATCCCGAGGTGCTGAGTCCGGCCAGGGACACGAACTCTGCTCCCTGGCCGCACCAGATTCGACGTGTCGAGAGGATACCCCATGCCGTATTTCGATAAAGAAGGTCCAGAAAACACCGGAAAAGTCGTGGAAATCGCCCTGGCCACCGCCAAGGAGCGCAACATCTCCCACATCGTGGTGGCCACCACCACGGGGGCCACGGCGAGCCTTTTCAAGAATCGTCCTGATGTGGAGGTTGTCGCCGTCACCCACGCCTTCGGTTTCAAGGAAAAGGGCAAGAATCCGCTTTCGCAGGAGAAGCGTAAGGAGTTGACCGACGCTGGAATTTCCGTGTTCACCGGGACGCACACCTTGAGTGGCGCCGAGCGCGGCATCACCACCAAAGCCGGCGGCGGGATCAATCCGGTCGAGCTGATTGCCCACGTGCTGCGCTTTTTCGGCGCGGGCACCAAGGTCGCCGTCGAGATAGCCACCGCCGCGCTCGACGCGGGGCTGATCCCGGCCGAGGTTCCGGTTATCGCCATAGGCGGCACGCACAAGGGCGCGGACACCGCGGTTATCCTCGTGCCCGCCAACTCGAACCGCATCCTCGAGACGCGCATCCAGGAAATTCTCGCCAAGCCACGGTAACGTGACGTGACCAGACCCGGTCAGTGGTGGAACAGTCGCAGCTTGGACATGGCCATCACCATGCCGTACTCGTTCGCCGCCTCGATCACGATGTCGTCGCGCACCGAGCCGCCGGGCTGCGAGACGTACTTCACCGCGCTTTGCGAGGCGCGATCGATGTTGTCGCGGAAGGGGAAAAAGGCGTCCGAAGCGAGGCTGACCCCCGACTGTCGGGCCAGCCAAGCCCGCTTCTCCTCGACGGTCAGTCGCTTGGGCGCGGTCGCGAAGAAGGACAGCCAGGCCGCTTCCTCGGCCGCGGACAGGGAGTCTTCAAGGTAGAGATCGATGGCATTGTTGCGCTCGGGTCGGCCCACCTCGGGTTTGAAGGGCAGGGCCAGCGTCGAGGGATGTTGCCGCAGGAACCAGCGATCGGCCTTCGCGGCGGCCAACCGCGTAC
>Ga0265342_10000761_pt1 | contig 32930 bp, 38 predicted proteins | sample 4CB327metaG_FD_203125 | JGI IMG/M metagenome (GOLD analysis project Ga0265342, IMG submission 203125) | Rhizosphere microbial communities from Carex aquatilis grown in University of Washington, Seatle, WA, United States - 4-CB3-27 metaG | ecosystem: Host-associated > Plants > Roots >... | reverse complement strand
CTGAGCTCGCGTTCTGGCCCGTCGTGGTCGTACAGGCCGCGCTCGCTGCCTGGGTCATGGCGCTGACCCTGCGCGCCGTCGGCCTTAGCAATCGACCATGGCTGTTCGCCGGCATCGTCACCGTGCTGTCGGCGCTGACGACCGTGTCCTGGCTGACGTCGATCCTCTTGACCGACATCTTCTGCGTGATCGGCGTGCTCGGCCTGTGGCTCCTGCTGATGCACGCCGAGGTGCTGAACCGGTTCGAGCGCATCGCGCTCGTCCTGCTCGTCGCCTTCTCCGGCGCCACGCACAACGCGACCCTCGCCGTGCTCGGCGGACTCGTCGTCGTCGCTGCCGTCTACACCTATTTCGACCGCAAGCGCCTGCCGCCGCGCGCCCTGGCCGCCGGAGTCGCTACGCTCGTTCTCGCCGTCGCTATGGTCTTCGCCGGCAACTACTATATCGCCCGTACCATAGCCTGGACGCCCGGCGGCATGGCGCTGTCGTTCGGCCGCATGCTCCAGTCCGGCATCGTCAACAAATATCTCGACGCGCACTGTCCCGATCCGTACCTGCGCCTGTGCAAGTACAAGGACGAACTGCCGCGTGACGCCGATGAGTTCTTCTGGGGCAGCCCGCTGTTCGACAAGCTTGGCCGCTTCGCCGGCCTGAACAAGGAGATGAAGCGCATCGCCGTCGGCGCTCTGCTCGAATATCCGCGATTGCAGATCGAGTCGGCGATCAAGGACACCGGACGTCAGCTCATCGACGTGCGTACCGGCGAAGGAGTCGAGAACGTCGTCTGGCACACTTACGGCATCATCAAGGATCACCTGCCGCAGATCGTGCCCACGATGGAGGCCGCGCGCCAACAGGAGCGGCCGGACGGCCTCGCACACGTCTTCCCCGAGCTCAACAAGGTGCATTATCCGGTGGCGCTCGCCGCGATGGCGCTCTTGCCGGCGATCGTGCTGCTCGCCTTTCTCGAAGTGCTGCCCTTCGTCTATGGCGAATTCGCCGTCATGTGCATCGTCGCGCTGCTCGGCAACGCCTTCGTCTGCGGCGCGTTGTCGAACCCGCACGACCGCTACGGCGCGCGCATGGTGTGGATCGCCGCCTTCGCCGTCACGCTGGCGCTCTCCCGACTCGTCGCGCGGCAGCGCCGACCGCGGGTCAAGCCGGTCGCCGGAGCCGAGCCGCTGTTTTACTGAGGCGGCGAGCCCTCCCCCTGCAAGCGCGCGCGACGTCGTGCTATGCGTGGCCCGCCTTTGCAATGGGAGACCTCGCCGATGGCCGACGCCGCCGTGCTCAAACAACTCGCGCCTACGGGTAAGCTGCGCGTCGCGGTGGCGATCGCGCCCTCGCCGTCCGCGCAGTTCGCAATTCAGGACGGCGACGGCTTCAAGGGCGTGGCCGTGACGCTCGGCCGCGCGCTGGCCAAGAAACTCGGCGTCGAGGCGGCGATTCTGCCGCACAACGCCTCGGGCGAAATCCAGAACTCCGCCGTCGACGACAAATGGGACGTCGCCTTCCTACCCGTCGACGACGAGCGCAAGAAATTCGTCGACTTCGGCAACGGCTATCACCTTTTGCAGAGCACCTTCCTGATCGCGCCCGGCGCGAAGATCGCGTCGGTTGCCGAGGCGAACACGAAGGGCACCGGCATTGGCGGCGTCGCCAACACCGCGACCTTCCGCGCCGCAATGAAGGCAACGCCGAACGCCACCCACGTTGAATTCGCCAAGGTCGATCTCGCCGCGCAGGCCATGCTCGAAGGCCGCATCCAGGCCATCGCGCTGTCGCGCGAGTCGCTCGGCGGACTCGCCAAGAAAATTCCCGGCTCGCGCATCCTCGACGACGCCTTCCTGAACTCCTCGACCGCGGTCTGCGTGCCGAAGGGCCGGCCGGCGGCGCTGGCCTATGTCAGCGCATTCATTGAAGAGGCGAAGGCGTCCGGGCTCGTGCGCCGCGCGCTCGACGAGATGGGATTGACCTCGTCGCAGGTCGCACCCGCCGGCATGAAGCCCTGACGCCAGCCATGTCGCAACCGACCGAAAAGCCGCGCCGCGTGCTGCCGATGCTTGCCGATTTCCCGCACCGGGTCACCGAAGTCGTGCGCTACGGCGATCTCGATCCGCAGGGTCACGTCAACAATGCCGTGTTCGCCACCTATTTCGAATCCGGCCGCGTCGCCATGTTCCGCGCGCGCGATCTCGGCATCGGCGTGGCCAACGCCAATTTCGCGCTGGCGCGCCAGGAGATCGACTTCCTGCGCGAACTGCACTGGCAGGACGAGCTCGTCATCGCCAATGCCGTCGTCGCGCTCGGCCGCTCGTCGTTCACGCTGGCTCAGGCGATCTTTCGCGGCGAGGACTGCGCCGCCACCGGCCGCGCCGTGATGGTGACGCTCGACAATACGACACGGAAGCCGAGGCCCCTGCCGCAGGAGATCGTCGCGCAGTTGGAGCCGTGGAAGTATCGCGGGGACGTCTAAGACGCCGCCTTCGGCGTCCGGACATGCTCCGGGCGCGGGCCCATGCCGATGATCCGCGCCGGGATGCGCCGCAGCGCCGGGAACCAATTGAACAGCTTGGCGACAAAAGGCGGCTTCGGCCGCTCGGCTCCCGCCAGCACGCGCGACAGAACGCGGTTCTGGATCTGCACCTGGATCCACTGAATGACCCGCATCGGCATGGTGCGCCGCTGCTGAACAGAGTCGAGCAGCGCTTCGGTGACGCGGCCTTCCTTCAAGGGTCGTGCGAGGATGTTCGCCGCCGCCACCGCGTCCTGGATGGCGAGATTGATGCCGACGCCGCCGATCGGCGACATGGCGTGCGCGGCGTCGCCGATGCACAGGAGGCCGGGTTTGTGCCAGCGCGTCAGCCGGTCGACCGCGACCGTCAGAAGCTTCACGTCGTCCCAGCCGTTAATCTCGCCGAGCCGGTCGCGCAGGAACGGCGACATGGAGACGACGGCCTCGAGGAAGGCCGGAAAGCCCTTCGCCTTGACGCGGTCGATGCCGCCCTTCGGGATCACATAAGCGCACTGCCAGTAGTCGTTGCGGTTGAGCATGACCAGCATCATGCCCGCCTCCATGTGGCCGAACGTTTCCGCGGTGTCGCTCTCGCGACGCGAGACGCGAAACCAGAGGATGTCGATCGGCGCGCCGATGTCCTCGACCGCAAAGCGGGCGCGTTCGCGCAACGTCGAATGCCGGCCGTCGCAGCCGACGACGAGGTCGGCGCGAATCTCGATCTCGCCGTCGGGCGACGTCGCGCGCACGCCGGCGACGCGGCCGCCCTCCTCGATCAGGTCGGTCGCTTCGGTGCGCATGCGCAGGTCGAAGCCCGGATACTGCTTTCCATGCGCTGCGAGGAAATCGAGGAAGTCCCACTGCGGCATCAGCGCGATGAATTTGCAATGCGTCGGCAGGTGGGAGAAGTCGGCCAGATGAATCGTGGCCGCGCCGACCTGGCCGGAAAGCTGGGTGACGCGCGAATGCGGCAGCTTGAGGAACGCGTCGAGCAGGCCGAGCTCGTGCATCAATTCCAGCGTCGAGGGATGGATGGTGTCGCCGCGGAAGTCGCGCAGGAAGTCCGCGTGCTTCTCCAGTATGGCAACCTTCACGCCGGCACGCGCCAGCAGGAAGCCAAGCATCATGCCGGCCGGTCCGCCGCCGGCGATGCAGCAGGTGGTGGTGATCGTCGTCGGTGCCATGATCTTCCCTGTCATTCCGGACGCCGCGCGAGCGGCGATCCGGAATCCAGACCATTGCACGCTAAGACGCAATCCCCGGGGTTCGCGCGGAGCCTGTCATCGGACCGCGCGTTGCGCGGACCCGTTAGGCCCGCCCCGGAATGACGAAAATGCTTACGCCTGCTTGTCGGGCGTGCGCACGATCAGCCCGTCGAGGTCGTCGGTCACCTTGATCTGGCACGACAGGCGCGAGTTCTCGCGCACGTCGTAGCCGAAATCGAGCATGTCCTCTTCCATCGGCGACGGCCCGCCGGTCTTCTCGCGCCAGGCCTCGTCGACATAGACATGACACGTGGCGCAGGCGCAGGCGCCGCCGCACTCCGCCTCGATGCCGGGAATGTTGTTGCGGATGGCCGTCTCCATGACGGTCGAGCCGAGTTCGGCATCGACCGTGCGTCCGGTCCCGCTGGCATCGATGTAGGTGATTTTCGGCATGGGCGCGCTTTGAATCGTAGCGAATTACAGGATGGGCCCGCGCCGGAGCGGGCGGGCGCGCCTCCTATAACGTCAATCGGCGGGCTACGCCAGCATCGCGGCGACCGCGATCCGCGCGCGGTCGACGGCGCGCGCGAGCGCGGAAAGCCGCTCGGGACCTTGCGACTGTTCAAGCGCCGCCGCGGCCTGGGCGACCTCGTTGGCGCCGACGCCCAGCGCCGAACCTTTCAACGTATGCGCCAACGTCTTGACCGTGGCGCCTTCGGTTCCGTGCATGCGTGCGACGAGGAGCGCGGCCTGACGGTCGAACAGTTCGAGCAGCTCTCGCTCGAGCGCCTTGTCGCCGAAGGTCATCCGCGACAGATGCGCCCGGTCGATCGCCGGACCAAACCCCTGCCCGTCCCCATGCTTGATCGCAGCCTGCGCCATGCCCTCTCTCCCTGTTTGAAAGGAGTGTGCCGGGCCCTGTCCGAAGGCCCGGTAAATGCCCCCACCCCAGGCTCCGGCCCTGGTTAATCCGCGGTCAAGCCAGCGCGCGGCCTGACCGGCGGTATTTGGCCCAAGCGGCGCCGCATTTCACGAGCCATGGTGGGTGGGAGTCGCATGAACCCCTGCTGTTATGGTTAACAGAGAGTTAACGATGATCGCAGGTGGCGGCTTGCTGTGGTTTCTTTCGCACACTCAAGGCGATAGGATGGCCACTCGGCGGTCTGTTGGGGATCGTGGCGACGGTTAATCCGGCCTGCACGGCGGGTTGCGGGGGTCACCTGCGGCCCCAATGGAACGTGACGGTTCGGCCGCGGCAAGTGTCCGGCGTAACGACGAGGCGACGACCGAAATGGCGAATAATCCGCAGAAGACCCAGGATCCGACCGAAGCCGCGCTGTCGGCGATCCAAGAGGCCCTCAATATCCGGCCCGCGGGCTCTTCGCCGCAAGCCCCCACCGTCCCGACCGACGAGCCCGGTGAGGCCACGGCCGACCTTTTCAAGCCGGAGGGCGACGACGCCGTCAGCCTGCGCGCGCCCGCCAATGACGACCGCGAACAGGTCGGCATGATCCTCCAGACGCTCCGCCGCCGTCCTTCCCGGACCCCGTACATCCTTGCCGGCGTCGCCGCCGTCGCCTGGGCCGCCGCGGGCCTCACCCTGGTCTACGCCTTCTCGGGCGAGCTCGCCGGTTTCGGGCCGAAGGCGCTCGCCGGCGCCGTCGCCGCGATCGCCGCCGGCATTGTCGTGCCGATCGGCTTCTTCTACGCGCTGGCGCAGATGTTCTCGCGCGCGCAGGACATGCGTATCGTCGCCGAGTCGATGGCGGAAGTCGCCATGCGCATGGCGCAGCCCGAGACCATGGCGCGCGAAGCCGTAGTGTCGGTCGGCCAGGCGGTTCGCCGCGAGGTCGCGGCCATGGGCGATGGCGTCGAGCGGGCGCTTGCCCGCGCCGCCGAGCTCGAGGCGCTCGTGCACAACGAGGTCTCCGCCATCGAGCGCGCCTATAACGACAACGAAGTGCGCGTACGCGATCTCATCAACCAGCTCGCCAGCCAGCGCGAGATGCTGGTCAGCCAGGGCGATCAGGTGCGCAACGCGATCGCCAGCGTCCATCTCGACCTGTCGCACGACATCACCTCGGTCGGCGATCTCGTCGCCGACAAGGTGAGCGAAGTGGCGCAGCGCGTCACCCGCTCGCTGACCGAGAAGGGCGAGGTCATCACGCTCGCGCTCGGCCAGGCCGGCGATTCGATGGTCGACGCCTTGAGCGAACGCGGCTCGACGCTGCTCGACAAGCTCGAGGGCACGAGCTACCACGCCACCAGCGCCATCACGTCCGCGAGCGAGCAACTCGTCGGCAGCTTGCGTTTCCGCAGCGAGACTGTGCACGAGGAATTCGCCGAGCTCGCCAAGAAGCTCGAGGCGACGCTCACGGCGCGACTCGACACCGTGCAGAAGCACTTCACCGCCACGGCCGGCGTCACCATGGAGCAAATGGCCGCGCGGTCGCAGCAGGCGACGCAGGCGATCAACGAGGCCGGCGCGAGCATCACCGACGCCATCGCCGCGCGCAGCCAGAGCCTGGTCGGGGATCTCGGCACCCGCGGCGCCGAGGTCGTCGGCCGCATCGAGCAGACGGGCACGCGCGTCGCCGATACCGTCATTGCCCGCTCCAACACCGTCGCCGATACGTTCCGCGACAATGCGGAAGTGCTGGTCAAGACCATCGACAACCGCGGCGAGGCCATGCGCGAGATGCTCGGCGCGCGGATGAAGGCCTTCGACGAACTGTTTGCGACGCACGGCGCCGACCTCAGCGAGAAGATCGCGCGGGACACGGGCAACCTCGGCAATCTCATCACGCACAACATCGGCGAGTTCGACCACACCGTGAAGACCTACGGCGGCGAATTGGTCGAACGTCTCGGCGCCCGCACCAAGGACGTCGCCGATGCGATGCGCACCTATCTCGACGGCTTCGACCAGCGCGTCACCGGCCGTACGGCCGAGCTGTCCGAGCACCTCGACAAGCGGCTCGCCCGCTTCGAGGAGCTGCTCGGCGCCCGCGTCGCCGACATGGCCAAGACCCTCAGCGAAGGCGGCAAGGAAATGGTCGGCTCGCTCGACCGCCGCATCGCCGACATCGGCTCGACCATCGATGTCCGCGCCACCGAAGCGGCGGAGAAGATCGGCGCCCGCGCCGACGCGATCGGCGAGTCGCTCGACGTGCGCTACGGCCGCCTCGAGGAGCTCCTTGTCGGCCGCACCGAGAAGGTTGCCGACGTCGTCGAAAACCGCACCAAGGCCGCGGCCGACACGCTCATCGCCCGCTTCGAGCAGTTGAGCCACGCCATCCAGGTGAACTCGACCAATGCCGAGCGCAATCTCGGCGAGCTCGCGATCAACACCAGCGAGGCAATCCGGCTCTCGGCGAACGAGGCCGAAAAGACGCTGCGCAGTCTCGGCGAAGACGTCGCCAAGAGCTTCGTGGGCGAAGCCGAGCGCATCGCGACCGAAGTGTCGACGCGCACGCACGAGATCGAGACCATCCTGTCCGACAAGAGCGGGAGCCTGCTCGCCGCGATCAGCGATCAGGGCCTGCAGTTCGGCAACGAGATCACCAAGGCGACCGAGCACGCGATGTCTGTCATCGAGGAGCGCGGCTACGGCTTCTCGCGCTCGGTGGCGGAGAACTCCGAGCAGATCGCCCGCCTCATCAACGCCGCCGGCGAGACGGCGGCGGACAGCGTCAACCGCTCGTTCACCGGCCTGCAGCAGGCCGCCGAGCAGGCGATCACCAAATCGAAGGAGACCGCGACGGCGACGGTCACCGAGATCATGGAGACGCACAACATCCTGCGTTCGGATACGACCGCCCTGTTCGGCCGTCTGCGCGAAGCCAACGTCCTCCTCCAGGAGGTGCTGACCGGCTCGCACGAGAACATGAGCGCGCTCGAGAACACGCTGATGCTGCGCGTGTCCGAGTTCGTCAGCGCCATGAACGACGTCACCGTGTCCACCAGCGAAGCCACCGGCCGCATGGAGACGAACATTGGCGGCTTCCGGGAGATCACCGGCCAGGTGCTCACCGATCTCGGCCAGCTCGCCCGTTCCTTCGACGAGCACGGCCAGGAGCTCGCCAAGGCGGCCACGCTCATCGAGAACAGCAACCGCGCCACCGAGCAGAGCGTCAACGAGCGCCGCGTGCAGCTCGAATCGCTCGTCTCGACGCTCGACATCCGCACCGACGAGATCGCCGAGCGGCTCAAGCGCTTCTCCGGTCTGATCGACCAGACGCTCGACGCCGCCGCCAACCGCGCCCGCGACGTCGCCCGCGTCGTCTCGGAAGCGACCTCGGAGAGCGCGCGCACCGCCGAGGAAGTCGCCCGCGTTGTGCAGGAGACCGGTACCGAGAGCGCCCGCGCCATCGGCGAGCAGTTCGAGCGGGTGCGCGAGCAGGCCGAGACCGAGCGCCGCCGCTCCACCCAGGCCATGCAGGAGATCTTCGAGCAGTCGAGCGGCGAGACGCACGCATTGTTCGAGGAAGCCAATGCCCGCTTCGCCGAGACGCTGCACGGCATGAAGCAGATGGCGAGCGAAATGCAGCGCGAGCTCGAGGCGGCGCGCGAGGACGTTCAGCGCGAGCTCGAGGCGACGCGCGCGGAGCTGCGCCGCGGCGTGCTCGAGCTGCCGCAAGAGACCGCCGAGAGCACGGCGCAGATGCGCCGCGTCATCGTCGACCAGATCGAGGCGCTTGCCGAGCTCAACCGCATCGTCGCCCGCCACGGCCGCAGCCTCGACGCGGTCGAGCCGACGCGCCGCGGACGCGACGCCGACGCTCCGCTCGCGATCGTGAGCGGCCGCGGCGAGACATCCTCCCGCAGCGAGCCGGTGCGTGAAACGATGCGCGAACCTGTGCGTGAACCGGCGCCACCGCGGCCCGAACCGCGCACGCCGCCGCGCGACGTCGCGAGCTTCGCGCCCTCCTCGCGCCGCGCCCCGGCGACCGAGCCGGCCGCCCCCGCCCCGATCGGTCCGCCGGCGCCCGGCGGCCGCGGCTGGCTGTCGGACCTGCTCAACCGCGCTTCGCGCGACGAAGGTGAGTCGCCCGCGCGCGAGTTCAACCGCAGCCGCGAGGCCGCGCGGCCCGAGCCCGCCGCCGATCGCCGCGGCGCCGACGAACGCACACCACGGCATTCGATCGAGTCGCTCGACAGTCTCTCGGTCGACATCGCCCGCATGATCGACCACGACGCGGCAACCGATTTGTGGGACCGCTACAAGCGCGGCGAGCGCAACGTCTTCACCCGCCGCCTCTACACGCTGCAGGGCCAGCAGGCGTTCGACGAGATCCGCAAGAAGTATCGCGCCGACCGCGAGTTCAAGCAGACGGTCGACCGCTACATCGGCGAGTTCGAGCGGCTGCTCGAGGAAGTGTCGCGCGACGACCGCAGCCAGGTCATGGCGCGCACTTATCTGACCTCGGAGACCGGCAAGGTCTACACCATGCTCGGGCACGCGGCCGGCCGCTTCGACTGAGACCGGCGCTTACCCGATGCAAAATGAAAAGGCCGCACCTCGGTGCGGCCTTTTTGTTTTTGCGGGCAGCGAGCGCCCACCTATCGCGGCTTCGCCTGCGCGGGCGCCGCGGCGGAGCTCGATCCGCCCCAGATCAGGCGGCTCGGATTCTTGTCGAGATTGGTCAGGACGCGGTCGGCCGTTTGCAGCGTGCGCTGGAAGCTCGCCGACATCTCGCCGATCTGCTTGGTGCCGCTCGCGGTCACGCGGTTGATGCCGGTGGTGATCTCGGCCGTGCGCTTGTCGACATTGTCGATGAGATTGTGCACCGACTTGACGGTTTCGTTGATCTCGCCGCCCTTGCCGTCCTTGCCGCCGGTCAGGTTCTCCAGCCCCTGCGCGATGTGATCGAAGCGCTCGGCATTGTTCGCCAGCACGCCGCTGAACTTGTCGACGTTCGAGAGCGTGGAATCGATCTTGTCGGTCGAGTTGGCGAGCGCCGCGGAGAACTTGTCGATGTTGGCGATCGCCGAGCGCAGCGCCTTCTGGTTCTCCGAGATGAGCTGGTCGAGCCGGCGCATCACGTCGCGTGCGCTCTGCGTCACGTCGACATTGGCGCCGTGCGAGGCCTCCAGCACCACCGGCTTGTCCTTCGTGCCCGGCGCGACCGGCGCGTCGGAGCCGCCCTTGAGCGACAGCGAGGCAATGCCGGTCAGTCCCTGGAATTCCAGCCCGATGTCGGTGTCGTTGCGGATCGCGACCGACTTGTCGACCGCGACGGTCACCATCACCTGCTGCGACTGTTTCGGATTGAGCGCGAGCGCGGTCACCTCGCCGACGCGCAGGCCGTTGAACATCACCGCGCTGCCGGTGCGCAGCCCGTTGACCGAACCGTCGAAGGCGATCTTGTAATAGCCGCGGTCGCCGACGGCGCCGCCGCTCTGGAACCAGAACACGAAGCCGAACGCGCCAGCGATCACCAAGAGCGTGAACAGTCCGATCAGTGTGTAGTTTGCGCGGGTCTCCATCGACCGCTCCTCGTTTCCATTTCGTTACGGCGCGATACGCGCCTGCGTCGCCGCTTCGGCCACATGGCCGGCGCGCGAGCGCTTGCCGCGGAAATACGCCTTCAGCCACGGATGCTCGGACGCCAGCATGGCGTCCATATTTCCGGCGGCGATGATCTTGCCCTCGGCGAGCACGGCGATGCGGTCGCAGACCGTATGCAGGCTGTCGAGGTCGTGCGTGACCATGAACACGGTCAGGCCCAAAGTGCGTTGCAGTGTCGCGATCAGCGTGTCGAAGTCACCGGCGCCGATCGGATCGAGCCCCGAAGTCGGCTCGTCGAGAAAGACGATATCGGGATCGAGCGCCAAGGCCCGCGCCAGCGCCACGCGCTTGGTCATACCGCCCGACAATTCCGACGGAATCTTGTTCAGCACGCTGGCGTCGAGCCCGACCATTTCGAGCTTGGCCAGCGCGAGCTCGTCCATCAGGCGCTGCGACAGATTGAGATATTCACGCAACGGGAACTGCAGATTCTCCTTCACCGTCAGCGAGGAGAACAGCGCGCCCTGCTGGAACAGCACGCCCCAGCGGCGCTCGACCGCCTGGCGCTGGTCGTCGTCCGCCTGGTCCATGTCCTGGCCGAACACGGTGACAGTGCCGCCGCGCCTCGGCAGCAGGCCGATGATGGTGCGCATCAGCACCGACTTGCCCGCGCCGGAGCCGCCGACGAAGCCCAAAATCTCGCCGCGGTAGACGTCGAGGTCGACGCCGTCGAGCACGAGGCGGTCGCCGAAGCCGACCTTGACGCCGCGCGCCTCGATCACCGTCTCTTTTGCTCTGCCGTTGCCCGCGACCATCGCTCACATCCCGATCGAGGCGAAGAAGATGGCGAAGAAGCCGTCGAGCACGATGACAAGGAAGATCGACTCCACCACCGACGCGGTCGTCTGCAGCCCGAGCGACTCCGAGGAGCCCTTCACCTTCATGCCCTCGACGCAGGCGACGACGCCGACGACCAGCGCCATGAACGGCGCCTTGATCATGCCGACCTCGAAGGTCTTCACGTCGATCGCTTCCTTCAGCCGTTGCAGGAAGATGTCGGGATCGATGCCGCCGTAGAGCCAGGCGACGAGGCCGCCGCCATAGAGCGCGGCCAGCGAGCCGAGGAAGGTCAGGATCGGCACGCCGATGATCAGCGCCAGGATTCGCGGCAGCACCAGCACCTCGACCGGGTCGAAGCCCATCGTGCGCAGCGCGTCGACCTCCTCGCGCATCTTCATCGAGCCGAGCTCCGCCGTGTAGGCGGAGCCCGAGCGGCCTGCGACCATGATGCAGACGATCAGCACGCCCAGTTCGCGCAGCACGAGGATGCCGATCATGTCGACGACGTAGATGTCGGCGCCGAACTTGCGGAAATGGAAGATGCCCTGCTGCGAGATGATCGCGCCGACCAGGAACGTGATCAGCAGGATGATCGGCACGCCCTTCCAGCCGACATTGTCGAGCTGGTGGACCAGGGAGGTGAAGCGGAAGCGGCGCGGATGCGCGATCACGCGGCCGAACGCGACGCAGATCGCGCCCAGCATGTTCAGAATGCCGAGGAGGGTGTCGCCGACATTGGCCATGGTGCGGCCGACCGAGGCGAGCGCCTCCGTTACGCCGATGCCGCGGCGTTGCGACGGCACTTCGAGCTTGATCTGGTGGAGCTCGTCGATCAGCGCGCGGTAGTCCTGCTTGAGACCGACGATCTCGGTGGCGGCGCCGCGGCTCTGGAAGGCGCGCACCAGACGTTCGAGGAGCCAGGCGCCGAAGGTGTCGAGCCGCTCGACTCCTCCCATGTCGATCGCCACCTGCTTGACCGCCGCATGGCGGCGCGCGGCGGCGTCGATCTCCAGCTCCAGCGGCCGCGCATTGGTCGACGTCCAGGCGCCGGCGGCTGCAAGCCGCAGGGTGTCGCCCTCCGTGGTGTCGATCAGCAGTGCGTCCGCCATCGGGGTCTCTGGCTCAAGGCCCGGGAATCACAACAAGGGCTAGTATATGGTGATACACGTTTCGCCTTCCCCGATGCGGCGAAAGTGGCAAGTGATCGGCCGGCCGACGTCGCGTGGCCGGCCCGCCGGAGCCCTCATGGACATGCCCAGCCGCCTCACCCTCCGTCTCGCCGTCGAGCGCTGGCCGATCGCGGGTTCTTTCGCCATCAGCCGCGGCTCGAAGACCGAGGCCGTGGTGGTGGTCGCTGAATTGGGCGCTGGCAAGGCACGCGGCCGCGGCGAATGCGTGCCCTACGCCCGATACGGCGAAACCGTGGCGACCGTCTCCGCAGCCATCGAGGGCCTGCGGCCGCAAATCGAGGCCGGGCTGACCCGGCAAGAGCTCCAGGCCGCCATGCCGCCCGGGGCAGCCCGCAATGCGCTCGATTGCGCCTATTGGGACCTCGAGGCCAAGCTGGCCGGCCGTTCGGCGGCGGAGTTGGCCGGCCTCGGAACGCTCCGCCCCGTGACCACCGCCTACACCATTTCGATCGGTACGCCCGAGGCGATGGCCGAGGCGGCGGGGAATGCCGCCGCCCGACCCTTGCTCAAGGTCAAGCTCGGCCGCGAGGGCGATCCGGCCCGCATCGCCGCCGTCCGCCGCGCCGCCCCGCAGGCGCAGCTCATCGTCGACGCCAATGAGGGCTGGAACGAGACGAACCTGGAAGCCAACCTCGCCGCCTGCGCCGCCGCCGGCGTCACTTTGGTCGAGCAGCCGCTGCCCGACGGCCGCGACGCCCTGCTCGGCCGTATCGCGCGCCCGATTCCCGTGTGCGCCGACGAAAGCGCGCATGCACGCGATTCGCTCCACACCCTCGCCGGCAAGTACGACGCCGTGAACGTGAAGCTCGACAAGGCCGGCGGCCTGACGGAAGCGCTGGCCATGGCCGCCGAGGCGGAGCGGCTCGGCCTCAAGCTTATGGTCGGCTGCATGGTCGCGACGTCGCTCTCCATGGCGCCGGCGTTGCTGGTGGCGCAGCGAGCCGCCGTGGTCGATCTCGACGGACCGCTGCTGCTCGCTCAAGACCGCCCCGAGGCGCTCCGCTACGAGGGCAGCCTCGTCCATCCGCCCGTCCCGGCACTCTGGGGCTGAATTAGCGATACAACCAGTTTGACGTGGCGCAAGGCGCGGGACTTCGCATGCGTGCAGGGTGCGCTCGGATCAACCGGATCGACCGTCGTGCCCAACTCGATATATCTCGCCGACCGCCTGCGCGCGCATGCGCGGCTCTATCGGCACATCGCCGAGGAGATGTGGAACGAGGACCAGGCGCAGGAACTCGTGCGACTGGCCGACGAGTGCACCTATGCGGCCGATTCGATTGTGGTCGGCGCTGCCGCTGCGGAATTCGATGTCGCCGGGCCAAGTGCCGTTGAGCAGAATCGCGCCCCGGCTTGCGCAAATTAAGAGCATCAACACAGGCCCCGCCAAAGGCGTTCCTGGAACTCGCCGCATTCGATAAAATTTAATGTAAAAGCCCGTCTTTGTTCACCTAACGTGCGCGCTTTTTTGGTTAACCAAACCTTTCCAAGCCGCCCCCGATCAGCCTAGACTTCTGATCAAATGACAACCGCCTGATTGGCGGTCCTTGAGGGGACGGGGGGTCATGCGTTTCGCGAGCCTAGTGCTGCTCTGCGCCGCGATGTTGGGTGCCGCTTCGGTGCCAGCCTCCGCGACAATGCGCATTTCGGAAGACCGCGGCGGCCAGATCGGACAATATCTTCAGACCTTCGCCACGGTGCGCTCCTCGGGCGAGCGCGTCGTCGTTGACGGCAATTGCCTCTCCGCCTGCACGCTGCTGCTCGGCCTCATTCCCCGCAACCGCGTCTGCGCCACGTCGCGCGCGCGTTTCGGCTTCCACGCCGCCTGGATGCCCGATGACGATGGCCGTCCGGTGACGAGCCCGCTCGGCACGCAGGCGCTCTGGAACATCTATCCCCACGACGTGCGCCGCTGGATCAACCGCCACGGCGGCCTGACGCGGCGGATGATCTACATGCAGGGCAGCGAGCTGCATGGCGTGGTCGCCACCTGCGGCGGCGAGCGCGTCTACACCGCGCGCGCGGAGCGGACCACGCATGTCCGCTCATCCTCGCGGCATGTCCGCTATCGCACCCGCACGGCCCGCTATACGGGCGGCTACTCCGCCAGCGACCGCCATTAGCGCCATCGCCGCGTAACTCGCGACGCCGTACTGCGCGTAGAGCGGGCCGGACACAGCGCTCGTCACCGCCATCACCGCGCTCAGCGCAATCGCCAGATGGCCCTGCGCCGTCGCCGCCTGCCCTTCCCCCGCATGCCGCGCGACATAGGTGAGCGCGCCGAGATGCGTCGCGCCGAACGAGAGCGCGTGCAGGATTTGCAGGAACGGCAGGAGAGCCGCCGGCGGGTTGAGCATCATCACGCCCCAGCGCGCGAGCGCGCCGGCCGCGCCGATCACGAGAAGCCCGGTCGAGGAGATCGACAGCCGGGCCTGGAAGGCGAACAACACGATCTCGGCGAGCACACCGATCGCCCAGAGCGCGCCGATGCTGCCGCCGTCGAAGCCATCGCCGCGCCATTGCAGCGCCGAGAAGCCGTAATAGACGGCATGGCTCGCCTGGATGAGGCTCGCCGCGGCGAGCACGGCGATGAAGCCGCGGTCGCGCAGCAGACCGGTGCGGGCCACGCGCGGCGCTTGCGCCTCGGGCGCTGCCGCCGAAACCGGCACGAGCGTCAGCGCGGCGGAGGCGGTCACCGCAGTCGCCGCCACCATGATCCAGATGAGATGCTGCGCCGGCATCAAGTCGAGCGCGTCGCCGGCGACGAAATTCCCGGCGATGAAGGCAATCGAGCCCCAGAGCCGCACCGGCCCGTAGGCGCGGCCGCGCGCCCACAGCCCTTTGAGCGCATACGTGTCGGTCAGCGGCATCAGCGGCGCATAGACCAGCGAGGCCATGAGATAGGTCATGAACACGACGAGAGCGCCGCTCGACGCCCCGACCAGCGCATAGGCGGCGACGCTGAGGCATGCGCAAATGGCAAGCGCCTGACGCAGCGCATCGCGCCGGTCGGCCTCGCGCGCGGCAAACGCAATGCCGAATACCCGCACCAGCGACGGCAGCGCGACGGCAAGGCCGATCCAGGACGGATCGAGCCCCTTGGCCTTCAGCCACACCGGAAAGAACGGCTGTTGCACGCCGGAGAAGAGGAAAAGCCCGATATAGAGCCCTGCCAGCCGCGGCACGAAGCCGAGCGGAGGGGACGGCGGCGGCCGCATGGCGGCGGTCCTGTCAAGCGCGGCCTTCTGGCCGAATCAGCAGGCATGATTGATAAACTGCCCGGACGGGGAATGCACATGTCGAACGAGGCGCAGGCCCTCGCCGGTGAGAGCCCCGGCGAGAGCACCGACGACGGCGAATACAAGGCCTTCCTGACCGTGCTCGCATCGAGTGCGCGCGGCCGCGCGTTCCTGGCCGAGCATGCGCGACGCGCGCGTCAGGCCGACACCGAGATGCTGCTGGCGGCGCTGGCGCGGATCGAGGACATGTTGGCCGAGCAGCGCGCACTGGCCGCCGCGCCGGCGCCCCCGCTTCCCCCGCCGCCGCCGCCGCTCGCGCCGGGCGCAACGGCGCTCGCGGCCATCGCCGCGCAGGCGATCGCCGCGGCCGAACACGACATGCCGGAAGTGAAGGTGATCAAGGCCGGCAGCCGCCCTCCGCCGCCGCACTTTGCCGGCGAGGATTTCGCCGGCGCCGGAGCCCCCGTTCCGGAGCCGCCGGCCGAGACCGCGAAAGATCCAGCGACCGAGTCGAACGTCATTGCCGACAATGTGCCGCCGGAGCACGCCGCGCCACCCGGCACGCCGGTCGCCGACGCGCTCGGCCACATTCTCGCGCTCAGCGACGAGGAGCGGCTGGCGCTCTTTTCCTAAGCGCCGATCAACTTGGCGAACAGCGTTGCGTCGACATTGCCGCCCGAGAGGACGCCGCAGACGATCCTGCCCTTCAGGTCGAGCTTGCCGGCGAGCATGGCGGCCAGACCCACCGCCCCGCCCGGCTCCACCACCAGTTTCAATTCCTCGAAGGCGAAGCGCACCGCGCGGCCGACTTCCTCGTCCGAAACGGCGAAGCCCTGCCCGATCAGCTTGCTGTTGATCGGGAACGTCACCTCGCCCGGCGTCGCGCTCATCAGCGCGTCGCAGATCGAGCCGCTCATGCGTTGATTGGTCTCGTGCTTGCCGCTCCGGAACGAGCGCAAGGTGTCGTCGAAGCCTTCCGGCTCGACGCCGTAAATTTGCGCCTCAGGCGCGCCCGCCTTGATGCCGAGCGCGGTGCCGGCGGCGAGCCCGCCGCCCGACATGCCGATGAACACGATCTCGGGCTTCAATCCCTGCGCGGCGAGATCCTCGACGATCTCCCGGCCTATCGTGCCCTGCCCCGCAACGATCAGCGGATCGTCGTAAGGCGGCACGAGCGTCGCGCCGCGCTCGGCGACGATCCTGCCGGCGATGGCCGCGCGATCCTCGGTGTTGCGGTCATAGCCGATGACCTCGGCGCCGAGCGCCTCGGTGCGCATGCGCTTCGCCTTCGGCGCATCGGACGGCATGACGATGGTCGCGCGCATGCCGAGGAGCTTGGCTGCGGCGGCGACGCCCTGCGCATGATTGCCGGACGAATAAGCGACGACGCCGGCGGCGCGCTTGTCCTGCGGGATCGACGAGCACTTGTTGTAGGCGCCACGGAACTTGAACGAGCCGGTGCGCTGGAGCGTCTCGGCCTTGAGGAAGACGCGGGCGCCGAGGCGGTCGTCGAGCACGGGATGGTTGATCAGCGGCGTGCGCACGGCGACGCCCTTGATGCGCGCCGCGGCGGCGTCGACATCGGCGAAGGTCGGAAGCGGCTTGGTGTGTGCGGTCATGCGCGGAAGGCTAGCGCAAAGCGCGGGGCCTGTCGTCCCCCGCACGCCCTACGCCGGGACGACGGTAATCCTTCCTGACGTGCGGGATTTCCGCTTCTTGCGAATGACGATGTCGATGTCGCGATCGAGCGCCGTCAAGAGCATCATCAATCGTTCCACGGAGAAGCCCTCCAGCTTGTAGTGCCCGAGGGCCGAAATCTTGGGCTGGCTGAGGCCGAGCAGCCTCGCCGCCTGTTGCTGCGTCAGACTACGCTCAGCCAACACTTCATTGAGCTCATAAGCGAGGCGGAGCTTTGTCTGCCGCTCGTCCGCGTCGGCGAAGCCGAGATCGGCAAATACGTTGCCGCTGCCGCGGACAATGGCGGTATCTTTCGTGGTCCTAGCCGCCCGCTTTACCATACCGAGCCCCGTAATCCCGCTGTGCGATCTTCAGCCGCTTTGCAATCAACTCTATGTCGGTGCGAGCCGTCTTGACTCCGCTTGGCGACTTTTTCTGGAAGGCATGGAGGACGTAGACGACCTCCCGAAATCGAACGGTGTACACGGCGCGAAAAGTATCGCCGGCATGATCCTCGACGACTTCAAACACGCCGGGCCCCTGCCCCTTCCAGGGCTTGGCGCCCGGATGCATGCCGCCGAACTGCGCAACGCCAAGCGCGTTGCCGAGCTCGGCTTGCACGGGACTAGGAAAGCGCATGAAGTCGCGTTTCGACGACCCGACCCAGTCCAGCGGCCTCTCGCCGAACACCAGACGACCGCGCATCGCAAATATCCCAGAATGAGGATACGAACGCAAGAGAGCGCAGCCACAACCCGTATACAACTAATGCGAGAATTACAATCGCCCGTCTACGCCGCCCTTGCCCGCAGCCGGCGGGCGCGCTTCTTGCGCTGCGGCGTGTTGCCCTCACGCACGTGCTGCAGGAACAGCCGCGCACTGTCCGCCCACGTCATGGTCAGAGCGAAGGCGCGCGCCGCTTCGCGCGAGCAATCGAGCGCGCCGAGACAGGCGCGCTTCAAATCGGCGTCGAGCACGCCGACCGGCGCAACACCGATGACGTCGCGCGGCGCGTCGGCCGGATAGGCCGCGATCGGCACACCGCTCGCCAGCGCCTCGAGCAGAACGAGGCCGAACGTGTCGGTCAGGCTCGGAAACACGAACACGTCCGCCGCGGCGTAGGCCTCCGCCAGCACCTCGCCGTGCCTTGCGCCGAGAAGCACCGCGTCCGGAAACCGCCGCGCCAATGCCGCGCGCGCCGGCCCGTCGCCGACCACGACCTTCGTGCCCGGCAGGTCGAGCGCGAGGAACGCTTCGATGTTCTTCTCCACCGCGACGCGGCCGACGGTCAGAAAGACCGGCCGAGGCAGATCAAGGCTCGCGCCGTCGCGCGGGCGGAACAGCCCGGCGTCGACGCCGCGTGTCCAGAGCTTGACGTTGCGAAAGCGCCGCTGCGTCAGCTCGTGCGCGAGCGTCGGCGTCGCCGCCATCACCGCGGTGGCCGGCGCGTGGAAGCGGCGCAGCCACGCCCAGGTCAGATCGGACGACCACCGGCCCGCCAGCGGCATACGCTCGGCGATGTAGTCGGGAAAGCGCGTGTGGAAGCTCGTCGTGAACGGGACGCCGCGGCGCAAGCACATGCGGCGTACGGCGTGGCCAAGTGGCCCTTCGGTGGCGATGTGGATCGCGTCCGGCCGCAATGCGTCGAGCCGCCGCTCGACCATGCCCGGCGAGACCAGCGACAATCTGATTTCGGAATAGCTCGGCATCGGCACAGTGCGGAAATCGTCCGGCGTGAGAAAGACGATCTCGGCGCCGAGCGCCGGCGCTTCCCGCGCCATCTGGCCGAGCGTGCGCACGACGCCGTTGACCTGCGGGTGCCAGGCGTCGGTGGCGATGAGGATCTTCACGCCGCTTGCGCCGGCGCGAGCGCGGCGGTCTGCTCATCCTCGTCCGGCACTTCGACCACCGTGGTCCAGGTGATGATCTCGAACGTGCCGTCGTGGCGCTCGCCGATCGCGGTGCAGCTCTCGACCCAGTCGCCGCAATTGAGGTAACGAAGTCCGAAATCGTCGTGCAGCGCCGGCGTATGAATGTGGCCGCAGATGACGCCGTCGGCCGCGTGCCGCTGCGCCTCGGTGGCGAGCGCCTTCTCGAACGCACCGATGAAATTCACCGCATTCTTGACCTTGTGCTTGGCCCACTTCGACAGCGACCAGTACGGCGCGCCGAAGACGCGGCGCAGGCCGTTGAAGACGCGGTTGGCGGCGAGCGCGAAGTCGTAGGCCTTGTCGCCGAGCAGCGCCAGCCAGCGCGCCTGCGTCACGACGAGGTCGAACATGTCGCCGTGCACGACCAGATAGCGCCGGCCGTCGACGGCCTCGTGCACGGTGTGCTCGACGACCTCGATGCCGCCGAAATGCGTGCCGTAATAGCCGCGCAGAAATTCGTCGTGATTGCCGGGGATATAGACGAGCCGTGCGCCCTTGCGCGCCTTACGCAGGAGCTTCTGCACGACGTCGTTGTGCGCCTGCGGCCAGTACCAGGACGAGCGGAGTGCCCAGCCGTCGACGATGTCGCCGACGAGATAGATGGTGTCGGCGTCGTGCCAGCGCAGGAAATCGAGGAGCTTGTCGGCCTGACAGCCGCGCGTGCCGAGATGAACGTCCGAGATGAAAAGCGCGCGGTATCGCTTCGTGGCGAGGCCCGTCACGAACTGACTCTCATCGGAATGCTGATCATGTGACGTGGCATCTAGCATGGTTCTATTGCAATTTTATGACACCGGGTTCGCCGTCGTCCTGAGGTGCCCGCGCGGAACGCGCGGGCCTCGAAGGACCTGTGACTCAAAGACCCTTCGAGGCTCGCGCGCTTGCGCACGCGAGCACCTCAGGGTGACGGCGCGCTCACGCCGCCGCACGCTCCTGCGCCAGCCGCCGGAACCGCACCAAGGTGTAGACGCCGAACGGCTTGAGCTTTCGCCGCTCGATCAATTCGGCGCCGCCGTGTTTCTCGGCCCACGCCGCCAGCCGCTGGAACGGAAACTCGGGCCGCAAGCCCACCTTGCGCGCCTTCTCGGCGAGCAAGCGTTCAACCGCGGCGGCGAGCCCCGTCTCCGAATAGAGATGGTTGACGAGGATGATCTGCCCGCCGGGCTTCACCACGCGCGCGCATTCCGACAGCACGCGCTCGGGATCCTCGACCAGCGTGATGACGAACTGCCCGACGACGCAGTCGAAGCTCGCATCGGCAAAGGTCATCGCCGCCGCGTCCATCACCGCAAGTTCCTTGACATACGGGTAGCGTCCGCTCGCCGCCCGCTCTCGCGCGCGACCGATCATCGGCTCCGACATGTCGATGCCGGTGATTTCGGTGGTCGCGTCGTAGTCGTCGAAGGACAGCCCTGTGCCGACGCCGATCTCCAGGATGCGCCCGCCGACGTCGCGCGCCGCCGCGGCGGCCGCGCGCCGGCCGCTCACGAACACCGGCCCGCACAACGTGTCGTAGACCGGCGCCCATCTGGCGTAGGCCATCTCCATCACGCCTTTATCTGGATCGCGCATGAAGCCCCTCGCGAATCGGAATGCATTCGGTGCGAACGGGCTACCAATCTTGTGCGACAGCGCGGCGACAGGCGGCGGCGGGTTGCCCGGAACGCTGCGCCCTGCTCTGATCCGCATCGGCGGTTTGCCGGGAGCGACCTGATGACGTTCGAAACGATCCGGTACGAGGTGACGGACGCGGTCGCGACGGTCACGCTCGCGCGGCCGGCGCGCGCCAATGCGCTCAATGCGCTCATGCTTGAGGAAATCAACCTCGCCATGGACCGCGCCGAGGCGGACGAAGCCGTGCGCGTCGTCGTCGTCACCGGCGCGGGCGCCGCGTTCTCCTCAGGCTTTGATCTGAAAGAGCAGCTGGAACGCCGGCCGACCGGCTTCGACCAATGGCGCGCCGTGCTGCGCAAGGATTTCGACGCTGTGATGCGATTCTGGCATTGCCCGAAACCGACGCTCGCCGCGGTGCGCGGCCCATGCCTTGCCGGCGCGTTCGAGCTCATGCTCGCCTGCGACATGACGATTGCCAGCGACACCGCCTTCTTCGGCGAGCCGGAGCTGAAATTCGGCGCCGGCATCGTCGTGATGCTGTTGCCCTGGCTGGTCGGCCCGAAGATCGCCAAGGAGATCATCTTTCTCGGCGCGGATCGCATCCCGGCCGCACGCGCGCGCGAGCTCGGCATCGTCAACCGTGTCGTCGCTGACGATGCGCTGGAGGCAGAGACCGCGACGATCGCCCGTCACCTCGCGACGCTCGACCCCAGCCTGCTCAAGCTGACGAAGCGCGCGATCAACCAGACGCTGGAGCGCCAGGGCCTCCTCGACGCGCTCGAAGCCGCACTCGCCATCGATCTCGACATCGAAGGGCCGGGCTCGGCCGACAAGATCGCCTTCATGGAGGTGGCGCGCACCGAGGGTCTGAAGGCCGCGCTCGCCTGGCGCGACCGCCGCTTTCCCGGCGGCCGCAAGGAATGACCAGCAGCTGCCATCTCGGAGACGACACGCGCGCCGCGTTGCAGGCGCTCGGCGCGGACACGAGCGCGCCGGACGGGCGAACAGTGAGCGCGGCGGCCATGATCGCCGCGGCCGACGTCGTGTCTGCCGCGCTGCGCGCGAAAGGCTGCGCGCCGGACGAGCCCGTCGTCCTCTTCGTCGCCAACGAACCGCCCGACCTCGCCGGCTTCCTCGGCATCTGGCTCGCCGGCTGCGTCGCCGCGCCGATCCATGTCACCACGCCCGCCGCCGCGGCGGACGCGCTCGTCGCCCGGCTCGGCAGCCGCTTCGCGGTCCGCGCCGGCGCCGTGTCGGCGATCGGCGATGCCGCGCCGCCCAAGCGCCGATTGCTCTCCGGCGCGGCGCTCATCGTCTTCACCTCCGGCAGCACCGGCCAGCCGAAAGGCGTGGTGGTCGGTCATACCGCCCTCGCCTGGAAGCTCGGCGCGCTGTCGCGCCTCCTCGGCTTCCGCCGCGACGACGTCGTCGCCGTGCCGCTCCAACTCACCTTCATCTTCGGCATCTGGGTCAGCCTGCTCGCGCTGCAATCCGGATCGAAACTGCTGCTGACACCGAAGCTGGCGCAGAGCCCGGAAGCGCTCGGCGACGCCACGGTCCTCGCCGCCGTGCCGACGCTCTTGCGCACGCTCACCGCCGCACCCGCGCTCCATGCACCGCGGCTGCGCGCCGTGCTGACCGGCGGCGAGCCGTTCCCGCCGGCGCTCGCCGAGCGTGTGGCGCACTGCTGTCCAGCCGCACGCATCTTCGACCTGTTCGGGCTGACCGAAACCGGCAGTTGCGATTTCGTCGCCGACTTCGGCGCTGGCGCGCCGGTCGCGGGCACGATCGGCCGCCCGACCGAAGGCGTCGATTTCCGTATCGCCGCGGCGTCGCCGCCGCTTCCCGGCGGCGCCGGCGAATTGCAGATCCGCACGCCGGCGCGGATGCTCGGCTATCTCGACGATCCGGCGCTCACGCAACAGGCCTTCGCCGACGTCTATTTTCGCACCGGCGATCTCGCGCGCTTGCGCGATGACGGCTGCGTCGAACTCGTCGGCCGCTCGAAGGACATTATCTCGCGCGGCGGCAACAAGATCGGGCCGCTGGAGATCGAAAACATGATCCTCGGCCATGAAGGCGTCGCCGCGGCGCTGGCCTTCGGCCTGCCGGACGAACGGCTCGGGGAAACCCTTCAGGTGATGATCGTGCGCCGCGATCCGACACTCACCGAGGCGGCGTTGCGCGGCTGGGCGCGTGCGCGCATCGAACGCTACAAGCTGCCCGACGCAATCCACTTCGTCGACACGCTGCCGGTCGGCCGCACCGGCAAGGCCGACCGTGGCGCGGCGCGTCTGGCGCTGCAGCGTGAGCGGCCTTAGGCGGCGTCCATCGTGCGAAGCCGCGCGGAATTCAATTGAGGTGGATCAAGCGCGGCGGCGCGTCATGCGGCTAGCCTGCCGATATGACAAACACATCGCTTCGTCTGTTGGCGCGCCGCGAGGTCCTGATCGGGACCTGCGCCGTCGCACTCGCCCCATGGCCCACGCTGGCGCAGCAGGCCTGGCAGAAGGTGAAGGCTTACGGCGTCGACTTCGAGGTGCCGGCCGGCTGGAAGCGCACCGATATCAAGCGCCCGTCGCAGGATCACGACGAAGTCATGTTCGCGGAGAATGCAAAGAATTTTGCCGCCGGGTCATGGTTCAGCATCTTCCCCACCAACGAGACGCTGCTCGATCAGGATCTGAAGGAGCAGCCGACGACCGTCGACGGCCGCGCCGCCAGGATGACCGACATGCTCACGCGCGCCGATGACCCGCCGCCGCGCCGGCGCCAGATCGTTGTCTATTTCACCGATCCGCGCGCGCCCGCGTTCCTGTTCGATGCGAATTCCGAGCAGTGGACGACCTGGGGCCCGGTCCTCGAGCACATCCTCGCCAGCGTGAAGCTGCCGAAACGCTGAAGCTATTCGCAGGCGTTCAAGCTTTCGAACGCGCCCTGCGGCGTGAATGACTGGTCGATCCGCCAGATCAACTGATCGACCTCGCCGCGCGCCGCCGCATCGTATTCAAGCCGCACGATCGCCCACTGGCTGCGCTCGCAGGTGAGGATCGCCTTGAGGAACACGGCGCGGCCGCCGCGCGTGCCGCTGATGGTGAGGGACTCCTTGCCGGCGGCGCTCTTCGTCACCTGCGTCACGACGTCATTGTCCCGCGTCATGCGCTTGAGCGCCTCGCGCGGCGTCAGGTCGTCCTGGTTGGCGAGGTTTGAGATTTGAAGCGTGCCGTTGCCCGGCCCGCCGCGGTAGAAGCGGCCGGAGCGGTCGGCGCTGGCCAGCCGGAATAGCGCCAGCGGCAGGTCGACGGAATAGCCGGCGGCGAGATTGATCCGGCGGCGCCAGGTCATGCTTTCCGTCACCGTGCTCGCTTTCGGGCAGGCCTCGACGAATTTCGCCGCCGCCGCCGGAAGCGGCGTGGCGATCGTCATGCGCGGAAGCGTCCACTTCAGGTCCGGCGCGGCGAGGACGGCCGCGCTGTTGTCGGTGAACAGAATGTCGTAGCCGACTGCGGTCGCCTCCGGCGCGCGCGACACGAAGCCCGAGAGCGCCAGCGACGTCCCCGCTCCGGCGATCTCGGCATTGAGCGTATCGGGCTTGTCGCTGGCCGCCTCAACATCGTCCGACGGCAGCTTGCGATAAAGCACGTGCAGTTCGTTGTTGGGCCGGTCGCAAGAGATCAGCAATTCGGGATCGTCTGAACGCTCCGGCGTGGCGAAGGCAAGCTGCGTCGGATTGGCCTCGTCATCGAGCGTCCAGCCGGCGGCGGTCTGCGCTGCGGCGGGCGTGGACGCAAACACGATCGCCGCCGCCATGAGGGCTATGCCGGGCGCAATGCTGAAGTCGCGAAATGTGGTCATGCGCGCACCGTGCGCGCGGCGACGGCGCCGGGCGTTGACCTGCGTCAAGCGTACGGCTGGTGCAGCGCTTGTATAAGTGCCCATCGAAGGGGGCACGTCATGGCCGAATTGAAAACGGAATTGAAGTCAGTCTTCACCAATGCAGGTCTCACCGTCACCGAGACCGGCACGACGATCGAGGGCGCCCGCGAAACGATCACCGCGAAATGGTGGCTCGGCGGCCGCAAGGTGACGTATCGCGCCTCGTGCCGGCTCGCCGAGCCCGAGCGCACCGTGCACTTCCGCGAGGTCGTGGTGGAGCGCAGCTGGGGCATTCCGCCGCCGACGCTCACCGTGGAGACGACGACCACCTCCGGCTGGAAACGCTCCGGCACGCGCACCGACGTCTCGGCGCCAGGCGGCGGCACGCTCGACTATGCACGCGTGCGCGATGCGGTCGAGAAGGCCGTCACTGCCGCCGGCTGGACCTTCCATCTCGAGGGCGGACGGCTGCCATAGCCTGCTGCCGCCCTTGACCGCGCGCAGCCTTCGCCCTCTAAAGGGGCCCTCATTTCGTACTCTTTCGTGAGGACCCCTCCATGGATCTCGGCATCAAGGGCCGCAAGGCCATCGTCTGCGCCTCGAGCCGCGGGCTCGGCCGCGCCACCGCCGAAAGGCTCGCCGAGGCGGGCTGCGACGTGGTGATCAACGGCCGCGACGAGGCGCGCCTTGCGACAACCGCCGCCGAGATGGCCAAGCGCTTCGGCGTCAAGGTGACGCCGGTCGCCGCCGACCTCGCCACGCCCGAAGGCCAGAAGGCGCTGCTCGCCGCCTGCCCCGACCCCGACATCCTGATCAACAACAATGGCGGCCCGCCGCTGCGCGACTTCCGCGAGCTGACGCGCCAGCAGATGATCGACGGCGTCATCGCCAACATGATCGTGGCGATCGAGCTGATCCAGAAAACGATCGGGCCGATGACCGAGCGGCGCTTCGGCCGCATCGTCAACATCACCTCCGGCTCGGTGAAGATGCCGCTCGCCGGCCTCGACCTCTCCTCCGGCGCGCGCGCGGGCCTCACCGCCTTCCTGGCCGGCGTCGCGCGGACGGTGGCGGACAAGAACGTCACCATCAATCACGTCCTGCCCGGCGCCTTCGACACCGACAGGCTGCGCGGCGTCGTCAACAACACCGCCAAGGCGAAGGGCATCAGCGCCGACGAAGTGGCGGCGGCCCGCGCGGCGACGATCCCGGCGAAGCGCTTCGGCCAGCCCGACGAGTTCGGCGCCGCCTGCGCTTTTCTGTGCTCCGCCCAGGCCGGCTACATCACCGGGCAGAACCTGCTGATCGACGGCGGCGTGTTTCCGGGCGCGTTCTAGGGCGCCCGGGGCCGTCTTATGGCGTCATCACGGCACCGCTGAACGCCCGGCGGTGACGCCACAACTATCGCATTTTACTGGCATTTTACGCCTGAACCGGCGGCCTCTGGCCTAAGTTTGGAACCGCGCCACGGCCACCGGCCGCGGCCCGGATGCCGGTTCCATGCTCACGCCGCTCTACGATCTGCTCGGTCCCAACGGCGCCAACTGGGCGCTGGTCATCGTTTCCGGCATCGTCTTTGTCGTGGCCGGCGCGTTCGTGCCCAGCATCGTCAGCCGCTGCCGCGGCAAGAAGGGCCCGCCGCTGCTCTGACGGCGCGGCCTCGCGCCGCTTGCGCCCTCCCCGGCTTGCCCGCGCGGCTCCGCCGACGCATGATCCGCGCCGAATTTCCGATCCTCTGATCAACCAGAAAAGTCCCAAGGAGAGAGTGCGATGAAGCTTGTCCGTTATGGCGCGCCCGGCCGCGAGAAGCCCGGCATCATTGGCGAGGACGGCAAGATCCGCGATCTGTCGCGCGTCGTGAAGGACATTGACGGGGCGATGCTCGCCTCCGGCGGCCTCGCCAAGATCAAGAAGCTCAACCTGAAGCGCATGAAGCCGGTCGCCGGCAAACCGCGCCTCGGCCCCTGCGTCGGCAACGTCAAGAATTTCATCGCCATCGGGCTCAACTATGCCGACCACGCGGCGGAAGCCGGCATGCCGCTGCCGAAGGAGCCGGTGGTCTTCTCCAAGACGACGACCTCGATCTGCGGCCCGAACGACGACACCATCCAGCCGAAGGAGTCGACCAAGCTCGACTACGAGGTCGAGATCGGCATCGTCATCGGCAAGCGCGCGCGCTACCTCGAGAAGGGCAAGGCCAAGGCGGCGATCGCCGGCTATTTCGTCGGCAACGACGTGTCCGAGCGCGCCTTCCAGATCGAGCGCTCCGGCGGCCAGTGGATGAAGGGCAAGTCCTGCGAGACGTTCGGGCCGATCGGGCCGTGGTTCGTCACCCGCGACGAGATCAAGGACGTGCAGAACCTCGACATGTGGCTCGACGTCAACGGCGAGAAGCGCCAGCGCGGCAACACCAAGACGATGATCTTCGATTGCGAACACATCGTCTGGTATCTGTCGCAGTTCATGGTGCTCGAGGCCGGCGACATCGTCATCACCGGCACGCCGCCGGGCGTCGCGCTCGGCATGAAGCCGACGCCGAAGTTCCTGAAGCCGGGCGACGTCGTGACGCTCGGCATTAAGGGGCTCGGCGAGCAGAGGCAGAAGGTGGTGGCGGCGAAGAAGTAGCGCGGTAGCGCTAAGCGCTGACCATCCCTCAAATTGGCAAACAGGCCGCCCGGTTGGCGGCCTGTTTCGCTTTCAGAATGGTTGCACACGCAGCTATTTAACTTTACGTTCTCGTTATACTGCTGATTGCGACATTACACTATCGGGGTAGTGAGTATGCGTGCGTTTGTGTGTTTGGCGCTCGCCGTCCTTTGCGGCGGCTGCGTGACAACCGAATCCGTCCAGTTTCATCCGAGCGCCGAACAGCAGTCGCTCGTGCGGGACGGTCAGCCAGCGATCGTCTCAACCAAGAAGAATACGATTGCGATTCTGCGTCCGGCAGCGCGCCAATTCCAGATCGGCGGGCGACCCGTGTTCGTGCTTGCGATCTACAATCGCGGTTCGGCGCCCGAAGAATTTCGGGTCACCAACGTCAATGTGACACAACGTTTGAATGGCAACGACGCGCAGCTCAAGGTGATCACCTACGAGCAACTCGTCAACGAAGAGCAAAACCGGCAAACATTTCGCGCGATCGGCGCAGGCCTCGCCGCTGCAGGCAATTCAATGTCAGCCGCGCAAGCCGGTTACTACCGTTCGAACTCGACCGTCTATACGCCCCGCGGCACGTACAACGTGACGACGACTGGCTACAGCCCGACAGCCGCCGCCATTGCGCAGTCGAACGCGAATGCGCAGAACGCCCAGATGATCAACGCCACCATCGAACAGGGCCAGGCGAACATGGCCCGGCTCGAGCAGGACGTCATCAAAGACAACACGCTTCTGCCCGGCGAGTGGTACGGAGGCCAGCTTCACATCCAACCTCTGATTTCGGAGCAAGGACCAACGAAACTCTATTCGATCGTCGTGCGCGTCGGCGCGGACCGGCACGAGTTTGATATTTCGCAGGGAGGAGCAGGTACGTGAGGTTGATCAGGCTCGCGAGCCCGGTCCCGATGCTCGCGGCGCTATTATTATCTGCCTGTGGCGGCGCCCGGTCGGACGAGCCACTGGGTCAAACCCCTGTCAGCGTGTTGCAGTCCGCAAAGCCATACTGGGGCCCATTTCCCGTCGAAAAAATGATCGCCGAGGTTCGCGCATGCTCCTCGGGATGAATCCATAGGACGGATTAGCGCAGCGTCATCCGCCGAGTGACACCCGCAGGCGCAATACGCTACGCTATTGCGCCCTACGCCCTCACCCCAACTCCCGCTCCAGCATCAGCCGGTCATACGGCACCGTCGGCACCAGCGTGCCACTGTCCGATTCCTTGAGCGTCACCAATCGATAACGCTCCATCGTTCGCAATGTGCGCGACAGGTTGCTGACGGCGCGGCCGGACAGTTCCGCCAGCTCTTTCAGCGAGGCCGGGCGCGCGCGGCGGATCAGTTCCAGCAGCAGCGTGTTCTTCGTCGAGAGGATTTGCGCCAGCGATTCCATCGACGTGAACCAGACCTTCGGCTCGTCGGCGGCGCGCCTGTGCTCGCCGCGCGCGACGGCGAGCGTGCGCGCCTTCATCTGCGCGCGCGAGGCGATGCCAATACGGAGGATTTTCGTTTTCCTCATATCACTCCTTCCTCCTTCAGCACGCTTTCAACGTCCGTCCAGAAATCCCGCATCAGCGTCTCTGCGTCCACATAGGCGTACGGCTGCGACCGATCGCGAATATGCCGGTGGTCGCCAGCCTTCGGCTTCTTTTTCCCCGGCCCGCGCCCTGCTTTCACCGGATGCGCGTTGTCGTAGCAAATGAGCCTTTCGTCGCGCGGCCCGATCAGCGCCAGCGAATAGTCGATGCCGTGCGGCTTTCCGGGCGAGTCCGGCACACGCTTGACCCGCAACGCGACCCAACAGCCGCCGCCGACCTCCATGATCTCGCCGTCGAGATCGAGCAGGCGGGCGAGCGACGGATCGTCCTTCGCCTTTGACTTATCATCAGCTGATAACTTCTTCAAGGCGGGGCCCGGCGAGGTGGGGGATGAAGGATACCACCGGACGCAACTTATGCGAGAGCGGCGGCTCCGGGCTCCCGTCCCCCTTCCGCGCGGACGAACGGCGCGTGTGACGGTGCCGCCCCGCTACCGCGGCAGCCGATCCCGCGCGATCCAGGGCGGCTTCGGGCCCGGCTTCTTCGGCCACTTGCCGGTCGTGACGAGCAGACCGACCTTCCACACCCAGACCGCGACGGCCTTGAGCCAGTTGTGCAGGACCCCGGACACCGACCAGCTCTGCGACCACGATAGTCCGTCGCCGACATAGGCGAGATCGAGCACGCCCGGCATGATCGGCGACGGCGGGATCGTGCAGACGAGCGTCTCCGTCGGCGGCGTGGCCGACAGATCGAGCCGGCAGATATCGTAGTTGCGCACGAAATAGAGCGTGTTCGGACTGCGATAGGACAGACCGCTGATCGGCCCTTCGGCGAGATAGATGCGTTTGACAGTTCCGGTGACCGCGTCGGCCCCTGCGCCGTCGACCTCGTAGACGCCGCACCTGACCAGGATGCCGTTCTCGCCCGAGAAATTGCCGGTCGCGAGATAAAGCTTGTCGTTGTCGCCGAAGGCGAAGTCGCCGTTGAGATAGGCGGCCATCTCCTCGCTCGGATGGCACGGATCTGGAATGGTGAGCTGGCTCGGATAGATCGTCACGTAGGGCACGGCGACGCCGTTCTGCAAATAGCGAATCTGGAAAATCTGCTCGCCGATGTATTGCGCACCCTGCGCCGTGTCGTAGGAGCTGAAGTAGATGCGCTCCTGGCCGAAGTCCGACGAGGCGCGTGCGCACCTTGGCGAGAAAGACCTGATAGGCCTGCGGATCGACATAAATGGAGACGTAGCCGTGCGCGCCTTGCGTCTTGCGAATCTCGACCCCGCTCGGACCGGCGATCATCTGCAACTGCTTGTCGGCCGCCAAAGCGAGGCTTTCGACGTTGCCGCTGCCCGAGTGCACCGTTACCGGCGTCGCCGGCGCGCTCTCGTCGATCTGCCAGACGATGTCGCTCCAGTCGCAATAGACGAATTTCGACATGGCGTGCGTTCCCTCTCCGCCGTGCCGCATTATCGGCGTGCGCGGCGGCGCAGCGTTGATGTGGGTCAAGCGGGACACGGGCTGAGCGCCATCGTGCGTCGGAGACGCGCGCGTTAAGTGCGCCGGTGGCGCGTGCCCCTCAGGACGAGACTGTGATCGACCGCCGGGTCCCCGCTTTCGCGGGGACGAACGGATCGGGTCGCAGTCCCCTACTGCGTCGCCCGCCCGAGCGTGGCGACGCCGGCCTTCGAGCGCAGCGCGGCCGTGCAGCGGTGCTGCGCGCGGATGTGCTGATTGTAATAGGCGACGACGTGCTCGGAATCGAAAAGGCCGTCGACCGCCTTCGGACCGACATTGCAACTGTCGTAATAGTCCGCGCCGATCTGGGCGACCAGATAATGGTGGGTCTCGTCGTAGCAGACGCGATGGAGCAACTTGCTCTCGGAAATCGCCGTGCAATCGAGCGCCGAGAGATCGACGTCGCCGGCATTCTTCACGCCGACGACCTCGGCGCGCGCCGCGATCGGCAACAGCAGCAGCAGCATCAGAATCAAAACGGCCCGCATTGCGGTCGACTCCCTGGTCGGCCGGTGACTAGGCCTGAAAGATGGTCGCGGCGTGACGCAGCTTCGTCCGGCCGTTCAGTGCGGCCCGGGCTCGCCTGCCCGCGTCTGCTCCCGCCGGGCCAGCTCGTCTTCCAGCCGGTCCCGGTCGAGGCCCCACCATTCGCGGCCGAAAACCCCGCCTTGACGCGCGTCGGCCCCGTCCCGTGGCGCTCTCTGATCCGCTCCCGGTCTTGTCGGCATGACGCAGCCTCCGCTCGACGCCCAAGAAACACGTCGGCGGCCGCTTGAGTTCCGGCGCTTGCCTCAGCGTCGGGCGCAGCCTCGCGGATCGCCTAAAATCCTCCCCTTCCCTCTAACCACGCCTGAACCGGCTCGCGCTTAAGGTGCCGGCCATGAGCCTCGTCCGCCCAAGCCCTGCCCGATGATCGCGCGCGCCAAGCCGAAAGCGGCCGAGCGGCGCGGCGCCGTCCGGCAGGCCATCAACCGCCGGGCGCAGTATTTCCCCGTCGCCGGCGCGCTGCCGCGCGACTGCCTGGTCGTCGACCTCTCCGAGACCGGCGCCCGGCTCTTCACCGAGACGCCGCTGCCGGACGTGTTCGTGCTGGTCGTGTCGGGCGACGCGCGGCCGGTCGAGCGCGAGTGCCGCGTCGTCTGGCGGCTCGGCGGCGAGGCCGGTGTGGTGTTTACGCGGCGGCGGGGCTGATCCGCAGCGACAGCGCCCGACCCATAATCGCACTTTAATACCACTTCGCGCTGCGCGGCGGCGTTGCAACTGCCGGCATACAAAGGCGCGGCCGCGTGCTAGGCTGTCTCCGTGCCGGCGCAGTGTCGGCAACCAACCGAGAAGCGCGATTGTCGGCGCCGCCTGGTCAAGAGCGGCACGCGTCTTCCCGCCTGAGCCTCAAGTTGGACTTCCGGACGGGTCTCCGTCCGGCCACGTGACGGCAGGAGGGATGTGATGCAAAGGATCATCGAGGCCAACATCGCCCGGTTCAAGGCGCTGCTGGCGGACGAGAACGACCCGACCAAGCGGGTGATGCTGTGCCGCTTGTTGACGGAACAGGAAGCGGCGCTCGCCGCCGCCAAACTGGAGTCGACCGAGGTCAAGAAGGCTTTCTAGCCTCCGTCCGGCCATCGCCGCCAATGCGTTGGCGCAATATCGAGCCGCTTCTGCGTCGCCGGGTCGACCCAGCCAGCATCCGTGCGGCGGCAGGGAAACACCAGCGCGTGCACGCCGTCCCGCCCCATGACGCAGAGCTCCAGATCGACGCCGGTCGGCGCGATCGAGACTGGCAGCCATTTGTCGGGCGGCGTCAGCGACTTCATCATGGGCAGGATTGATCCCTCCCGGGCCGGCCCTTGCCTTGACGCAGGTCAAAGCGCGGCGATCGGCCGCCGCCGCACCCGACGCGCGGCAATGGTCCGGATGCACGCTCCCACAATGCGAGAGGGCACGTACCGAGGCGTTCGGGCTGGCGGAGACTCAGCGCTGCGTCCCGGCTTTCGCGGGGACGAACGGCTCACGGGCGCTTCTCACTTCTTGCCCCGGTTCGCGTAACACTCGTCGCCGGTCTTGTTGAAGTGATAGCAGCCGTTCTCGAGGCATGCGGAGCGGCGATCGGCGCAGGTCGCGAAGCACACGTCCTTGCGCACGCCCGGCGGGCATGTCCTCTGGCAGACGCCGTTCCAGCGACTGCAAAATGCGGAATACTTTGACGCCGCCGACGACGGCGCCGGCAAGGCTGCGACGGCGAACGCGGCCGCAGCAATCAGCAACAACGCACGCATGGTCTTCCTCCCCCTTTTGTAATTGGCGCCAATTCTATTGGAGCAAGTTGTAATTACAACAATGATCAGTCACGAATTCCCGCGTCTAGGACTATTGACATTCCTAACGTCGTGCCTATTATCCCATTGTCCGGTCCGGCCGGGGGCGTCGTCGCGAGGCGTCTCGATTGACGGGAACGGATGCGGTGCCCGCGGGCGAGGGAAAACGCATCCCCCGTCCCCGGGCGGCGACGGGGCTCCACTCGCAGGCACTAGGACCTGCCGCCAGGAGCTGGCTGACAGGCGTGGCTGGTCCACGTTCTCGAAAGCGTGGCCCGTACGCCGTACCGACACCGCTGTGGCGCGCC
>Ga0265342_10000760_pt1 | contig 32963 bp, 38 predicted proteins | sample 4CB327metaG_FD_203125 | JGI IMG/M metagenome (GOLD analysis project Ga0265342, IMG submission 203125) | Rhizosphere microbial communities from Carex aquatilis grown in University of Washington, Seatle, WA, United States - 4-CB3-27 metaG | ecosystem: Host-associated > Plants > Roots >... | reverse complement strand
TCACTTACAAGACCAACCTGGTCCGTCTCGGTGTGAACTACCGGTTCTGACCGGACGGAACCGGCGTCCGCGGCGGGACGCCGTCATAGCTGCTGCGAGGGCCGGTGGTTTCGCCGGCCCTTTGCTTTTGCAGCGGTGGATTGCACGAACAAGTCGCCAGACGGGCTGGCAAACCGCCCCCGTTCTACCTACGTTCCTGAAAACGCAGAGCCATTCAGCCGTCGCCGCGCCCGGCGCGCGCGGGGGCCTCTTTCTGTCCGCAAGGTTCCAATGCCCGACCGCCCGAAGACCAGCGACTCTCGCAGCATCACCATCCGCGGCGCGCGCGAGCACAACCTCAAGAACATCGACGTCACCATCCCGCGCGACCAGCTCGTCGTGTTCACCGGCCTGTCCGGCTCGGGCAAATCCTCGCTCGCCTTCGACACGATCTACGCCGAAGGCCAGCGCCGCTACGTCGAGAGCCTCTCGGCTTACGCGCGGCAATTCCTCGAAATGATGCAGAAGCCGGACGTCGACCAGATCGACGGCCTCTCGCCCGCCATCTCGATCGAGCAGAAGACGACGTCGAAGAACCCGCGCTCGACCGTCGGCACCGTCACCGAGATCTACGACTACATGCGCCTCCTCTGGGCGCGCGTCGGCATCCCCTATTCGCCGGCGACCGGCCTGCCGATCGAGAGCCAGACCGTGTCGCAGATGGTCGACCGCGTCCTCGCCCTGCCCGAGGGAACACGCATCTACGTGCTGGCGCCGGTCGTGCGCGGCCGCAAGGGCGAGTACAAGAAGGAACTGGCCGAGTTCATGCGCAAGGGCTACCAGCGCGTGAAGATCGACGGCGCCTTCCACGAGATCGCCGAGGTCAAGCCGCTCGACAAGAAGTTCACCCACGACATCGACGTCGTCGTCGACCGCCTGGTCGTGCGTGGCGACATCGGCACGCGGCTCGCCGACTCTCTTGAACAATGCCTCAAGCTCGCCGAGGGCCTCGCCGTGGTCGAGCTCGCCGATAGCAAGGCCTCCGGCGCCGTCGCCAATCGCGGCCGCAACGCCAATGCCGAACGGCTGATCTTCTCCGAGAAATTCGCCTGCCCGGTCTCCGGCTTCACCATTCCGGAGATCGAGCCGCGGCTGTTTTCGTTCAACAATCCGTTCGGCGCCTGCCCGGAATGCGGCGGCCTCGGCCTCGAGCAGCACATCGACGCCGAGCTCGTCATCCCCGACAAGGACGCCAAGGTCGGCAAGGGCGCGATCGCGCCCTGGGCGAAGTCGTCCTCGCCCTACTACACGCAGACGCTGGAGGCGCTCGGCAAGCACTTCCGCTTCACGCTCGACACCAAGTGGAAGGACCTGCCGAAGAAGACGCAGACCGCGATCCTCTACGGCTCGGGCGAGGAGGACATCAAGTTCACCTATGACGACGGCCTGCGCGGCTACACCACCAAGAAGCCGTTCGAGGGCGTCATCACCAATCTCGAGCGCCGCTTCAAGGAGACCGAGTCCGACTGGGCGCGCGAGGAATTGCAGAAATACTTCACCGACGTGCCCTGCCACGTCTGCAACGGCGCGCGCCTCAAGCCCGAGGCGCTGTGCGTCAAGATCGCCGGCAAGAACATCAGCGAGATCGCCGAACTGTCGATCCGCACCGCCGGCGACTGGATCACCGCGCTGCCGAAGGAGCTCAACGCCAAGCAGAACGAGATCGCGCCGCGCATCCTCAAGGAAATCCGCGACCGCCTGAAATTCCTCGTCGATGTCGGCCTCGATTATCTCACCCTCGCCCGCGCCTCCGGCACCCTGTCCGGCGGCGAGAGCCAGCGCATCCGTCTCGCCTCGCAGATCGGCTCGGGCCTCACCGGCGTCCTCTACGTGCTCGACGAGCCGTCCATCGGCCTGCACCAGCGCGACAACGCCCGGCTGCTCGAAACCCTCAAGCGCCTGCGCGACCTCGGCAACACCGTCATCGTCGTCGAGCACGACGAGGACGCCATCCGCGTCGCCGACCACGTGCTCGACATCGGTCCCGGCGCCGGCATCCACGGCGGCAATCTCGTCGCCGAGGGCCATGTCGACGACCTCATCGCCGCGCCCAACTCATGGACCGGCAAATATCTCTCCGGCGAGCTCGGCGTGCAGATTCCCGAGCGACGCCGGCCCGACCCGCGCCGCATGCTCAAGGTCGTCAACGCCCGCGGCAACAACTTGAAGAACGTCACCGCCGACATCCCGCTCGGCCTGTTCACCTGCGTCACCGGCGTCTCCGGCGGCGGCAAGTCGACGCTGCTGATCGACACGCTGTACAACGCCGTCGCGCGCAAATTGAACGGCGCCTCGCTCGCCCCCGCCCCGCACGACCGCATCGAGGGGCTGGAGCACATCGACAAGATCATCGACATCGACCAGTCGCCGATCGGCCGCACGCCGCGCTCGAACCCGGCGACCTATACCGGCGCCTTCACGCCGATCCGCGAATGGTTCGCGGCGCTGCCGGAGTCGAAGGCGCGCGGCTACGAGCCGGGCCGCTTCTCGTTCAACGTCAAGGGCGGCCGCTGCGAGGCCTGCCAGGGCGACGGCGTCATCAAGATCGAGATGCACTTCCTGCCCGACGTCTACGTCACCTGCGACGTCTGCAAGGGCAAGCGCTACAACCGCGAGACGCTCGAAGTGCTGTTCAAGGGCAAGTCGATCGCCGACGTGCTCGACATGACGGTGGAAGAGGCGCTCGAGTTCTTCAAGGCGGTGCCGCGCGTGCGCGACGTGCTGGCGCTCCTGCACCGCGTCGGCCTCGACTACATCCATGTCGGCCAGCAGGCGACGACGCTCTCCGGCGGCGAGGCGCAGCGCGTCAAGCTCGCCAAGGAGCTGTCGAAGCGCGCGACCGGCCGCACGCTCTATATCCTCGACGAGCCGACCACCGGCCTGCACTTCCACGACGTCGCCAAGCTCTTGGAGGTGCTGCACGAGCTCACCGACACCGGCAACACCGTGGTGGTGATCGAGCACAATCTCGAAGTGATCAAGACGGCGGACTGGGTGATCGACTTAGGCCCCGAGGGCGGCGACGGCGGCGGCGAGATCGTCGCGGCCGGCACGCCGGAGGACATCGTCAAGGCGAAGCGAAGTTATACCGGGCAGTATTTGAAGCCGGTGCTGGAGCGTGAGGGTAAGCCGAAGAAGCGAAGGGTTGAGGCAGCGGAGTAGCCACTAGGCTCAGCGCCGGCTTGCCGCTCCGGAGCGCGCAGCGCGAAGGCGGGGCCGGCGGAAGAAGAAGGGAATGCAGGCGGCGGAGTGAGCTGCGTCTTAATGATGCCGTGCCATTAGCACCCGGTCATCCAGCAACCGGCTTACAGTTCGCCTGAGCGCCTTCCGCGCACTAACAACTCGATCATACGAAAGCTGTAGCTTACCGGCGATTTCCTTGGCGGATGTTTCACCCTGAACGATAAGGTCAAACACAGCCAACTCTATTGGCCGCTCTTTCAAGGTTTCGCGCACAAGAGCTAACATTTCGGCTGCGGAGCTCTCCTCTTCAATGTTGACCAGGGAATCAATTACAAAATCTGCTTCTGAAAACTCGTCAATTCTTCGGCCAAAATGGCGTGCGTCAAGTTTTATCTTCTCCAGCTGCGAAGAGTAGATGGATCGCATTACGCCGGTAAGAAATTTCGTCAAATCCATGTCCGCAGGACGCACACGATCCCCATTTAAGTACCGGAGCATCGCTTCGCTAACTAAGTCCTCCGCACTCAGGTCAGCACCTATTCCTTCTCGTCTCTTTAGCATGCTGCGCGCGATCAAATACAGCCGCTTATACAGCAGATTCACGTCCTCGTTTTTTAGCTCAGCAAGTTTGTAGTCTACCTTTCTTGAATTCTCAGTGTCTTCGCGGGAGCCTCCCTGAGACCGCCTCCCGAGCGATATCCCCGTGACCTTCTTTCCTTGAATTTCACTAAGTAATCCGACGGCAAACTCAAACGCCAATCTTTGATAACTAGCCAAACTTCCTCGAATGACCAGCACAATTGAGCCCGCCGCAATTCTCTCAAGAACCATAGTAGGATCTTTCGCTCGCCTCTTCAAGAATTCAAAAGCAGCCCTCGCAAACGCAAGGTCGCATTCGTCAAATTGGCCACCGATTACAACCTCGTAACGCACACCGGCCGCCTCGGCCGGAGCCCCAGCATTTAATTGCGCCGTATCGAAACGATCTAGAAGCTGGTACGCAAACGCCGCCGCGTGCGCCGACGCAAGCTCTTGAGTGCCACTTAGCTCAACAGCACTCTTATCGTCTATCAAATCTGAGATACCCCTGATGACACCCGCTTCAACCTGTTTGTTAGCGCGCATTACCCTCATGAAACCGCGCCCCTCCATCTCAACGGCGAGGCTGTCACCATATTGTTTCCTCAAGAACGAATACGTTGCAGACCGCGTCGAAGCGATGACCTTTTCTCCTGCCGCCACGGGACCAATGAAGACCCTTGGCGCGAGATTTGGTGAGAGGCTCGCCAGTCGGTTTAACCAATCAAGCCTCTTAGCCTCGGCTCTCGCCCTTTGTTCAAGCGCGTAAGTGGATTCACCTACGTCTGGCCGCGGCTCGAATTCGGATCGATCTTTTCCGGATTCATAGCCGTACACTTTAGTTGCGAATACAATATCTCCGATCGAAACATCTTTTAGACCACCAGCGATACCGACAAAGAGCACGACGGATGGCTCAAAAGCGGCGATTGCTCGCTCAGCCTCAAATGCGGCGGCACCATTCCCTGCACCAATCTCTGCCAAGCAAATGTCCCAATCAATATGATCCCCTTTGAATTGGCCGACCTCATACACGGTCCCCTGCTTGTGCACATGCTCCTGGATGCTGTCGGCATCCAGATGTGAGCGCACTGCCGCATACTCGACTGGCAATGCAGTCAAGATTACGGCTCGAAATCTTTTCTTAGCATCAGGCAATGGACGGCTCCGCCGTTGGCTTTTGCGCAGCTTTCTTTCTTACAAACGGCGAAGCAATAAATTTGGAGCGACTGGACTTACCCTTCGGGAAAAAAGGCGCATCGCCGAACAGCGTCCAAGCGGCTGCACAAATTAACTCCCCCAAGATGACGCCTCCTCTATCTTAAGTTGAAATGTCCGAACCGCAAGCTAAACGGAAAGGTGACATCCGAGCCTCGAACACTGGCGATTGCCACGTATAGAAGTGGCCGCCGCGAACGCGCCTTCGGTTCGGCCAAACGTCCGGTCGCCCCTCCGATTTTCCCCCTCCCCCTCTTGACTTCCATCCCATCCTATATAATCCTATCACCGTCCGCTCCCCCGAGGGGACGCGAACCGGTTGCGCCGGCTTCGTGGGGAGAGGATCGGCGCCCGCGGGTCCCGTCTCGCAAACGGGGCACCCGGGCGGTGGCGGGGCTCCGCTCCCGGGCACTAAGACCCGGCGCCAGGAGCTGGCTGACAGGCGTGGCTGGTCCACGTTCTCGAAAGCGCGGCCCGCCACCGCAAAATCGCCGAACGGCGCGCCGGAAGGCGCCACGCGGCCCAAAAGGGACGCGTGCGATCAAGGACAGGTTGCGCCATCCGGTGCGCCGTCCCCCTCGCTTGATGTCAGGCGAGGGACAAATTGGAAAACTCGGGCGCAAACGCGCCGCGAGAACGAACCGGCGTCCCCACCGCTCACCCCATCCACCACGGAGGCAAACGATGACGAGTCTCGCCCCTACCCCGAAGGACATTCAGGCGCGTGTGCGCGCCATCAGCGTGAAAATGCTCGACGCGCTCGAGCGCACGGTCGAACAGATCAACCCGCCGCCGCCCGAGCGGCCGACGCTGCCGCTCACGATCGCGCGGCGGCAGATGGCCAATCTGCTCGGCGTGCCGGCGCTCTGTCATCGCGCGCGCTGCCGCCGCACGAACACATGCGACGGCGAACCGGCGCATTGCCTCAGCGCCTGCATCCCGGCGCTGCCGCACGAGGTGCTCGCGCGCATATTGTCGGTGAAGACGATGCGCCAGCAGATGCGGAGAAGATGAGATGGATCGTGGTCATCACCGGGCTTGTCCCGGTGATCCCGCTCAGGAGGGCGTTGCGCCGCTCATCGGGATGGCCGGGACATAAGGGCGTTCACGCCCGTCTTCGACTGGCTGGTGACGAGCCATGACAAAGTTGCGGACATGCGTGCCGCGCGCGGTGCGCTCTCGCGAGCGCCGACAAAGGTCTTGCGCGCCCGCGAATGGCAGCCGGCGCGCGTCTGGCGCCCGCCTACGCCACCTTGTCCTTCATACGCCAGAGCTGGAAGCCGGTCAGCTTCAGCGCCGCCTCGATCTTGTAGCGGGAGAAGCTGTGCGGCGGCTGCACGCCGTTCTCGACGAAGCCGGCGGGCGTCCAGGGCGCGAATTGCTCCGGCAGCTTGGCGCCTTCGGGGTCGGCGCCGAAGGCGGACAGGCCATTGTCTTCAGACTTGAACATGTAAATTCGCATGATCGCTCCTTATGCTCCGGCAGCCCGGGGCGCGCGCGGCGCGATCGGCTTGCCCTTGGCGTCAAATCTCGGTTTCGGCTTCGGCGCCGGCAACAGGCCCTCGCGGATCGCCTGCTTGCGCGCCAGCTTGCGGACGCGGCGCACCGCCTCGCTCTTTTCGCGCACCGTCTGCTCGGACGGCTTCTCGTAGAAGCGGCGGCGCTTGAATTCGCGAAACAAGCCTTCGCGCTGCATTTTCTTCTTGAGGACGCGCAGCGCCTGGTCGACATTGTTGTCGCGAACGAAAACCTGCATCCGTCTGTGCTCCTGTTGGGGCGGGAGCAAAGACGCGCGGGCGCATCTCGATGTCTCTCAGTCACCGGCGGCCTGGTGCATCGGCCGGTGATGGAATCGACCTTAGGCCTTCCGGCCTGCAATAGCGAGGATATAAGCCGGCGCCTGGACGCGCCCGGGGCCGGAATGCGCGCCTTATTGCGCCCCGGTCAGCCGGTGCATGATGTCCTTCACCGGATAGCCGGCCTGCGCCAGGCCCTCGCGGCAGGTCAGCGTCGCCGGCAGGCTCTTGACCCGCGCCCAGGCCGTGCCCTGCATCAGCAGCGTCATCGCGTGCAGGCAGCTGCGCTTGTAATTGGCGATCACACGGTGGTCGTCGACCACGTCGCGGCAGAGCGTGCGGTCGTTGCCGCCGAGCTTGCCGCAGGTCGACAGCATCATGTCGCGTTCCTGCGGCGCCAGGCTGACCAGCGAATAGGCCGCGGCCGGTCCCGCAGCAGCAGCCACCAGAAGCGCACAGACAACCAGGGTCCGTCTCACAACCAGCACCCCCCTCAACTCCTTGGCCGCCAGCATACACGGAATTGGCCGGCCGCAAGCGGCGGAATGCGCCGGCAAACACGAATTAAGCTAAATGGAACCGGGACTTCGCCGGAACTCAACGCGTGCGGCGGCGCTCGTTGCACGCGCAACTTGCCTGTCCCGGTGGTGAATAGAGCCCGGCTTTGCCGCCTCAAATCGATTGCGGCGCAGGCGGCTTCGGCCCCATCCTGTGCAAACCGGGCACACGAAAGGCGTCTCGCAATGTCGACCACCGCGCGGCTGCAGATCGCGCTTCTGTTCTATACGAGCGTCAACGTCGCCATCTTCACGGCCGCGGTCTATGCGTCGACGCTGTTTCCGCCGCTGCTGCCGCATGCCGGCTTCTGGATCGCCGCCATCACCGCGGTCGGCATGTTCATGACCGCGCCGCTCGCCTGGTGCGTCGGCGCCTGCCTGCCGTCGATCTGGCACGACAAGCTCGTGGCGCAGCCCTCGCCGCTCGCGCAGGCGCCGTCCCGCGAGGTCTGAATTTAGGTCGAGGGCGCCGCGACGTCCCTACCGCCGCCCCATGAACCAGCCGGCGGCGAGCAGGATCACGCCGGCGACCCCGGACACGAGCCCATGCTTCATGTGCACGCGCGTCACGCCCGCCTCGTGCCCCGGCATGAACGCCGGCAGTTGGTCGGCCGGCATGATGAAATAGATGACGGCGGCGACGATCAGCACGAGGCCGAGCACGGTGAGGATGAGCTTCATAAATTGCGCCTCAGGATTAGCGAATCTGTCGCCGCAACCCTAGCAAGCGCCCCTGCGTCGCGTCCGCGCGCGGAAGCCGGCATCCACGACTCTTTGACGCGGCCCGGTCGCCGTAACACCTCACCCGCCGGCGAATTCCTTGTCCTTCGCCTCCGCCCTCTGCGCCGCGGGGCGCGCGGCGATGCGCGCGGCGTAAGCGGAAAACTCCGGCCGCTCCGGCACCAGCTTGAACATCGTCCCCCAGCGAATATTGGCGCCGATGATCACGTCGGCCGCCGTGAACTGATCGCCCATCAGCCACGGACCCTGCGCGATCGCCTTGGCCACCGTGTCCATGGTCGTCTCGAACGTGCCGTAGCCGAGCATGCCGCGGCGCGCCTCCTCCTTGCGCGGCGCCGCACGGTCGATCACCGCCGGCTCGAAGCAGCCCGGCCCGAAGAACAGCCATTTGAGATAGAGGCCGCGGCGCGGCGTGCCGACGGGCACGTTGAGCTTCGCCTGCGGGAATTCGTCGGCGAGATACGTGCAGATCGCCGCGGACTCGGTGATTACCGTGCCCTTGTGGTCGAGCGCCGGGACCTTGCCCATCGGATTGACGGCGAGAAAGTCGGGCTTGAGGTTGTCGCCCTCGCTGAGCTTGATCAGTTTCACGTCGTAAGGCTGACCGAGCTCCTCCAGCATCCACAGCACGATGGACGAACGCGACGGCGAGGCATGATAGAGCGTGAGATCGGCCATAAACTATTCCTTGTCGAAATGCGTCACTGCGCCCCTTACATGGCAGTTTGAGCACCTGACCATGCCGAGATCATGACCATGAATGTCGTCGACAATCCCGACAAGAGCCGCTTCGAGATGGCGGTACCCGGCGGCACGGCCATCGCCACCTACCGCCGCGCCGGCGATGTGCTGCTCGTGCCGCACACCGAGGTGCCGCGCCAAGCCGAGGGAAAGGGCTACGGCTCGGCGCTCATGAAAGGCGTGCTCGAGCACGCCCGCGCGCACGGTCTCAGGGTGCGGCCGCTCTGCTCCTTCGCCGCCGACTACATGCGCCGGCACGCGGAATACGAGGATGTCAGGGGGTGAGCCGCAACCCAATCTTTACCTTTCGGTAAGACATTCGGCAGGAGCAACCCGGAGCCCTCGCCGAACATGAACCCCGGCATCGACTACTTTCTCGGCCAGTGCGTCCGGCTGCTGTTCTCGCTCGGCTCGCATTTCTCGCTGACGTCGCTGTTCGCCGCGCTGCTGATCGCGACCGCGTTCTACGCCGCGCAGCGCATCCGCCGCGGCAGGCGGGTGCGTGCACGCACATTGGTGCGCGCCCTGTTCCCGAAGCGTATCCTGCACCACCGCTCCAACCAGGCCGACATTGGCTACCTGTTCTTCAACGTCTTCGTCTTCGGCGTCGTGTTCGGCTGGTCGGTCCTGTCCTATCAGGCGGTGTCCAACGGCATCGTCGGCGCGCTCGCCGCGCTGTTCGGCGCGCCGGCGCAGGTCGCACCGGTCTGGGTCAGCCGCGCCGTCATCACGCTGATGCTCTTCCTCGCCTACGAGCTGGGCTACTGGTTCAACCACTGGCTCAGCCACAAGGTGCCGCTGTTGTGGGAATTCCACAAAGTGCATCATTCGGCCGAGGTGCTGACGCCGCTGACCAATTTTCGCGTCCACCCGGTCTATACCTTCGTCTTCGCCAACATCATCGCCTTCGCGACGGCGGTGGCGAGCGGCCTCGGCCACTACGCCTTCGGCGACACGGCCTATCAATACGCGCTGGCCGACACCAATATCATCCTGGTGCTGTTCATTCACGCCTACGTGCATTTGCAGCACTCGCATGTATGGATCTCGTTTACCGGCTGGCTCGGCCGCGTGCTCGTCTCGCCGGCGCACCATCAGGTGCATCACTCGGCCGACCCGAAGCACTTCAACAAGAACTTCGGCAGCTGCCTGGCGTTGTGGGACTGGATGTTCGGCACGCTCTATGTGCCGTCGAAGAAACGCGAGCCGATCGCCTTCGGCGTGCCCGGCCACACCGACGCGCACACGGTCAAGGGCGAGCTCGTCGACCCGCTGGTCAAGGCCGGACGGCGCCTATTCGGCGGCGTGCCCGAGCGCCTCGGTCTCCCGCAGCCACTCGACGCGCGTACCGTGGCTCACCGCCTCGACCATGCCGTGAATGGTCGTGCGCACCGGCTTGACGCCGGTGAAGTGTAGGATGTTGCGGCGGAACAGCTTGAGCGCGTGCGCGCCGAACCAGATCCGGTAGAACCAGCCGGGCATGCCCATCGTCATGATGACGCGCGCCGATTTGCCCTTGAGGACCTTCCAGTCGCCCTTCCCCGCGTGCACCGACAGAAGATCGGGCTGCAAGATGCGCTCGATGAATCCTTTCAGAATCGCCGGCATGTCGCCGCACCAGAGCGGAAAGACGAAGACGAGATGATCCGCGGCGCGGATCGCCTCGCGCGCCTTCACGAGATCGGGCTCGAGCGGCTGCTCGCGGCGATAGCCCTCGCGCAGGATCGGATCGAAGTTCAATTTGGCAAGTGACAGCAGCGTCGCCTCGTGGCCGCCGGCCGCCGCGCCGCGCGCATAGGCTTCGCCCAAGGCGTCGCTGAAGCTGTCCGGAACCGAATTGCCGACGACGATGGCGATCCTGGCCATGGCACCCTCCCGTTCTACCTGGGAGATAGCGCGCGGCTCAGGTTTCGATTTTGACTTGGCGCAACGGCCGCACTCGCGAGGGTCGGCCGCTCCAACGGGAGCGCACTAAATCGACCAGGACGACGGCGATCCCGGCGGCAAGCACTTCCCAACCGGGCCGGATGCCGACGTCGATATCGAAGGCATCCGCCAGCACGACGAGCGGGGAGACGTGGAAGGCGATGCCGATGCCGATCGCCTCGCCGGCGAAGGTCAGAAGCGCGGCCAGGATCGTCAGTCCTGCGAGAGTCAGGGTCGAGAGCTCGCTGGTCTCCTGCCACCAGGCGAGCACGCGGTAGAGCATCAGCCAGCCGAACAGGCCGGCGGCGAAGGCCGGCACGGTGACGTCGGCCTTGGTCTGCTGGAAGTAGTGGATGAGCGCAAGCAGCGCGATGGCGTAGACGAGTTGATGCAGACGCCGCCAGCGCAACGGCCCGAGCCGCCGCATCATGCCGTTGGTCGAGGTGGCGGCGAGCGCAGCAAGCCCAAGCCAGGCCGTGCCGCCGACGATGAGGTACCAGCGGTGCGTGAGCTCATGCAGGAACTTGCCGACGTCGTAGCCTTGGTCGGCAAAGTAGAGCGCGACATGCGCCGCCGCGTAACAGAAGGTGCCGACACCGAGCATGCGCCGGACGTCGACGAGCATGCCGTAACGAGCGACGCTGCGGAACGGCGTCACAGCCAGCGTCACGCCAAGAAAGATTAAGGTCCAGAAGCCGGCGCGGTGGATAAGATCGTTGATCGGCCGCGCGCCATGCACGATCGAGCCCCAATCGACGGCTGCCTTGGCCAACGGAAACAGAAGCAGCGCCAGCGTGGCGACACGCACCGACGAGAGGCGGCCGCGGCGGTCCCGCCACAAGGCCCAGGAAGCTGGAGCTGAAGGAATTGCCGGATCGGTCATGAAAGCCTTGCCGAGGATGGCGGGATCGCCACCGGGCACGGTGCTAGCATCGATCGGCCGTTTCGATTCGTCACGCGCGATCACAATCGCGCGCGTTCGCATTCATCGCGGCGCCTTGGCGCTGGTTAGTGATTTTGGCTGGGCGCCGGGCTCAGGTGCAGAACCGCGCCGATCAGGCCCGCGACGGATGCCATGATGGTCGCTGCGCCGAGCTTGTCGCCGACCGTGAAGTAAGCGATGGCGGCGAGGATGACGGCGCAAATGCCCAGTGAAATAGCCCACAGCGCCAACCAGTCGATATGCTCGGTCGGGTCGGCGGCGCGCGCCTTGGCTTGCGGTTTCCGCGGTGTGTGTGTCGGCATGCGGTGCCTCCAGAATTGATCGACCTTGGAGGCAAGAAGCGTGCCCCGCATTGACGTAACGCAACGTCGGGCGGGGGCGTTCCGGAACGGCGCGGATTCAAATTGTGTCAGATGCGTGGCAAGGGCCGCCCGCCCGCATCTTTCGACGGCACCTTGACCCAGGCTTCGCCGTCGAGAACGACCTCGCCGTCGACGCTGCAGGCGCAAGTCAGCCGGGCGCGGCGTTTTTCCGGCATCAATTCGGCCACCGTGACCTTCACCTCGACGGTGTCGCCGATTTTCACGGGCGCGCGGAAATTCAGAGTCTGCGAGATATAGACGGCGCCCGGTCCCGGTAGGCGCGTGCCGAGCACGGCGGAAATCAGGCTCGCCGTATAAAGCCCGTGCGCGATGCGCGTGCCGAACGGAGTCTTGGCGGCGAAGTGCTCCGACAGGTGGATGGGATTGCGGTCGCCGGTGACTTCGGCAAAGCCGACCACGTCTGAGGAGTCGATCGTCTTCTTCAGCGTCTCGGCGAGGCCGACTGCCAGGTCCTCGAAATACAGCATCTGCAGCGGCAGCATCATCGAGCGGCTTTCGGTAGTTTTACGGATGCAGCTGGTTGATCTGGATCAGAAAATTCGGGCGCAGGCATGCGCAATTGACGATGCCTTAACCAGTCTGGCCACAGATCAGCAGCTTCGAACCAGTGTCTTGTGCCATGATCCTCATCCGCTTCGCCATCAGCATCTTCGCCCTCACCCTCCTCGGTCTCGCCTTCTCCTACAGCGCCGCTCAGAGCGAGCAGGAGCATCCGGCGCCGGCCGTCAGTCTGGCGGTTTCCGGCTAAGCGCCCACAACCCGCCGATCAAGGCCAGATTGACGATCGCCAGCGCGGTCAACGCGCCGATGGTGACGTCGGTGCCGGCCGCCTCGATCGCCAATGCGCCGGCCGACGGGGCCAGCGCCTGCACGATCAGGCTCGGGAACGCCAGCTTGCCCATCAGCCGCGGGAAACGCTCCGGTCCGAACAGCGCCAGCGGCAGGGTGCCACGGCCGATCCATGACACGCCGTAACCGGCGCCGTAGATCAGGATCGTCAGCGCCAGCAGGGGCGCATGAGCGCTGAGCAGCGTCAGCCCGATCGCCATCAGCGCGCAGGATCCGACCATCGTCCAGATCGGGTCGTAGCGGGCGCCGAACAGGCGCTCGACCACGCGCGCTGAAACCTGTGCCGGCCCGAACAGGGTGCCCAGCGCAACGGCCGCCGCCGGTGCGACGCCGCGCGCCTGAAGAAAGATCAGGAGGTGCACGAGGACGATCGCGCCGATGCCGGCTGTCAAAGACAGGATGAGCGCGAGCAGCGCGAAGATTGCGCCTTCGCGCGGAATGCGCACGGCAAAACGCGGGTCATGGTCGTCCTCTTGAGCCCCCTCTTCCTTGGCCGGCGGCGCGTCCTTTCTCGCCGCCTTCGGCAGCACAAAGGCCTGCGGCAGCAGCGACAGGACGAGGTGGAGCGCGGCGTAGGTAAAGCACGCTGCACGCCAGCCGATATGGTCGATCATGAAGGCCGAGAGCGGCCAGCAGATCGTGCTGGCAAAGCCGCCGAACAGCGTCAGGTTGGCGATCGGATTGCGCGCCGCGCTGCCATACAGGCGGCCGAGCGCGGCGAAGACCGCGTCGTAGAGACCGGTGCCCATGCCGAGGCCGATCACGATCCACGATGCCAGATAAATCGGCAGCGTCGGCGACAAGCCCACGCCGACGAGTCCGGCCGCAAACAGCACCGGGCTCGCAAGCACCACCGGTCGCCCGCCATGCCGGTCGATCAGACGGCCGACCTGCGGCGAGACGAGACCCGCGATCAGGAGGCCGATGGATGTGCCGCCGACGACGAAACCGAGGGGCCAGCCGGTGTCCTTCAGGATCGGCGGCGCGAACACTGCCGGAAAATAGAACGACGTCCCCCAGCCCAGGATCTGCGCGACGCCGAGGACAGTGATGACGATCCGGCGGTCGGACGCGTGAACGGATGACGGCACTGAAACCCCCGGCGCTGCCGTCGAAACTTATCCGACTCGGCCGCAGCTCAGGAACAGCGCGCGCGGTGGTCCGTTAGCGCGGCATGGGGCGCGCGGGGGCCATTCACAATCAAGGAGAGAAAACGATGGCAAAGGCCACGGGCAAAAAGGTTTTGATCCTCGCAGCGCACGGCTTCGAGCAGTCGGAACTCGAGGTTCCGCGCGACCGGCTAAAGGCAGCGGGCGCCGAAGTCACGATTGCTTCGCCGGAGAAAGGCGAGATCAAGGGCTGGGACAAAAAGGACTGGGGCCGACCGGTGAAGGTCGACAAGAGCCTCGATGAGGTGAAGGCCGACGACTATGACGCCATCGTCCTGCCGGGCGGGCAGATCAATCCCGATCTCCTGCGCGTCAACGCCAAGGCGCTGAAGCTTATCAAGGATTTCTACAATCAGAAGAAGGTCGTGGCGGCCGTTTGCCACGCCCCGTGGCTGCTGATCGAGACCGGCATCGCCAAGGGCCGGAAGATGACCTCGTACCACTCGATCAAGACCGACGTGATCAATGCAGGCGCCGCATGGGAGGATTCGCCGGTCGTTGTAGACCAGGGCATCGTAACATCACGGAATCCGGGCGATCTGGAAGCGTTTTCGGCCGAAATCATCGAAGAAATGGTGGAAGGCCGGCATTCCCAGCGTTCAGCTGCCTGATTCATTGGCGGTATGGGGTCAGACGGCGGGCAAATGCCCGCCGTCTTTCTTGAAATTCAGAATAAAGCTTTAACTATCAGCGGCTTGAGTTATGCGTTTTCTGCCTAGCTGCAGCGCATCATTCGTTCTTCTCGCAAGTGCGAAAAAGATTATGTTCCCGTCATCGAATTCAACCGGCCGCTGATGGCCGGCACCTGATGACCTAGAGGACGACTACAATGTTTGCCGCACTTGTCCGCATGATCCGCGATTGGAAGCGCTATAACCGCAGCGTCACCGAACTGAGCCGCCTCGGCGACCGTGAACTGGCCGATATCGGCATCAGCCGTTCGGACATCCAGCGCGTGGCCTGGAGCGCCGCCCACCAGGGCTAAGCTTCTCTACCCATCGAGACCGTCGCAGCCGCCCGCTCCTGAAGCGGGCGGTTTCGTTTTTGGGGCGTTGCCGCGGCCGCTCCCTGCCCCTAGTTTCCGCCCATGACCTTGAAACCCGTTCACGTCGTCGGCGGCGGATTGGCCGGTTCCGAAGCCTCGTGGCAGCTCGCGCAGGCCGGGGTCCCGGTCGTGCTGCACGAGATGCGGCCGGTTAAGGTGACCGACGCGCACAAGACCGACGGCTATGCCGAGCTCGTCTGCTCCAACTCCTTCCGCTCTGACGATGCGGAGCATAATGCGGTGGGCCTGCTGCACGAGGAGATGCGCCGGCTCGGCTCCCTGATCATGCGCTGCGGCGACGCCAACCAGGTGCCGGCCGGCGGCGCGCTTGCCGTCGACCGCGACGGCTTCTCCGCCGCCGTGACGCAGGCGCTCGAAGACCATCCGCTCATCACGCTCGCGCGCGGCGAAGTCGCGGTGCCGCCCGCCGACTGGGACAGCGTCATCGTCGCGACCGGCCCCCTCACTTCGCCCGCGCTCGCGGAAAACATCCGCGCGATCACCGGCGAGACCCAGCTCGCCTTCTTCGACGCCATCGCGCCGATCGTGCATTTCGACTCCATCGACATGAACCGCGCCTGGTTCCAGTCGCGCTACGACAAGGCCGGGCCCGGCGGCTCCGGCGCCGACTACATCAACTGCCCGATGACGCGCGATGAGTACGAGGCCTTCGTCGCGGCGCTCATCGCCGGCGACAAGACCGAGTTCAAGGAGTGGGAAGCGTCGACGCCGTATTTCAACGGCTGTCTGCCGATCGAGGTCATGGCCGAGCGCGGGGTCGAAACGCTGCGGCACGGTCCGATGAAGCCGTTCGGCCTCACCAATCCGCACGCGCCGGGCGTGAAGCCTTATGCAGTGGTGCAACTGCGCCAGGACAACAAGCTCGGCACGCTCTACAACATGGTCGGCTTTCAGACCAAGCTGAAGCACGGCGAGCAGGTGCGTGTGCTGCGCACCATTCCGGGCCTGCAGAACGCGGAATTCGCGCGGCTGGGCGGTCTGCATCGCAATACGTTCTTGAATTCGCCGGTGCTGCTCGACGGCGCGCTGCGGCTGAAGCGAAATCCGGCTTGGCGCTTCGCCGGCCAGATCACCGGCTGCGAGGGCTATGTCGAGAGCGCCGCGGTCGGGCTGATGGCCGGGCGCTTTGCCGCTGCCGAACGCCGCGGTGAGCCTGTACTCTCGCCGCCGCCGACCACGGCGCACGGCGCCATCCTCGCGCACATCACCGGCGGCCATATCGAAACCATCGACAATGGCCCGTCGTCGTTCCAGCCGATGAACATCAATTTCGGCCTGTTCCCGCCGCTCGCACAGACGCCGGATTTCGACCGCAAGAGTCCGCTCGGCCGCGGCACGGCGAAGGCGCTGGCGAAGAAGAGCGCCATCACGCGGCGCGCGCTCGCCGATCTCGACGCCTGGCGCAGCGCGCAGGCTGAGGCGGCGGAATAATCAGCTTGCGAAGATGCGGCGCGAGTCGCGCGCTCCGCGCCACAAGAGCCACTGCCGCATGATGCGCGACAAGGGCTCTGGCGCGAAGGGCTCGTAACCGCGCCGGTCCATGCGCTTGAAGGTCGGACCGATCAGCATCAATGGCAACAACGCCGGCATGACCGCCGCCGGCACGTCACCGGCCTCCATCGCCGCCGCCGTCAGCTGCCGTCGCGCGTGGCGGCGCAGTTCGGCCAATGCGGCGCGCAGTTCGGCGCTGTCTTCGCCGGCGGCGATCGACTCGCGATCGACCGTGTGACGATCGAGCACTTCCAGCGGAATATAGAGCTGATGGCGCGCGGCGTGCCTCGGCAACGCCAGCGCGATGCGCAGCACCGTCAACGCGATGCCGGCGTGACGCATTACGACCTCGATCGTAAAACCCTCATGGCCGAGCACCTTCGCCGCCGTCGCCAGCAGCAGGCCTTCGGTCAGCACCGCGTGATTGTCGAGATCGTCGAGCGTCTTGAACGGCTCGTCGTAGAGATCGAAGGTGTGCGCGTCGACGAAGGCGATGAGCCGCGACGCATCGAGGCCGTGCTGCGCGATCGCCGCGCGCAACGCTGCCGCGACCGGATGCGCCGCCGCTTCACCCTCGCGCTGCCCTTCCAGCACTTCGCGCCACCATTGCAGGCGGATCTCGCCCGGCATCGGCTCGCGTGCGACATCGCGCACGCGGCCGATCTCGAGGGCAAAGGCATAGAGCACGAAGAGTGCGTCGCGCCTGTCCGCCGGTGCAAACAAGGTCGCGAGATAGCGGTCGCGATCGTGCTCGCGCACCAGCGCGGCGCAATGCTCGGCGTTGTTCATGGCACCGCAATCAAGGCCGCGCCGACGCGGCGGCGCTCGGCCAGCAGGACGTTCCAGGTGCGCACCGCAGCGCCGGTTGGCATGGCGTCAACCGACAGCGACACGTCGCGGAAGCGCTTCCGCAGGCGATCCGGCAGAACGAAGGGATCGCGGCCGCCGCCGATCAGGAAGAAGTCAAGCTGATCCGCGCGGGCGAAAGCAGGCTCCAGCGCGGCCATCGTCAATTCCGCCACGCTCGTCACAGGCCAGGCCCAGATTCCGTCCGGAAAGCACAAAAGAGAGCCGCGATGCGACATGCCGCCGAAACGGAAGCCGCCATTGCCGTAGGCCTCGACCGGCGCCGGCTGCGGCAGGTGGCGTTCATTCGTGTGATCTGAAATCGTCATCAGCAAGGGCAATGCGCGCGTCCCAATCTCCGTTCGCTCCCGCGAAAGCGGGAGCCCAGGGACACAACGACGCTTCAAATCGTTCTCTGGGTCCCCGCTTTCGCGGGGACGAACGGAAGAGGTCAGGGCTTCTCGACGTCCTTGGCCTCGGCGCGCGTCAGCGCGTCGCCGCCGCGGCCGACGCCGAGATAGATCAGAATCGGCGAGGCGATGAACACCGAAGTGTAAGTGCCAACCAGCACGACGCCGAACATCATGGTCGCGGTAAAGGAGTGGATCGCCTGGCCGCCGAACAGCAGGAGCGCGAGAAGCGCCAGCGACACCGTCAAGTGCGTGATGACCGAGCGCGACAGCGTCTGGTTCACCGACGCATTCAGGAGCTCCGGCATCGGCATCTTCTTGTAGCGGCGCAGCATCTCGCGGATACGGTCGTAGATGACGACCGTGTCGTTAAGCGAATAGCCGAGAATGGTCAGCAGCGCGGCGATACTGGTGAGGTCGAAGTCGATGCGGGTGATCGACATGAAGCCGATCGTGAGCACGATGTCGTGCACGTTGGCGATCATGGCGCCGAGCGCGAATTGCCACTCGAACCGGAACCATAGGTAAATGAGAATGCAGAAGATCGCGAGCATCAGGCCGATGACGCCATAGGACAGCAACTCGCCCGACACGCGCGGGCCGACCACCTCGACGCGCTGATAGTTCAGGTTGGTGCCGAGCGCGCCGCGCACCTTATTGACCGCCGCCTGCTGCGCCTCGTCGCCGCCCGGCTGCTCGCCGACGCGGATCAGCACGTCGTCCGGCGTGCCGAACTGCTGCAGCTGCACCTCGCCGAGGCCAAGCCCGCCGAGCGTCGAGCGCATCTGCGCGAGATCGGCCGGCTGGCCGCTGATGGTTTTCACCTCGATCAGCAGGCCGCCCTTGAAATCGATGCCGAAATTGAGCCCGTGGAAGAAGTAGAGCGTGATCGCCAGGATCGACATGGCCGCCGACAGCGGAAAGCTGATGCGCCGGAAGCGCATGAAATCGAACTTGGTGTCGTCGGGAACGATGCGAAGCAGACGCATGATCAATTTTCCTGGCGCATGATTTTATCCGAAAACCGGTACCCACTTTTCGGGATCATGCGCGCCCCTTAAATCGGAACGCGTTGGGGGCGACGCCACCGCACCCAGTAGGCGACGATGAGCCGCGTCATGGTGAAGGCGGTGAACACCGTGGTGACGATGCCGACGCCGAGCGTCACGGCAAAGCCGCGGACCGGGCCGGTGCCGATATAGAACAGCACCGCGGCGGCGATGAAGGTGGTGATGTTGGAGTCGAGGATGGTCGCGAGCGCCCGCGCGAAGCCGGCGTCGATGGCGTTGATCGGCGACCGTCCGCCTCTCACCTCCTCGCGGATGCGCTCGTAGATCAGCACGTTACTGTCGACCGCGATGCCGACGGTGAGCACGATGCCGGCGATACCGGGCAGCGTCAGCGTGGCGTTCAGAAGCGACAGGACGCCGAAGATCATGGCGACGTTGATGGCGACGGCGATATTGGCGAACAGGCCGAACAGCCCGTAGGTGGCCAGCATGAACAGGATGACCATGGCCGCGCCGACATAGGACGACAACTTGCCGCGCGCGATCGAGTCGGCGCCCAAGCCGGGACCGACGGTGCGCTCTTCGATAATGGTGAGCGGCGCCGGCAGCGCGCCGGCGCGCAGCAGGATGGCGAGGTCGTTGGCGCTCTGGACGGTGAAGTTGCCCGAGATCTGGCCCGAGCCGCCGAGGATCGGCTCGCGGATCACCGGCGCCGAGATCACCTCGTTGTCCAGCACGATGGCGAACGGCTTGCCGACGTTCACTTGCGTCGCCTCGGCGAACTTGCGCGCGCCGGACGTGTTGAAGCGAAACGAGACGACCGGCTCGGATGTGCGCGGATCGAAGCCGGGCTGCGCGTCGGTCAGGTCGCCGCCCGACACCAGCACGCGCTTCTCGATGACGTATTGCTGACCGGCATCCTTGCCGGTGCCGTGCAGGAGTTCGTCCTCCGGCGGCAGCGAGCCCTGCTGCGCCTGCTCCGGCGACACGTTGGTGTCGACCATGCGGAAGTCGAGCTTGGCGGTCTTGCCGAGGAGTTGCTTGAGGCGGGTCGGATCCTGCAGGCCCGGCACCTGCACCAGGATGCGGTCAGAGCCTTCGCGCTGGATCAACGGCTCGACGGTGCCAAGCTCGTTGACGCGGCGCTCGATGATCTGGATCGACTGGTCGACCGACTGGCGCACGCGATCGACGATCGCCGGCTCGCTGAGCGTCAACCGATAAAGGTTGCCGTCATTGGTGATGTCGATATTGCGCTGGCCGGTGGCGCTCATGATGCCGCCGAGCGGCTGCGACAGCGTGAAGAGCTTCTCCCGCGCCTGGCCCGCATTGCCGCCTTCGCGGATGCGCACCTCGACGCTGTTGCCGCGCACGACGAGGCCCGTATAGCCGATGCGCGCGTCACGCAGCACGCGGCGGACGTCGTCGCGCAGCGCCTCGAGCATGTCCTTGCGCACGGTCTTGGTGTCGACCTCGAGCAGGATGTGCGAGCCGCCCTGGAGGTCGAGGCCGAGCACGACGTGGCGCTGCGCCCATTTCGGCCAGGCGTCGACCATCGAAGCCGGCAGGAAATTCGGAACCGCGCACAGGCAGACGACGAGCGCCGTGAGAATGATCGCCGCCGCCTTCCACCGCGTAAAATAGAGCATGACGTCCTGACTTCAGAAGCTGATGCGAAGCGCCCCCGGGCGGCGTCAGCCGGCCGAGGCCTCGTCCTTGACCGGCTCGCCCTTGGCGCGGACATCGGTAATCATCGAACGGACCTGGCGAATGCGCACGCCGTCGGCGATCTCGATTTCGATCTGCTCGTCGTCGACCACCTTGGTGACCTTGCCGATGAGGCCGCCATTGGTGATGACGGTATCGCCGCGCCGCACGGCCTTGACCAGTTCCTGATGCGACTTCACCCGCTTCTGCTGGGGTCGCAGGATCAGGAAATACATGATGACGAAGATCAGCGCGAAGGGCAGCAGTTGCACCAGCATGCCGCCATCGCCGCCTGCCCCGCCGAACAGACTTTGCATCGTAAAAATCCTCGTTCCTCTCGACCGGCAGCCTCAAGCGGAGACGGCCTAAGCCCCTCGCCGGCGCGGTAAATTCGCGCGGACTATAACCGCCGCCAGCCCAATTGCAACGTGGCCGGAAGGCACAAAAACCGGCCATTTCGAGGCCGTTCGCGGCTGGCCGCTTGCTCGGCCACCCCCGCCCCGCTAAGAGCAGCCTCGCGCCCCGACCACAGACGATAGTCCCATGGCCAAGCCCAAAAAGACATCCAAGAATACGACCAGGACCGCGGCCGCAAAGCCCGCGGCGAAATCAACTGACGCCATGCTGGCGCCGGACGTGCTCGAGCGCATCGCCGTGGCGCTGGAGCGCCTCGCGCCGTCGGCTAAGGCCGCGCCCGATCTCGACGCAGCCGATGCTTTCATTTGGCATCCGGACGGGCGGTTGGTGCCGGTGCCGCGCGTCAACCGCGTCGAGATGTCGCTGCTCAAGGGCGTCGACCGCGTCCGCGATACGCTGGTCGAGAACACCGAGCGCTTCGCGCGCGGCCTGCCGGCCAACAACGCGCTTTTGTGGGGCGCCCGCGGCATGGGCAAGTCGTCGCTGGTGAAGGCCTCGCACGCGGCGGTCAACGCCGAGTTCGCACGCAAGAGTGAGGGCGGACCCCTGAAGCTCGTCGAGATCCACCGCGAGGACATCGAGAGCCTGCCCGAGCTGATGGCGGTGACGCGCGCCTCGCGCTACCGCTTCATCGTGTTCTGCGACGACCTGTCGTTCGACGCCGACGACACGAGCTACAAGTCGCTCAAGGCGGTGCTCGAAGGCGGCATCGAAGGCCGGCCGGAGAACGTGATCTTCTACGCGACCTCGAATCGGCGGCATCTGTTGTCGCGCGACATGATCGAGAACGAGCGCTCGACGGGCATCAATCCCGGCGAGGCGGTCGAGGAGAAGGTGTCGCTGTCGGATCGCTTCGGCCTCTGGCTCGGCTTCCATCGCTGCAGCCAGGACGAATACCTGGCGATGATCGACGGCTATATCGGCCATTACGGCATTAAGACCGACACCGAGCAGTTGCACCGCGACGCGCTCGAATGGTCGACGACGCGCGGCTCGCGCTCCGGCCGCGTCGCGTGGCAGTTCATCCAGGATCTCGCCGGACGCCTCGGCGTGGCGCTCGGCTAGCGCTTCGCCGCGCAGACGTCGCGCACGATGCCGCGCAGCCAGCGATGCGCGGGATCGGCCTCGAGCCGCGGGTGCCAGAGCATCGACACCGTCACCTCCGGCGTCGCGACCGGCAGTGCAAAACTCACCATGCCGGTGCGCAGGCGCGCAGTGCCGCGTTCCGGCACGCTGGCAATCAGGTCGGTCGTGCGCGCCAGCGCCAGCGCGGTCGCGAAGCCGCCGACGATCGTGACGATCTGCCGTTTCAGCCCGAGCGTCTCCAGAGCGTCATCGATCGGGCCGCGGTCGAGGCCGCGCCGCGACACGAGGGCGTGCCGGCCTGCGGCATAACGGGCGGGCGTCATCTTGCCTTTGCCCAGCGGGTGCCCCTTCCGCACGACGCCGATGAAGCGGTCGCGAAACAAGGCCTGCGCCCGCACTTCGGGGCCTGTCGTCTTGCCGACGACGCCGACCTCCAGATCGACGCCGCCTTCGCGCAAGGGCCCGCTATCCTTATCCGCCTTCTGGACGAAGCGCAGGCAGACGCCGGGCGCCTCCTTGGCAGCGCGGGCCATGAGGTCAGGCCCGAACGTTTCGGCGAAGCCTTCGGTCGCGCGCAGCGTGAACATGCGCACGAGTTGTTTGAGGTCCAGCGTCTCGGTCGGACGCAGCACCGCCTCGCCGTCTTCGACGATCTGGCCGACGCGATCGCGCAGTTCGAGCGCGCGCGGCGTCGGCACGAGGCCGCGCCCGGCCCGCACCAGAAGCGGATCGCCCGTCGCCGTGCGCAACCGCGCCAGCGCCCGGCTCATCGCCGAGGGGCTCAAGCGCAGGCGACGCGCCGCGCGCGCGACGCTGCCTTCCGCGAGCAGGACGTCGAGGGTGACCAGCAGATTGAGATCGGGCCGTGCCATGGCGGCGACCATAGCCGGTCATGACATGGCGTCCAATGCACGAATGAAGTGCAATCGTTGCGCGTTCCGCATTCCTCGTCCGGTGGCTAGCTTCGGGGCAACGCATTCAAAGGAGACTGATCGATGCTATCCCCCCGCTTCGCCCCCATTGCCTTCGGCTTTGTGCTATCGGCGCTGATGTCCTTTGTCGTCTCAGGCATCTCAACCGCCCGCACCGCCGGCATGATCGAGGGCTTCGCCAGGCTCTGGGTCGGTGCATGGCTGCCGTCGTGGCTGATCGCCTTCCCGATCGTGCTCGTCGTCGCGCCGGTAGCGCGTCGCATCGTCGGCAGCATGGTGCGGGCGTGACGCCCGGAGAGACGCAATGACCACCACGGAAACAGAGCCGGTGGCCGGCGCAGGGCTTGAACAGAGGGCGGCGGGCCTCGCGCTCGCCGCCCTGTCGCTCTCCATGCTGCTGTCCTCGCTCGGCACCAGCATCGCCAACGTCGCACTTCCGACTTTGGCCGATGCCTTCGCCGCACCGTTCCAGGCGATCCAGTGGATCGTGCTCGCCTATCTGCTCGCCATCACCACGCTGATCGTCAGCGTCGGGCGGCTCGGCGACATGCTCGGCCGCCGCCGGCTGCTGCTCGGCGGTCTCTCCCTGTTCACCGCGGCCTCGCTCGCCTGTGGCCTCGCCCCAACGCTCACGCTCATGATCGTCGCGCGCGCGGCGCAAGGCCTCGGCGCCGCCGTCATGCTGGCGCTGTCGATGGCGCTGGTCGGCGAGACCGTACCGAAGGAGAAGACCGGCAGCGCCATGGGCCTGCTCGGCACCATGTCGGCGGTCGGCACGGCTCTCGGCCCCTCGCTCGGCGGCGTCCTGATCGCGGCCTTCGACTGGCGCTCCATCTTCCTGATCAACGTGCCGCTCGGGCTTGTCGCGCTGCTGCTTGTGGGCCGCTATGTGCCGGCCGAGCGCCGGATGGCGGCTTCCGCACCCGCGCGCTTTGACGCTATCGGCACGCTCCTGCTTGCGTTGACCCTCGGCGCCTATGCGCTCGCCATGACGCTCGGCCGGGGCCATTTCGGCGCGCTCAACACCGCGCTGTTGACCGCTGCCGCAATCGGCGTCGTCCTGTTCGTGCTCGTGGAAATGCGCGTCGCCTCGCCTCTGCTCCGGCCGGCCATGTTCCGCGACCGTGACCTGACCGCGGGCTTCGCCATGAGCGCGCTGGTGGCGACCGTGATGATGACGACGCTCGTAGTCGGGCCCTTCTATCTCGCCCGTGCGCTCGGCCTCGATGCGGCGCTCGTTGGCGTCACCCTGTCGGCGGGGCCGGCGGTCGCCGCACTGAGCGGCGTCCCGGCGGGCCGCTTGGTCGACCGCTTCGGCGCGCAGGGCATGACCGTCGCCGGCCTCGTCGCAATGGCCGCGGGCGCCATCTTGCTCGCGACGATGCCGTCAGAGTTCGGCATACCCGCCTATGTCGGCGCCATCGTCGTGCTCACCGCCGGCTACGCCCTGTTCCAGGCCGCCAACAACACCGCGGTGATGACCGGCGTGCGCGCCGAGCAGCGTGGCGTCGTCTCGGGGCTGCTCAACCTGTCGCGCAGCCTCGGGCTCATCACGGGTGCGTCCGCCATGGGCGCCGTATTCGCTTTCGCGTCCACCTCCATCGACGTCGCGACGGCCTCGCCGGCGGCCGTGGCGAGCGGCATGCGCGTCACCTTCGCCGTCGCGGCCGCGCTGATCGTGGCCGCGATTGCGATCGCATTCGCCGGCCGCGCGAAGGCGACCGCCTGAAACGCAAATGCCCGGCCAGAAGGCCGGGCATCACGTTCTCCGCTGCGGAGAGCTTTAGTTGCTCGCGAGATACTTGCGCGGATCGACCGGCGTCGAGCCCTTGCGGATCTCGAAGTGCAATTGCGGCGAGGTGACGTTGCCGGTCTGGCCGGCGCGCGCGATCACCTGCCCGCGCTTGACGCTGTCGCCGCGCTTGACCAGCAGCTCGCTGGCATTGGCATAGGCCGAGACGTAGTTGTCGGCGTGGCGCACCAGCACGAGATTGCCGTAGCCCTTCAGCTCGTTGCCGGCATAGGCGACGACGCCGTCCTCGGCAGCCTTGATCGGCGTACCGGCCGGCACTGCGAGGTTGATACCGTCATTGGTCGTACCGTTCGGACGTGCGCCGAAAGCCTCGATGACGTGACCGGTCACCGGCCAGCGGAACTGCGGCATCTTCGCTGCGGCCACGGCTTCCGCCTTCTTGGTCGGGCTCTCCGGCGCAGCCGCCGGCTCTGGCGTTGCGACGCGCGCATTCTCGGTCGGCACCGTGCCGACATTGTCGATCGGCGGCGCGGCCTGAGCGACGCGCGGATTCTCCACCCGCTGCGGCGCGGGCTGTGCGACCTGCGCCGGCCGGTGCGCGGCGACGCGCTCGTTGCCGCCGCGGCCCGGCACCTTGATGCGGTCGCCGACGCTGACCTTGGTGTAGGGCTGGATGCCGTTGAGCTTGGCGATCTCGCTGAGCGACAGGCCGTAGCGGCGGCCGATGCCGATCAGGCTTTCGCCGGGCTGCACCACATGCACATCGCTCGCCGCGACGGCCTGCGGGTGCGTCGGCGCGACGGCCAGACGGGGCGGCTCGGCGCGCGGAGCCTCGACATGCGGCGCAGACGCCTGCGCCTCGCCCACCACGTAACGCGGAATGACCAGGCGCTCGCCGGGACGGATCGCGCCGTGCACGCCGTTGGTCTCGAGGATCGCCTGCGCCGGCACACCGTATTTGCGCGCGATGCCTTCGAGCGTGTCGCCGCGGGCGACGACGATCGGCGTGCCGCCGTTCCAGGTCCAGTGACCGGCGGGCTTGGCGGGCGCCTGCTGCTGCGAGACCGAGCCGGTATATTCCGGCGCCTGCCCGCCAGGGCGATAGGCGCCGAGGCCCTGCGCGCCGCTCGCCAAGCCGGCGGGCACGCTGTAGGGCCGCGTCGGGGTCGGCGCCGACAGAGCCTGCGTCTCGACGCGATGCACCGGACGCGACGAGATCGAGCCGGTCACGTCCTGCGCGGGCGCCCGACGATCGGAGGCGAAGGGGTTGGAGTCGAAGCGGCCGGAGTCCGCACAACCGGCGGCGGTCACACCGACCACGGCAAGGATTGCAAAGCGGGGCCAGCGACGGGACCGGGACGGCTCGGTGAGACGCGACATAGGCTTACTCACTCACACGCGATGAACGTAGAGTTTGAATAAACACGCCGCCGGTAAAAAAGCCTTTAAGCCTACCGGATCGTTATCCGACCCGGGTTGTGCCAGTGCGCTACAACTCCCGCGCCTGCCCGGCCAGAAGCGGCACGAAACGCACCCGGATCAGGTCTTCGCGCGCAAGGCCCGTTGAGGTTTTGGTAAGCTTGACGATGTGTTGCGTGCCGTCGTGCGGCCCGAGCGGCAGCACCATCACCCCGCCCTCGGCGAGTTGTGCAACCAGGGTGTCGGGAATGCGCTCGGCCGCGGCGGTGACGAGGATGCGGTCAAACGGCGCCCGCTCGGGCACCCCGGCGAGCCCGTCGCCGACGATGACGTCGACATTGTCGTAGCCCAGCCGCGCCAGCCTCGTCTTTGCCGCCTCGGCGAGCGTACGGAAGCGCTCGATGCTCAACACCTCTTTCGCCAGCCGCGACAGGATCGCCGCCTGATAGCCCGAGCCGGTGCCGACCTCGAGCACGCGGTGCCCGCGCTCGACGTCGAGATGCTCGCTCATATAAGCGACGACGAAAGGCTGGCTGATGGTCTGGCCGCAGTCGATCGGCAGGGCCCGGTCGGCATAGGCGTTGGCGGCAAAGCCCTCGCCGACGAACACGGCGCGCGGCACCTCTTCCATCGCGCGCAGCACGTCCGGGTCCATGATGCCGCGGCGGCGCAGCGTCAGAAGGAATTCCATGCGGTCCTCCGCCGCCGCGAAATCCGACACCCCCGCCGCCCTCACTTGAGCCCCCTTGCGCCGCATTTTTAGCACGCTTTTAAGCCAGACCGATCTCGTCTCACGCGCGCTTTCATGTAATGTCACGGAACCCGGTGACGGGCACCTGACTTGTGAATGGAACTTTAGGAGACGGATAAAGATGCAATCCTCGCCGACGCCGCCACGGCTGCTCGTGGTCGAGGACGAGTACCTGATCCGAATGCTGCTCGAGGACATGCTCGACGACCTGGGCTACCGGGTTGCCGCGGCGGTCGGGACGCTGGCCGAGGCGCGCGAGGCGGCGGCGAGTGGCGATTTCCAGGCCGCCATCCTCGACGTCAACGTCGACGGCGAACAGATCTTCCCGGTTGCCGACATCCTCGCCAAACGAGGCCTGCCCTTCGTCTTCGTCACCGGCTACGGCGAAGGCTCCCTGCCCGATACCTATCGCAGCCGCCCGGCGCTGCAGAAGCCGTTCCAGGCCGACCGCCTCAAGGCCATGCTCGAGGGCCTGCTGCCGGTGGCTTGAGCGTCAGCCGAACACGTCCGCAAGTTTGGTCAGGAACGGCTCGTCGGTGAGATCGAGCCGCAAGGGCGTCACCGAAATCCGGTTCTCCGCAAGCGCGGCGAGATCGCTGCCGGGCGCTGCCCCGGCGACGCCGCCGCGGCCGAAGGCGATCCAGAAATACGGATTGCCGCGGCCGTCGTGACGCGCATCGATGCGCAGGAGTTCCTGGTCGCGTTTGCCCTGCACCGCGACGGCGATGCCGGCCACCTCGCCCGGCGGACAGTCCGGGAAATTGACATTCACCAGCACGTCCTTCGGAATGCCGGCCTCGAGCACGCGGCGGATCACGCCCGGCGCATGCGCGATCGCGCATTCCCAAGGCGGCATGCGCTTGGTCGAGAACGAATAGGCTTGCGACAGCGCGAGCGACGGAATGCCCAGCACGGTGCCTTCCATCGCCGCCGCGACAGTGCCCGAATAAGTGACGTCCTCGGCCGCGTTGCGGCCGCGATTGACGCCCGACAGGATAAGATCGGGCGGCTGCGGCATGATGTGGCGCACGCCCATGATGACGCAGTCGGTCGGCGTGCCCTTCACCGCGAAGTGGCGCTCGCCCGCCTCGCGCAAGCGCAACGGATCGTTGAGCGACAGCGAGTGCGACACCCCGGACTGGTCGGTCTCCGGCGCGACCACCCAGACTTCGGCACTGAGCGCCGCCGCGATCTCCTTGCAGGCGTCGAGCCCCGGCGCGTGGATGCCGTCGTCGTTGGTGACTAAAATTCTCATTTCGCTACTTTCTTGTCATGGCCGGGCTTGTCCCGGCCATCTCGATCAGGAAGGCACTGCCCATCTAAGCGGGATCGCCGGGACAAGCCCGGCGATGACAGCGACAACGGACGTCCGCCTCTCACTCACTTCACTTTCTCGATCTTCGTCAGTCCGCCCATGTAAGGCTTGAGCGCGCCGGGCACGGCAATGGCGCCGTTCTCGTCCTGATAATTCTCCATCACCGCGATCAGCGCGCGGCCGACCGCGACGCCGGAACCGTTGAGCGTGTGAACGAATTGCGGCTTGCCGTCCTTGCCGCGATAGCGCGCGTTCATGCGCCGCGCCTGGAAATCGCCGCACACCGAGCACGAGGAGATTTCACGATACATGTTCTGCCCCGGCAGCCAGACCTCGATGTCATAGGTCTTCTGCGATGCAAAGCCCATGTCGCCGGTGCAGAGCGTGACGACGCGGTAATGCAGGTCGAGCTTCTTCAGCACGGCCTCGGCGCAGGAGAGCATGCGCTCGTGCTCTTCTTTGCTCTTCTCCGGCGTGGTGATCGAGACCAATTCGACCTTGATGAACTGGTGCTGGCGGATCATGCCGCGCGTGTCCTTGCCGGCGGCGCCGGCCTCGGCGCGGAAGCACGGCGTGCAGGCCGTCAACCGCAGCGGCAATTCGTCTTCGGCGACGATCGACTCGCGCACGAGATTGGTCAGCGGCACTTCGGCGGTGGGGATGAGCCACAGATTTCTCTCGCTCATCCGCTGCTTAAGTCGCGCGTCGTACAAATCTAAATTTGTCCTAAGGTCAACTTCATCTTTGGTTTGAGCAAATGCTTCTTGAAAGAAGCTATCGCTTGTGGCCGCAAATTGATCGTCGCGAAACTTCGGAAGTTGCGCAGTCCCATACATGACGTCACTACGCACCATCAGCGGCGGGCTCACCTCGATGTAGCCGTGCTCCTGCGTGTGCGTGTCGAGAAAGAGCTGACCGAGCGCACGCTCGAGCCGCGCCAGGCCGCGCTGCAACACCACGAAGCGCGCACCGGACAATTTCGCGGCGAGCTCGAAGTCCATCTGGCCGAGCGCCTCGCCCAATTCGAAATGCTGCTTCGGCTTGAACGCGTAATCGCGCTTGGCGCCCGCGCGGCGATATTCGACATTGCCGTGCTCGTCGGTGCCGTCCGGGACGTCGGCGAGCGGCGTGTTCGGAATCTGCGCGAGCACCGCGTCGAGCTCGGCGGCAAGCTTCTTCTGCTCCTCCTCGAGCGCCGGCATGGTGGTCTTCAGTTCGTTGACCTCGGCCATCAGCGTCGATGCGCGGGCCTCGTCCTTGGCCTTCTTGGCCTCGCCGATTTCCTTGGAGGCCGCGTTGCGGCGGGCCTGCGCCTGCTCAAACTGGGTGATGGCGGCGCGACGCTTCTCGTCCAGCGCCAGCAGCGCCTTCGACGAGAACCGTTCCTTCTCGTCGGCTTTGAGGTTCGGACGCCGCGCCATTCCGGCGTCGAAGGCCTGCGGGTTCTCGCGGATCCATTTGATGTCGTACATGGCGCCCTACGCTGTCATGCCCTGCGAAAGCCGGGCATCCAGTAATCCCGTGGACGAGATTCGTCCGAGTCTTCGGGATCGCCGGCACGTTTTGCGGATACTGGATCGCCCGGTCAAGCCGGGCGACGACAGCCCAGAAAAAGCCCTACTCCGCAGGCTTGGCCTCGTCCGCCGCAGCCGCCGCAGCAGCGGCAGCAGCAGCCTTTTCCGCCGCCTCGCGCGCGGCGCGTTTCTCGACGATGCGCACCGACCAGATCGAGCCCTCGAACAGGATCAGCAGCGGCACGGCGAGCGACATCTGGCTGATCACGTCGGGCGGCGTCAGCACCGCGGCGAGGATGAAGGCGCCGACCACGAAATAGCGCCGCTTGGCCTTGAGCTGGTCGGAGGTGATCAGCCCGATGCGGCCGAGCAGCGTCAGCACGACCGGCAACTGGAACGCCGCGCCGAAGGCGAGCACGAGCGTCATCATCAGCGACAGGTACTCGCCGACCTTCGGCAACAGCGCGATCGAAGCTTCCGTCGTCGTCCCCGGCTGCTGCATGTGCAGCGAGAAGCGGATCAGCATCGGCAGGACGAGGAAGTAGACGACCATCGCGCCGAGCGCGAAGAAGATCGGCGTCGCGATCAGGTACGGCAGGAAGGCCTTGCGCTCGTTGCGGTAGAGACCGGGCGCGACGAACATGTAGATCTGCGCCGCGACGATCGGGAACGACAGGAAGGCCGCGCCGAACATGGCGAGCTTGAGCTGCGTGATGAAATATTCGAGCAGCGCCGTGTAGATGAATTTGGAATTCTCCGGCCCCGCCACCCAGACGAAGGGCCAGACCAGGACGTTGTAGATGTCCTTGGCGAACACGAAGCAGAGCGCGAACATCACGCCGAAGGCGAGCAGCGCCTTGATCAGGCGCGAGCGCAGCTCGATCAGATGCTCCATCAACGGGGCCTTGGTGGCCTCGATGTCTTCGTGCGTCATGCGGCGTCCCCGGCCCGCTTCGGCGCGTCGGCGGGCGGCGGTTCGGCGGGAGCGGGCTCGACGGCGGCAGGCTCGGCGGACACGAAATCGGCATTGCTGACCGGCGGCGGCAGTTCGGGCAGTGGCACGTCGATCGACGGCGCCGGCAGATCGGGCGGAGCCGACGCGACGCTCCCCTGCGCCGCGGCGGTGTCGGCGGCAGCGGCGGCCGCGACGGTTTCCGCGGTCGAGCCCATCTCGGGCGTTTCGGCCGGCTTGGTCTCGGCCAGCGGATCGAAATTCGTGAAGCTGCTCTTGAGGTCGTCGGCGTGCTTCTTGAGATCGGCCATCTCGGCCTCGCGCATCGCCTCCTGGAACTGGCCCTGGAATTCGGACGACATGCGCCTGATCTTGCCCATGTAGCGGCCGACCGTGCGCAGGACGGTCGGCAGCTCCTTGGGCCCGATCGCGATCAGCGCGACGATGCCGATGACGACGAGCTCGCCCCCGCCAATGTCGAACATGGGTGAACCAACTCCTCGGCGCCGGGCGCCTCTTGCGCCGCCGGCCGCCGTCTCCCCCGCCGCGCTAGATTATCAGGAGCGCACGCTCTCGGCGCGGCGCTCCGGCTCGGCCTTCGGCGCGGTCGCCGCTTCGAGGCTCTTCGGCGGCTCGGTCTTGGCGGCCGCCGTGTCGTCCTCGGCCATGCCCTTCTTGAAGGCCTTGATGCCGCCGGCGACGTCGCCCATCAGGTCGGAGATCTTGCCGCGTCCGAACAGCAGCATCACGACGACGATGACGATCAACCAGTGCCAAATGCTCAGCGAACCCATCGGGAAATCCTCCGCAGCGACGGGTGTTTCGCGACACGATCCCGCCTGTGTTTCAGCCGCAAGCTAGGCTTACAAAGCGGCAAAAACAAGCTTTTCGGCCGCGGCAGAGCGGCACGTCGCCGCCCTTGGTGCGCGTAAGTTAACCTTTGAGTTGAAGCGCTTAACCGGCGTCCTTGTCGCCTTCGGGCGGCTCGTCGGCCGCGGCGGCCGCGGGCGGCGTCGCTTCCGGCTCCGCGCTCGGCGCCAGCGCGAGGTCGAGATCGCCCGGCTCCAGCGGGTCCTCGTCGTCGCGCAAGGTCGTGTCGTCGGACGGCACCGGCACGCCGAAACCGGTCGGCATGCTGCCCTCGATGAGCCCCGCGCCCTTGAGTTCCTCGAGCCCGGGCAGGTCGCCGACCTCCTCCAGGCCGAAGTTCGACAGGAAGGCTTCCGTCGTTCCGTAAGTGATCGGCCGGCCCGGCGCCTTGCGGCGGCCGCGCGGACGAATCCACTCGGTCCGGAGCAGCACGTCGAGCGTGCCGGCGGCGGTCTGCACGCCGCGGATTTCCTCGATCTCGGCACGGGTGACCGGCTGGTGATAGGCGATGATGGCGAGAGTCTCGATCGCCGCGCGCGAGAGCTTGCGCGTCTCGGTCGTCTCCTTGGTCAGGAGCCAGGCGAGATCGGGCGCGGTGCGGAACGTCCACTTCTTGCCGATGCGCACGAGATTGACACCGCGCGGCGCATATTCGGCGCGCAGCAGCGCCAGCGACTGCTTGAGGTCGACGCCGTCCGGCAATCGGCGCGCCAGGGCCGCCTCGTCGACCGGCTCGGAGGCCGCGAACAGCATCGCTTCCAGAAGGCGCAATTCGTCCGGACGCGCGGCCGGCTCCTCGCTGTGCTCGCTCGTCATCGGCGCCGGCTCGTCACTGCTGACGATCTCGAGTTTGGGGGCCACGCTCGCCATCGAATGGGTCTCCTTGTACGTCTTTTAAGCGCTCGGTTGCGCGTCATGCGGGGCGGCATTCCCATCCGCGCTCACACGCTTGCGCATGTAGAGAGGCGCGAACGATTCCTTCTGATGGATTTCGGCGACGCCCTCGCGCACGAGTTCGAGCGCGGACGCAAAAGACGATGCGAACACGGTCGTCACCTGCGACGGCTCGACCACGTACTGGAGGAGGAACTGGTCGACGCGCGACCAGTCGGTCGAAGAGCCGATCAGCCGCTCCAAGGTCGCGCGCGCCTCGGCCAGCGACCACACCGTCCGCTTCTTGAAGCGCACGCGTGACAAGGCCGTGCGCTGGCGCTGCTGCGCATAGGCGGTGAGCAGGTCATAGAGCGTGGCGGTCCATTCCGGGCGCTTGATCTCGGCGATCGGCTCCGGATCGCCGCGG
>Ga0265342_10000758_pt1 | contig 32970 bp, 24 predicted proteins | sample 4CB327metaG_FD_203125 | JGI IMG/M metagenome (GOLD analysis project Ga0265342, IMG submission 203125) | Rhizosphere microbial communities from Carex aquatilis grown in University of Washington, Seatle, WA, United States - 4-CB3-27 metaG | ecosystem: Host-associated > Plants > Roots >... | reverse complement strand
CAGCGAAGCGCGGAATACTGGCGGTATTCAAGCGAGCGGCGACGCCGCAGACGGCCTTGCCCCGCCCGTTTCGGCGACGCGGAGACTTTCACCACGGGCTGCCAGGTCACGCGACAGGCGGGCCGCCACGCGCTGCGGTTCGAGCGCCACTTCGACGTCGAGGCCCTCCGGGTCCCCGACCCCCTCGGGTCCATTCGAGCCCTGATCCGCGCCTGCCCGGAGCTGTCACACCACCGAACCGAGATCGACCTGGTGGTGACCGAGTTGTTCTCGAACGCGCTCGAGCACGGATTGCTCGCGCTGTCGTCCAGCTCGAAGCAGCATCATGCCGCGGGCTTCGCGGCCTACTATCGCGAGCGCGCACGCGCCCTGGCCGGGCTCACGAGCGGGGGGATCCGCGTCTCCCTGGAAATCGACGCGCGGGAGGACGGCTCGGACCGGCGGGGGCAGCCGGGGCGACGGGCCATCATCCGGGTCGCGGACGACGGCGAAGGTGTCGGCCCGTCGTTGGCGGCGGCGCTCCCGGTCCCGACCGGGGACGCGAGCCCACGGGCGTCGGGGCGGGGGCTGCACCTCGTCCGATCGCTGTGCGCGGAGGTCACCACCCACGACGGCGGCCGCGCCGTGGAGGCCATCTTCCTGCTCGTCTGAAGACGCCGAAGGACCTGCCGTGCTAAACGGGCGCCATGCGTGCGCGTCTCGGTCGGCTGCTGGCGTGGATGGTCACCGCCGGCGCCCTCGGCTGGCTCTTCTGGAAGACCCCCGTCAGCGCGGTGTGGGCCGCCATTCAACACGCCGCCCCCTGGACGCTGCCGGCGGTGCTCGGGTGCGTGATCCTGGTGTACGTGGCCGACGCCTTCGCGATGTGGAAGACCTTCTCGTGGTTCCTGGCCGACCTCCCCTTCCGCGACGTCCTGGTGGTGCGAGGGGCCACCTACCTGCTCGCCGCCATCAACTACAGCGTCGGGCAGGGCGCCATCGTCTACTTCGTCAACCGGGTGCGCGGCGTCCCGGTCATGCGCGGGGTCGCCACGGTCCTGCTCATCATGGGCACCAACCTGCTCGTGTTGCTGGCGCTGGTGACCGTCGGGCTCGCGCTCGGCGGGGGCGCCCGCGCGCCCGGGCTCGGCCCGGTGGTGGGCATCGCCTGGGCAGGGCTCGCCGGGTACGCCGCCGTGGTCGCCGCCCGACCGCGGTGGCTGTCGTCCCGGCCGCTCTTCGATGTCCTGCTGGCGGCCGGGCTCGGCGGACACCTGCGGGCCATGGCGGTGCGCCTGCCGCACATCGCCGCGTTGATCGCCTTCAACCTGACGGCTCTGCGCGGATTCGGGGTGGAGGTGCCGCTCGGCGCCGCCCTGACCGCCATTCCGGTGGTGATGTTCATCGCGGTGCTTCCGCTGTCGGTGCAGGGCCTTGGCACCTCGCAGGCCGCGATGGTGCTGTTCTTCGCGCCGTTCGTGCCGGCCGGCGTCGACACGCCGAGGGCGGTGGTGCTCGGCGCCAGCCTCGGGGCCCAGGCCATCGCCCTGTCGTTCCAGGTGGTGACCGGGCTCGTGTGCCTGCGCACCCGCACGGCGCGCGGCCTCGGAGAGACGGTGCGCCGCGCCCAGTCGGGCGAAGCGAAAGCCGGCGAAGCGAAAGCCGGCGAAGCGAAAGCCGGCGAAGCGAAAGCCGGCGAAGCGAAAGCCGGCGAAGCGAGCGCGGTCGGCACGGGCAAGCTCTGAGCATCCGGGGCCTTTTTGACCGGGCGCCCACGAACCCGTACGATCCCGGCGTGGCGAGCTACAAGCAGCCGCGCCGGCTCAACGCCGTGTCGCTGACTTTGCTCGGTCTCGTTGGTCTGGCCGGGTACGTTTCCCACGCGGCCTGGCCCGCGATCGCGCTCAACGCCGATCTCTCGAGCGCCATCGAGGACGCCCTGCCGAGGCTCTACCGCGCCAACTTGCTCCCGGAGCCCGAGTCGTCGGTCGGCGCCGACGAGGTGAAGCAGTCCCTGGTCGACAGACTCGCCGCGCTCGGCCTCGAGCGCCCCGAGGAGCGCCTCACCGTGGCGCGGGACGCGAAGGTGGTCGCCATAAGCCTCGCGGTCCCGGTGGTCGTCCAGCTCGCCCTCTTGCACCTCAGCTTTCCCGTCACCTTGCGGCCCCACGCCGAGACCAGCGCGGCGCGCGTCTCCTACTAGTGCACCGCCGTCGGAATAGCATCATATTCGGCCGACGAGCCGAGCCGGCCTCGGTATTGACGCTATTTCGACGGCGGTGCACTAGTCCCCTGGAAGGGTGCCAGGAGCACGACCCGCCTGGCGGGCCTGCCGGACTGGTCCGGCTTGGGCTCCGGTGCGTTCGGTGAGCCCCAGCGTCATTCCCCCGACATCTGCGTGCCGATTTCGCCGACGCACGCGAACCCGGTCTGCCGGTCGGTACGCTCCGCGCCACGGAGGAATCGCGCGTGGTCCAGTTGCCGACCGGAGACATGCCAGCGGCGAGGGCGGGTGAAGAGGCGCCGTCGGAGGGGCGCCCGACGCGGGCGGACCTCGCGTGCTGTGCCTGGGTGAGCCTCGGGCTCTTCGCGCTCGCCGTCTGGCCGCTCGGGCTGGTCGACCTGCCGCCGCTGCAGGACCTCCCCAACCACCTGGCCTCGCAGCACATCGCGGATCACCAGCACCTTTACCCCGAGTTCGTGTTCAACGGCCTCTTCAAGTCGAACGCGCTCCTCTCCTTGTGGCTCTGGGTGACCCATGGGTTGCTCGGCATCGGGCTGCTCCATGCCGGCCGGGGCTTCGCGGCCGTGGTCCTCGGCGCCAACGCCGTCGGTCTGCCGTACTTCGTCCTGTGGTTCGCCGGGCGCCGACGAATGCTGGTGGCGTCGCTGTTCGTCTGGCCGCTGGTGCATGGGTTCTTCGTGTCGATGGGGATGTTGAACTTCTCCTGCGCGTTTCCGCTGTCCCTCTGGCTGCTTACGGTGCTCGATGCCCAGCGCAGGCAGCCGAGCTGGCCGCGGGCGGTGGGGATCACGGCGTTGTCGGCCCTCGTGTGGTACGCCCATCCGTTCCCCCTGGCGGTGGTCGTCGGGCTCGTGTCGATGGACGTCGCCCGGATCTCGGGCTGGCGCGGGCGGCTCGTGGCGGCCGGCGCGCGCCTCGGCCCGCTCGCCCCCGTCGGGATCCTGGTCGGGGTCACGGCGTTGCGCCATCTCGTCAAGGTGCGGGGCGCCCCGGCGGCCGCCGCGTCCGATCACATCTTTCACCCCCCCTGGGCCCTGGCGCTCCACTTCTGGTTGGACGCCTCCGGAGCGCTGACCCGGTGGGGCAGCATGACCATCGTCCCTGCCCTCTTGCTCCCCTGGGTGGCCCTGCGCACGCGACGGACGACCGGGACCCCGAGCCCCGGTGGCTCCTGGGTCTCCGGGAGGCCAGCGCTGGTGGCGCTCGCCGCGACCTACGTGGTCCTGCCCTTCATGCTCAGCAACTGGGCCTACCTCAACTGTCGCCTGGTCCCGTTCCTGTGGGCGACGCTCGCCCTTCGCGTCCCGACGACGGTGCCGCGCTGGATGCCCGCCCTCCTGCTCGGCAGCGCCCTCGGCTTCTCGGTGGTGCTCGGGCTCGACTACCGTCGGCTGGACCGCGATCGGGCGAGCTTCACGGCGGGAATCTCGGCGGTCCCGGAGGGCGCGGCGCTCTTGCCCCTGGTCTTCGATCGGCACGGGTCGGCGGATTTCACGGCTCCGCTGACCCACGCGTGGGCGTACTACGTGCTCGCGCGGGACACCAGCGCCCCGCTGGTCTTTGCGGTCGAGCGCTCGTACGCCATCACCTACCGGGCATTTCCCCCGGCGGCCCTCATCCCGCCCGCGCTCGATCGTTTCGCGGAGTCGCACGCGGCACCGCCCGTGGAGAGGTGCGGCGCCGAAGGACGGGGCGAGCTCGAGTGCCAGTACGAGTGGCGCACCCGATGGATGGACTTCTGGCGGCAGGCCGAGCCACGCTTCACCCACGTCCTCACCTGGGCCATGCCGCCGGCGGCCCGCCAGACGATCGTGCCCCGGTCGTTTCGCCGCACGTTCGTGGCGGGCGAGCTCGAGATCTACGAGCGCGACCCTGCCTCGGACAGCTCCGCCGTCCTCGAGGCGACCGGGCCCTGGGGCCGCCCGAGCCGCGCCACCACGGTGCGCCGATGACACCCCACCTGGTGATCGTTGACCAGCCCGGCCGCCTGCATGAAGGCATAGACGATGGTGGTCCCGACGAAGGAGAACCCCCGCGACCTCAGGGCCCGCGACACCGCATCCGACAGCTCGGTGCGAGCCGGGATGTCCCCCGGCACCCGGCCCCGACGCTGGATCGGGCGGCCGGCCACGAAGCCCCAGATGAACGCGTCGAAGCTGCCCTCCTCGGATTGCACCCGCAGAAAGGCCCTGGCGTTCGAGATGGCCGAGCGAATCTTGGCCCGGTTGCGCACGATCGAGGCGTCGAGCATCAACCGCTCCACGTCGTCCTCGGTGAACGTGGCAACGCGCCTCGGATCGAAGCCGCCGAAGGCCCGGCGGTACCCCTCCCGCTTGCGGAGGATCGTCAGCCAGGAGAGCCCGGCTTGCGCCCCGTCGAGCAGGAGCTTCTCGAACCAGCGACGGTCGTCGTGAACGGGAACCCCCCATTCCTCGTCGTGATACGCCGCCATCATGGGATCCGAGTCCGCCCAGGCGCATCGCCGGGGGCGTCGAGGGGCCCGCGAGCTCTCGGGGGATGCCTCGGGGGCAGGATGACCGGTGCTCCTCGGTCGAGCCCGCGCGGGCTCTCCCGTCGGCCTGCCAGGTTTGGGCGTCGATGGTTTATGCTGCCCGGGCATTTCGGCCATTCTGCCGTTCCTCTTTCCCGAAATCCAAAGGAGCCTTCCGACATGCCCACCACCACCCGCTCATCCGTGCCCGCCTCCGTGCTGTTCCTCGCCCTCGGCCTCGGGGGGATCGTCTCCGTGGCCGCCGGGGCCCGCCCGGCCCACGCCGCCGACAAGACCTACCAGGTCACGGGTCCGATTCTCGAGGTCACGGACAGCGTGATCACGGTCGAGAAGGGGAAGGAAAAGTGGCAGCTGGCCCGGGACAAGGACACCAAGGTCACGGGCGATCTCAAGGTGGGGGCCAAGGTGACCATCGAGTACAAGATGACCGCCACCACGATCGAGGTGAAGGGGAGCGCCAAGGCCGCCGCCCCGAAGCCCGACAAGAAGTGACCGGCGCCGAGCGGGATCAGGCGCCGGAGGAGATCTGCACCGCCGTGCCCCGAACCAAGGTTTGATAGACCACGCAGTAGCGCTCGGTCAGCTCGAGGAGCTTCTGCTTCTCGGCCGGGGTCGCGTCGGTGTCGAGGCTGACATTCAGGCGAATGCCACGAAAGCCCACGGGGGTGTCCTTCGAGACGCCCAGGGTTCCCCGAAAATCGAGGTCACCCTCGGCCGTGAGGCTGCCGCCGCGGACGACGAGCCCCATCGAGGTGGCAACCGCGGCGAGGGTGACGCCGGCGCACGCCACCAGCGCCTGCAGCAGGAGGTCGCCCGAACAGACGGCCAACCCCGTCCCGCCCGTGGCGGGGTGAAGCCCGGCCTTCACCAGCGCGCGCCCGGTGTCGACGCTGCAGGAGACTTCGTCCCCAAGCTGCCCCGTGGCCCGCAAGGTCACCAGGGCGGACTCCGGATCACTTCGATACTTGTCCTTGAGCGGCGCCTGCGCCGCCCGGAGCTCGTCACGATTCATCTCGACCACCTCTCGCGCCAGACGTTAACGTGGCAGGCGGTGCCGACGCCACCAGGTCGTTCAGCGGACCGCCACGGGTGAGGGGCGGGTCAGGGGCAACGAACCTCGAACGAAGCCTCAGTTGTTGCAGCCGATCCGGGCGGCATCGAAGACGACCTCGTCGATGTATGCCACGGACGGGGTGTCGGTGCTGTTGAACAGCTCCCACCCGACGCCAAACTGATTGAATACCGGGATCTGGGCCTGCATGCCGGTTCGGTGCAGGGACGGGACCTCGGTCCCATTCAGCCAGAACCGGGACTCCCCGCCGCCGGTCACGGTCGAATCGAGCGACCACTCGACGCACGTCCAGGTGTCGATCACCAGCTTGTCCGGGGCGTTGTTTCCGAGCTCGCCGCCAGGGGTGTGCTGCACGTTGTAGAGGTAGGTGAAGGTTCCCGTGCCGGTGAACCCCCAGCGAACGTCATTGCTCACGCCGCCGAGCGGTCCCGAGCCGTGAAAGAAGTCCCAGTGCACGAACTTCGTGGGAGGCATCTGCAGCTTGAAGAAGATCCTGCCGAAATGCTTGGTGGCGAGAGGACCCAGCTGAGCGGCGGTCTTGTTGATGAAGGCGCGCTGGTTGTTGGCGACGCCGACCTGGATCTGCAAGGAGTGGCTGCCGCGCGCCTTGTCGGTGGCCGAGACGGCGATGGCCCAGGTTCCTTCCTTGGTCCAGCCCGCGGGCAAGGCTCCGGCGGCGGTGGCCTCGAAATCCTCGCAGATCGCGAAGGGGCTGCCGGCGCACTTCGAAGGTCCGCTCAGGCCAAACGTCGCGGGATCGCTCGATGCACCCCCGGCACCCGCACCACCACCACCCCGGCTGCCGCCCGCGCCACTCCCCCCCGTCCCTGGCGTCTGGCTGCCCGCGGCACCCGTCGTCGCGCCGTTGCCACCGCCGCCCCCGCCTCCCCCACTGGTCGGGGGGCCGCCGCCACTCGCGGTTGAACCGCCGGGATCACCAGCGGCGCCGCCCGTCCCCGATCCACCCGAGGGCGTGGAACCTCCCGTGCCCGTCTGAACGGCGCCCGAGCCCGTGACGCCGCCCGTCCCAGGCCCCCCTCCGCTCGCGCTCCCACCCGGGGATGCCGCAGACCCGCCGCTCCCCACGCTGCCCCCCGACCCCGGCGTGGCGTCGGAGCTGCTGCTGCAGGCCGTGCCGACGATCGACACGGCGGCCAGGGCCATCCCGCACCGCCAGGTGACGCGCGCCAGCGACCTGAGCGGATGCCCGGCTCTGGCGACGAGGGCGCTCGAGGACACTTCAGGAATCTCGCTCATCGACACCATGGACTCCAATGCTACAGCAAGCCAGCGTGGTTCATTCCGCGCCGTCCGGACAGTAGCATCCCCAGCATCCTTCGGGCCAACCGAGCCCCTCGGGCACCACCCACATCCACATCCACATCGACTTCGACTTCGAACACCGGCGTCATCGAAGACATCGACACCGTCGGCGGGCCTGATTCATTGCGCCCGGACCAGTGCGGCGGTGCCCGGCGGGACCAGCACGCTCACCGTGGTGCCGGCCGCCGCGAGCGCGTAGGGCGGGTTCGGGGTCCACGCGCCCTGCGCGGAGATGCCGACGCCCCCCAGGGTCACCCCGCTCGTGGCCATGAGCGACACGGGGGATGGGCCCTCGAGGTAAAGGGCGTTGGCGCTCTTGACCGCCACGCCGAGGTTCACCGTCACCCGCACGCCCGTGGCCACGTCCTTGTTGTCGAGCACCACGCTGGTGGAGCCATCGCTTCGCTGGAGCGCGTAGGCCGTGAAGTCGATCGCGCCGGCGCTGATCGTGGTGGCCAGCGCCGTGCCGCTGCCCGCCAGCGAGAACAGCAGCATTCCGTAGAAGATGGGTGCGGCACCCGTGACCACTCCGGCGTTCTCTTGAACCGGGGAATAGACGAAGGGGGTCGAGCCGTCCATCCCCGCTTCGCCGCCATGAAAATTGATCCCGCTCGCGCCGTACCTGGCGCTCGTGAAGAAGAAGTCCAGCGACCACAAGGCCGAGATGAGGGCGTTGCTGAGCCCGACCTGCCCGTGGCCCGAGAAGGTGTTGCACTCGCCGATCCGGAAGCCGTCCGGGATGTGGTTGGCGGTGGCGGCGGTCGACATGACCTCGAGCATCTCGATCAGCCCCTGCCCCGATGTGATGGGGAACGGATCGGGCGTGAGGAGCTTGGCGAGGGTGGCGGTCGCGGTGTTCGCGGTACCGGCGTAGTAGTGCTGGGTCAGCAGGATCAGGTTCTTGCCGGACTCGTCCATCGCGAACGGGGTGGACAATGAGGTCTGATCGCCCCCGCCCCCGGCCGGCCCCACCAGGTGCGCGCCCGGATTCGCGGCGAGGATCGCGCTCGCAAAGGACTCCCACTTCGGCTTCAAGGTCGTCGCCCATGATCCGAAGCGGTTGATCTCGTTGCCGATCTCGAACCCGTAGAGGTGGGCGCCGAGCTTGCTGGTCACGTAGGTGGCCTCGGCCGCGGAGTTCTCCGGCGTGGCCGTGTCGAAGTTCACACCGTAGATGATGCGAGCGCCCGTCGCCTGGCAGAAATCCGCGAGATCGTCGACCATCGCGGTGCCGATGGTGCGGGCATAGGGCGGCCCACCGGGGCCGGGCTTGGCGGCGGGATCCCAGGTGCACTTGTCCACGTCGTCCGCGCCGATCCGGATGACGGTCGGGCCGAGCAGGTTGAACAGGGCGATGAGGGCCGCATTCCTGCCCGTGAAGGTCCCGTTCGTCATGTGCGTCTTCTCGAAGCTGAACCCCGCGAACCCCGGCCCGATCTGACCGGCCGTCTGGGCGCGGTTGACGTCCACCGTGCCGGGGACCGTGGGGCCGACGAAGGCCGGTCCGATCCCGGCAGGTCCGACCCCGGCATCCGCAGCGATGACGCCCGCATCGACGGGACTGCCTGCGCCGCCCGTCGCGGAATGGCCCGAGGCTCCTGCGGAGGCTGCACCACCCGAGCCGGTGACGTCGTGAGACGCCCCGCCGGTCGACGTGCTCGCCGATCCGGCGGCGCCCGGCGCAGCGCCACCGGTCGACGTGCCGCCCGAGCTGGCCCCTCCCGTGGATCCGCCGACACCGGAGGTGCCGCCCGTCGACGCGCCCCCGGTCGATGCGCCACCGGTCGACGCCCCACCAGACGAACCACCCGCGGTCGCCGATCCGCCCGATCCGGAATGACCCTGGCTCGGCACCGCGGACGTCCTTCCGCACGCCCATGGAACGAGCAGGGCCATGCCAACCGCCCAAGGAAGAACGCCGCCACCGTTCCCGCGCTTCTTCATCTCGATCATCTCCCGCTCCCGTCCGTACCACCACCCTATCCGCCCGGAGCCTCCGCGCCACCCCGAGCACACGCCGACGGGAATCTTTTCTCGTGCGGTCGACCACACGACATTGAGCGGCGTCACGCCCCAGGCGACGGCGTCGCACCCGCCACCCGAGGCTCCCGTTCCGCCGCTGACCGGTGGGGTGCGGTCTCGAACCCCGGGCACGCCGCCGGGCACCTGCGCGGTTGACATTCCAAGGCCACCGCGATAGGTAACCATTCAGTTACCCATGAGCGCCGCCATCGACACCTACCGCGCCATCGCCGACCCCACCCGGCGCGCCATCCTCGACCGGCTTCGCGCGGGCGCGGCGCCGGTCAACGCGCTCGCCGCGGACTTCGCGCAGACCCGGCCCGCGATCAGCAAGCACCTGCGCGTGCTGAGGGAGGCGCGCCTGGTGCGCGAGCAGCGGGTCGGTCGAGAGCGCGTCTACCGCCTCGACCCGCGTCCGCTGCAACGGATCGCCGGGTGGATCGAGGGGTACCGCTCGATGTGGCAAGGCAACCTGGACAACCTGAAGAGACACGTGGAGGGGAAATGAACCCGAGCAGCAACCGCGCCAAGGCCGTCGCCGATCTCTCGAAGGGCAGCATCCACGCGCGCGTGGAGGTGGCGGCGCCGCCGGAGCGCGTCTTCCGCGCGATCACCGAGGAGGTGACGGCGTGGTGGGGATCCGTCGACACCTACCACGTGACCGAGTGGCGCTCCGACCTGCGCGTGGGCGGTCGGTGGACGAGCCTGGGTCAGGGCAGCGACGGGAAGCCCTTTTCGGTGAGCGGCACCTACGTCGAGATCGACCCGCCGCACCGATTGGTCCACACCTGGGAGGCGCCCTGGGACGGCGGAAACGTCACGACGGTGCGTTACCAGCTGGATCCGATCGAAGGCGGGACGCGCGTGACCCTCTCGCACGACGGCTTCGGCGATCGCGCCGCATCGTGCGACGGGCACGCGGAAGGTTGGGAGCGGGTGCTCGAATGGATGAAGGCGCACGTGAGCCCGCGGAGCGACGAGAAGCCCTCGAAGCTGGCGTCGAAGTTGCCCTCCAAGCTGCCCTTTTTGGGCAGGCTCATTCCGCCCCGTTCGACCTTCCCGGCCGACATCACCGACGAGGAGCGGGCGCTCATGGGCGAGCACGCCGCCTACTGCAAGCGCCTGGTGTCCGAGGGCCTCGCGATCGCGTTCGGCCCCGTGATGGACTCGCCGGTCACCTGGGGAGTCGGGATCTTTCAGGTGAACGACGAGGCCGAGGTCAAGGCCCTGGTGGAGGCCGACCCGATCATGAGGTCCGGACGCGGCTTCCGGTACGATATCGTGCCGATGCTGGGGCTCATAGCGTCTTGACGTGACGGTGCGGCCGGTCGCCGAGGCGGATAATCGCCAGCCCGGTCAGCCCGACTTCGCGCGGGACTCGACCAGCGTCCCGCGCAGGGCGATGTAGGAATCCCCGAGCACGAACGACACGAGCTCCGTGACCTCGGGAAAGCCGCGCGCGATGTCGAGCAGCTCGCTCGGCGAGATCGCGGCCGCCGAGGCCAGCCGACGATCGGACCGGATGGCGTTCTCGATCGCACCGAGCACGTCGCCCGAGCCGAAGACCGAGGCCCGGCTGGCGGTGTACGACATGCCGAGGCGCCACCGGTTCACGTCGAGCGGGCCGGCCTCCGCGACGCCGAGCACGCCTCGGTCGAACGCCCGACGGTGCCGTCGCGGCAGCTGGCGGGCCACCTTCTGCGCCAGCTCGCCCAGCACCTCCTCGGACGCCAGCCCCCGCCCGTAGTCGGCGTAGCGCGAGCGCATGCAAGCGGCCAGCGTGATGCCGAGCTCGCGGGCCGAGAGACGGGCGGCCAGGTAGCTGCCCCCGCGCAGGCGGCCGAGAGCGCGCGCGAGCTGCAGGACCAGCTCGCAGCGGGGAGCCGAGGTGATGAGGGACGCCGGGACCAACAACGACGCCGGGAAGGTCGCCTCGACCTCCACCTGGTTCACCCCGGTGCGGACCATGAAGACCTCGAAGTGATCCTCGATGCCGAACAGCACCGTCAAGCGTTGCACGATGCCGCGCACCGGATCGTCCGCCCGTTGTGGCAGACGATCGGCTCGGTTCACCCCCCACTCCTCGACGTTGACGGGGTGGATCCGCGGAATGACCTCGGCCAGCGCGGCGAGGAGGCCGGTTGCGGGGTGGCGATCGATGGGATGGCGGATGATGGCCTCGAAGTCCGAATCGGAGATCGAGCCTTTCGGGATGTCGTCCCAGTGGAGCCGCGCGTCCCGCTCGGCCCGTCGATCGGCCGCGTCGGCGATCCCGAGCGCGGTCAACACCGACGCGACCGCGGTCGCGCGGGTGCGCGCGTCGGCTTCCGTCCGGGTGCTGGTCGGCGCGGGTGGCGCGGGCGATGGTGATGGTGATGGCGGCGACGACGACGACGACGACAGCGCCGCCTCCGCCGATCTGGTGGCGGCGAGCAACGCATAGAGGCGCCGCAGGGCCCGCAGGGAATCGGCCTGCAGGGGCACGAGGTCGAGGATTCCCAGATGCTCCGCGATGGCCTGCTCGAGGTGGCCCGCCTCCTCCAGCACCGCGCCGAGCTCGCTGCGCACGGGGATCTCCGCGGGGAAGGCCCGGACCACGCCCCGCAGCTCGTGGGCGGCCCGGTCGAGCTGGCCGAGCGGCTCGCGGAGCAAGCGCGCCAGCCGCAGCCGACGCGCCGAGCCCTCCCCGACTGCCTCGACGTGCAGGCTCAGCGCCGCGGCCAGCCGCGCGGGCGCGTGGAGATCGGTGAGCACGATGTCCAGGCGATCGACCACGGCCCCCCGCCCAGGATCGAGGCTGAGCGCACTCTCGAGCGCGTCGGCGGCACCCTCGGGATCGCGGGCTGGCCCCGCCAGGATCTCTCCGAGGCGCACGAGGTGCCCGACCCGTGCCCCCGGGTCGGTCTCGAGGTCCGCGAGCTGGCGGAGCACCTGGGCCGCATCGACGTATTGCCGGGACGAGAGCAGCGCATCGGCCAGGGCCGAGAGGACCGCGAGATCACCGGGCGCGGCCACCAGCGAGCTGCGGAACGCCCCCACCGCCAGATGGGTGTCCCCCAGATCGGTCGCGGCAATCCTTCCCAGCTTGAACCAGGCCGCCGCGACGGTCGCCGCGTCCGAGGCTGCCCCGACCACGCGGCGATAGGTCGCCACCGCCTCCGATGCGCGCCCGAGCTCGGCGAAGAGGTCGGCGAGCGCCCCGAGGGCCGGCACATGCCGCGGATCGAGCGCCACCGCCGCCGCCAGAGGCTCGACCGCGTCCGACGGTCGCTGGAGCCGCACGAGCTCGGCCAGGTGAATCAGACGGTCGCGGCGGGCTTGGTGGTGGGCTTCGGACGACCCGCGCGCGGCCCACCGGCGCGCCACCGCCAGCAGCCTCGGCAGATCTCCCCGCTGGGTCAGCAGGGTCTCGAGCGCGCGGAACTCGGCGTCGGTCTCGGTCCGCGCGGCGTCCGCCCCGGCCCCGGCCCCGACGGCCTCGGCACGCCGAGGGGCGACTTCATCGAGGGACAGCAGCTCCTCGAGGACGGTCACCGCGGCCGCGTCGTCTCGGATCACGCTGGCGTAGATCCGGGCGGCCCCACGCAAGGCGCTCGCCGCCCGGGCCGGCATCCGTCGGCTGGCCCGCGCGAGCTCCACGTAGGCGTCGGCGGCCGAACGGCTGGCGCCGGTCAGCTCCCGCAGGCGCGCCAGCAGGAAGACCACCGGCACGAGATCGGGTGCGAGCGCCCGCACCCGCTCGAACGCCGCCAGCGCCGACCCGGGATCCCCCAGCACCAGATGCGCCACCCCGAGCTCCCAGAGCCACAGCGCGCGGCCGCGCCCCTCGGGAGCCTCGTCGACCAGCTTCTCGCGGACGAGGCGCACGCGGGCCCAATCGCCTTGCCTCGTCACCAGACGTTCGAGCGTGAACAGCGCGTCCGAGCCCGGAGCGGCGTCCGCGATCCTCTGGTACGACGCCACCGAGACCCCCAGCCAGCCCTCCGGCTCGAGACCGCGGCGCGCCTGGGCCCCGATGGCCGCCCGCCACGCCGCGACCTGCTCGGACGGGGTCGCCGCAAGGCCCCCCAGGCGCTCGAGCGCCGCCGCTGCGCGCTCGTGCTCACCGAGCCGGTTGGCCAGCGCCACCGCCATCTCCAGCACGAACGCGTCCGCGTGGCGGGCATCGGCCAGCTGCTCGACCAGGCGCAGGGCCGCCCGCGGGTCGGGCAATCGCAGCGCCAGATCCAGCCGGCGGCCGACCCCACCGTCGGTCACCCGGGCCCCGGCCTCGCCCCTGTCGCCGGCGGCGGACTCGGACTGCCCCATGCTCGACGGACCGAGGCGCGCCAGCTGCAGCGCCGCCGCCTCCCCGTGGCGCCCCACCAGATCGAAGAGCCGCTCCTGGGTCGCCTCGGCCGCGACCACCCCGGGCAGCCGCCCTTCGCCGACGGCGCGCTCGGTGGCGACCAAGGCCTCTCGGGGCCGCCGCAGCCGCCATTCGAGGATCTCGGCCTGGCGGCGCCAGAACGCGGCCCGGGCCACCGGATCCGCCAGGCGCCGACAGATCGCCTCCAGGCATGCCACCGCCTGATCGAACCGGCCGAGCCGCTCGAGGAACCGCCATCGCAGATCCAGCGCCGCCAGGTTCCCGGGCTCGAGGACGAGCGCCCGTTCGAGCGCCGCCAGCGCCGCCTCCGGAGCTCGCAGGCGCTCGGCGTGGATGCGCGCCGCCTCGACCTCGAGCAGGGCCCCCCGGGTGACGCTGGCCTCGCAGTGCGCCCGCCGCGACAGCACGTCCGCCAGCGCCGACCAGTTCCCCATCCGCCGGTAGGCCCGCGCCAGCCCGGCAAAGGCCGGGCGAAACCGCGGAGCCAGCTCCAGCACCGATTCGAACGCGGCGATCGCGTCGTTGTCCGAGGCGGCCCGCTCCTCGTAGAGGTTGGCCGCCCGGTAACGCCAGGCGATCTTCTGCACGGCGGTCAGGTCTGGCAGCTCGGTCCCGAGGCGGAGGGCCGCCTCGGCGGCCACCAGCGAGTCCCCGGCGTGCTCGGCGGCGCGCAGCAAGGCCGCGAGCGCCGACTCCTTCCGGATCCCGCTGTCGACCCACTGCCGGTACATCTCGATGGCCTTGTCGGGATCGTGCAGGCCGGTCTCGTAGATCCCGCCCAGCTTCTCGAGCCGGCGGGCCGCCAGCTCCTCGACGCTGCCGACGGTGGTCGGCGGTGCAGGCGGCTCGGTCGCGCCATCCGGCCCGGATCTCCGGTCAGCGCCCCCTTCGGGGTGTCGTCGCGCGTGGTCCTGGGCGAGCCCGAGCTCGAGCACCCCGAGCACGTCGCTCCACCTTTCGAGGCGCGCATAGAGGCCCTCGAGCGTGTGCACCGCCGGCCCGTAGCCTGGAATCGCATCGATGGCCCGGCGCGCGAAGGCGGCCGCGGACTCGAGATCGGCCAGCCCGAGCTCGTTGAGCTCGGCCACCCGCACCGCCAGCGCCGCCCGCTCCTGGGGATCCTCGGCGCGCCCGACCGCGCCGGACATGAGCTCGATCTGCAGCGCCACGTCGCCGCTGCGCGAGGCCAGCCGCTCCATGGCCTGCAGCGCGACCGGATCCGACGGGCGCGCCGCCAGCACCCGCAGGAGGCGTCGGGCCGCGCCTCCGTCGTCGCCGAGGTGTTCTTCCGCCACGTGCGCGGCGTGGCTCTGCAGCACCGCCACGTACTCGGGATCCCCCACCAGCTCGGACTGACGATCGAGCAGCTCGATGGCCCGGCTCCAGCGGCCCGCGTGCAGGTGATCCTCGGCGAGCGCGCCCAGAAACAGCACGTCGTCCGGGTCGTCGGCGAGGGCGCGCTCCACGGTGGTGGTCGCCCGCTCGGCGGTTCCGAGGCGGTGACGACAGACCGCCGCGGCGGTCGACAGCCAGGCGGCCCGCGCAGGGCCCGGGCGAGCCGCCTCCGCCTCGGCGAGCAGGCCCCGCAGGCACGCGCTGTCCTCGCCGAGACGAACCGCCACCCGGCACATCCCGGCGCGGGCCACGGCCGCGGCCGTGCCGGTGGGCTCCTCGTCGAGGGCACGCGCGAAGCCATCGAGCGCCCGACCGAGCGACCTCGTTGCGGCGGTGGTCGCCGGCTCGAGGACGGGCTCGGGGACGGGCTCGGTCTCGGCCCCGGCCGCCGCCTCGGCGAGGAGCGCGAGGCGCGTGAGCAACTGCGCCCGGGCCGCCGGCGCGCCGGCGACCACCAGGGCCCGCTCGAGGGCGGCCCGCAAGAAGGCGTCGTCGCGCTGTCTCTCGGCCAGGATCCGTTCGGCGAGGAGGGCGGCCGGGTCACCCGGGACCAGCGCCAGCGCCGCGTCCAGCGCGCCACGCGCCGCATCGGGCAACTCGAGCGCGTTGGCCAGCAGACTGGCCTTCTCGACCAGGAGATCGGCCCGTCGCACCTCGCTCGAGGTGGCGCCGAGCTCGAGCTCGAGGGCCTGGATGGCGACCAGGGCGGTGCCCGCCAGAAGGCCGAGCGCACGCTCGGCGCGCAGCACCAGCGCCCGCGCCCCGACGGCGCGCTCGCCCAGGGCGGCCTCGAGGGACTCGAATGCGGCCACCGGATCCCCGAGCCGATCTTCCCGCAGCCGGGCAGCCAGGAACAGCAGGGCCTGGGCGGTCTCCGGTTCGGCGCCTTCGGCCGATTCGCGCACCAGCTCCTCGAGCTCGCGCCAGTCGAGCTCGGCTGGCTCACCCGCGCGTTGGTCCGGGGCAACCCCGGAGGGTTGGCTCTCGTCAGGGGCAAGGACCGGGACAGTTTGTCCAGCGGGCTTCATGTCCCGGCGATCGACAGCGGGGGAGGGGGCGGGGCGCGGAGGTTGTGAGGAAATGAGCACGATGGATCACGAAGAGACCCCGAAGAGACCCTTAGGAGAAGGGGCAAGAGGGATCTGAAGAGGGATCTGAAGAGGGGTTCTTGGTCACGAGGAGTTCGAGGCGACAATCGACGGCATCCGGCGCCTCGCACCGGATGAGGCGTGCGAGGCGAGGCGAGGATGTTACTCCATCCAAGCCGCGGGCTCGTCGAAAAGACCACCCATCGCCTGCCTCCATCGCCTGCCTCCATCGCCGCGATCGGCGCGGCGGTGCCGGGCGGCTTTGCTTCACGATCGGCGCTGGCCTAAACTCACGGTGTCTGGCCGATGCTGGCCCCGGCCGACGTTCGTTCGCCGGCCGCTTGCGACCTTCTCCCACCCGCTCCGACGTTCATGCCGCGCATCATCATCACTGGAAACGACCAGCAGCGAGAGCACGAGTTGCGCGACTCGACGAGCATCGGGCGTCACCCGGACAACCACCTGCAGATCCTGGATCGCATCGTCTCCAAGGAGCATGCGCAGATCCTGCGACGCACCGACGGACGCTACGTGTTTCACGATCTCGGCAGCCTGAATGGATCGTTCGTCGGCGGGCGGCGGCTGACCGAGGATCACGTGCTCCAGGATGGCGACGAGATCGTGCTCGGGTCGACCACCCTCAAGTTCGTCGAGCAAGGGCGCTACGAGTCCCTGCTCCAGAAGGTCACCATCTCTCCCACCGTGACCGAGACGCTGATTCGCCAGCGCATCAAGCCGCCCTCCCCGTCCCACGAGTTCCAGCCGGAGAGCGAGATTCGCGACATCGAGGTGTTGCGGCGGGACTACGAGAAGCTCCGGCTGGCGCACGAGCTCGGCCGATCGATTGGCCTCGAGGTCGACCTCGACGTCCTGCTCGAGAAGATCATCCTGAAGGCCTTCGAGCTCATCCCGGCCGACCGCGGGGTGATCTTGCTGATGGAGGGCGGGGTGCCCCAGCCGCGCATCGCCCAGACCCGCCACGGCAAGAACGAGCAGATCGTGCTGTCGACGTCGATCCTGAACGAGGTGGTCCAGAACAAGGCGGCGGTCCTGTCGTCGGACGCCACCATGGACAGCCGGTTCTCGGCGGCGCAGTCGGTGATCATCCAGGGCATCCGCTCGACCATGACCGTCCCCCTCTTGCACCACGAGGAGCTGCTCGGGATCATGCACCTCGACTCGATGATCGCCACCAACGCCTTCGTGGAGAAGGATCTGCAGATCTTCGCCAGCATCGCGAACCAGGCGGCGGTCGCCATTCACAACTCGCAGCTGGCCCGGCGCATCGAGTCCGAGGCCAAGACCCGCGCGCAGTTCCAGCGCCTGCTGTCCCCCAACCTGGTGGACCAGATCGTCACCGGGAAGCTGCAGCTCGAGAAGGGCGGCGCCCAGTCCGAGATCACCCTGCTCTTCTCGGACATCCGGGGGTTCAGCTCGATGAGCGAGTCGCACGCGCCCCAGGAGATCGTCCGGCTGCTCAACGAGTACTTCGAGCTGATGGTGGACGTGCTCTTCCGCTACGAGGGCACGCTCGACAAGTTCGTGGGCGACGAGATCGTGGCGCTGTTCGGGGCCCCGGTCCCCATGCCGAGCGCCGAGATCAAGGCCATCCGCTGCGCCCTCGAGATGATGGCCACGCTGGAGGAGTTCAACCTGATGCGCGTCTCCGAGGGCCAGGAGGAGATCCGCATCGGGATCGGCATCAACACTGGGGTGGTGGTGACCGGCGCCATCGGCAGCTCGCGCGCCCTGCAGTACACCGCCATCGGGGACGCCGTGAACACCGCGTCCCGCCTGTGCAGCATCGCCAAGCCGGGCGAGATCATCCTGTCCCAGGCCACCTACGACAAGGTCAAGGAGCACGTGGCGGTGGTTCCGCGCGAGCCGGTGCGCCTCAAGGGCAAGAGCGAGGAGCTGCGCACCTACCGGGTGGTGGCCATTCACGACGGTGACTGGCGCGGCGAAAACACCCACCCCGCCGCACCTTAGAAGAAGGAGATCGGGATCGATCCGGCTACTCGGCCATCTGCAGGAGCTTGGTCAGGCGGGTGGCGAGGGTGGGATCACCGGTGACCTTGAGCTTGCCCGAGAAGAACAGGTTCATCGCGGCCTGCATGCCGCCCGAGATCATCGCCTGCAGATCGGCGTCAGAGCATTCGATCGTGCACTGGGGCGTACCATGCGCCCCCGGCAGGCAGGTGGGCGGGCTGGACAGGAGGTCGGCGGTCCAGGTTCCTCCGTCGGGGCCGGAGATCTTGAACAGGTAGATGGCGGCCACGTCCTTGGCCTTCTCGGGGTGGCTCGCCAGCGCCGCGGGAACCTTTTGATCGAAGTACGCCTTGACGGAAAGGGGCATGAGACTCCTCCTTGGAACACGCTGCGCACGAAACCGCCGATCCGCAAGGCGCGACCTCACGCCCCGTCTGATCGGCGCCGGCCATGATCGAGTCCCCCATGGGTGCTGTCAACCCTGGACCGGCGCCACCACCACGTGGCCGCCCGGTCATCCCTTCGGCGCACCTCGGGCGGGGTAACGCTTGGCCAGCCGATCGGCGTAGCCCGGCACCACGGTCTCGGCCGCCCGCGTGAGCACCAGGGCCCCGGCCAGCACGTCCTTGGTGACGGTGGTGCCCGCCGCCACCACCGCCCGCCTCCCGACGGTCACGGGGGCCACGAGCTGGGTATCCGACCCGATGAATGCGCCGTCCTCGATGACGGTCTGCCGCTTCTCGTAGCCGTTGTAGTTGCAGGTGATGGTGCCGGCGCCCACGTTCACCCCGCTGCCGATGACGGCGTCACCGAGGTAGGTGAGGTGGTTGGCCTTGCTGCCCTTGCCCATCCTCGTCTGCTTGGTCTCCACGAAGTTGCCCACGTGCACGGCCGGCCCGAGCAGGGTCCCCGGACGGAGGTGAGCGAAGGGCCCGATCTTCGCCGCCGCCCCCACCGTCGCCTGGGTCGCCACCGTGTAGGCGCGCACCTCGGCGCCCGCCCCCACGTCGGTGTCGACCAGGATGCACCCCTCGCCGATGTGCGCCCCGCGGCCGATCCGGGTCTTCCCTCGCAGCACCGCCCCACGCGAGATCTCGGCGTCCACCCCCACCACCACGCCCGATTCGATGGTGATGGACTCGGGATCGCGCAGGGTCGCGTGCTCCATCCAGCGGGTGTTCACGCGCTCGCGCAGGATGGCCTCGGCGGCGGCCAGCTGCCGGCGATCGTTCACCCCGGCGACGTGGCGAAAGTTCGCCTCCACGGTGGAGACTCCGATGGTCGCGGCGGCGCGGGCAACGATGTCGGTGAGGTAGAACTCCCCCTGGGCGTTGCGGGGAACCAGCCCCCGCAGCGCCTCCCGGAAGAACCCGGCCGGGCCGGCGTAGATCCCGGCGTTGACCTCGGTGATGGCCCGCTCCTCGGGAACGGCGTCCTTGTGCTCGACCACCCGCAGGACGTGCCCGCGCTCGTCCCGCACGATGCGTCCGTAGCCGGTCGGGTCGGGTGGGGTCGCCGTGACCAGGCTCAGGCAGGAATATCGCCGGGCGGTCCCCACGAGCGCGTTCAGGGTCTCCCGGGTCAGGAGAGGGACGTCGCCGTAGAGGACCAGCACGATCCCGTGGGCGTGGGCCAGGGCCGGCAGCGCCATGCGCAGCGCATGCCCGGTGCCGAGCTGCTCGGTCTGCTCCACCACGTGGACGGCGTCCGGGCCGAAATGAGCGGCGATGGCGTGCTCGACGGCGTCGCGCTGGTGTCCGAGCACCGCCACGATCGGGCTCGCGCGCAACTCTTGGGCCAGGCCGATCGGGTAGGTGACCATCGGGCGACCGAGGACCTGGTGCAGGACCTTGGACCTGGCGGAGCGCATCCGGGTGCCCTGGCCGGCGGCCAGAACCACGCAGGCCAGCGCGGCCCTTCCCGACCTGGCGGCCTTGCGCCCCGTCGCCCCCCTGACAGCAGCCGTGCCTTGGGTGAGCTTCGGGTTGAGCTTCGGGTTGAGCTTGCGATTGATCTTGAGATCGGGCTTCTTCTGCCCGGTCGCGCCCGTCGGGGTCCGTGCCGACGAGGGGGATCTGACTTTGGTCTTGGTGGGTGGCATCGGGTCGCTCCGCGCACGTCTGCGCCAATCGTAAATATCAGTTCGCCCACCGTTGTCCATGTGGGTGTCGGTCCGGCTCCCGACCGTCGCCATCCGAGCGGCGGCGGGTCCCTGGTCGACGCCCGGTCTCGAGGCGTCGCGAGCCCGGCCGAACGGGATCCGAAGCGATGTTTGGGAGTCCCGCCGGCGCCGTCGGGTTATAAGAGACCCACATGGTCTCGTACGTCCTGGTCGTGGAAGGCGACCGCGACCTTCAGGCTCACATCGCCGAGGTCTTGCGGGATTCTCCCTACGAGCTGGGGTCGGAGACCGAGCTGTCGTGGGCGCGCAGGAGCCTGGCGGCGCGGGCACCGGACGCGGTGATCATCGACACCCAGCTCGGTGATGGACCGGGGTTCCTTCTGGCCGACGAGCTTCGTCGTGGCGGCAAGGTCTCCGCCGTTCCCATCCTGTTCCTGGCGAGCCGACACTTCCGGGGCGCCCAGCACCGGGCCGAGCTGATGCGGCGCTATGCTCCGGCGGCGTATCTGCTGGCGCCGTCCGGGCTCGGAGAGCTGCGCCCGAGCCTCGACAGCCTCCTCGCTGGGAGTGAAAGGACCCGGCCGCCGGCGCCGGCCGCGGTGGCGCCGATTCCGTCGGCCTCTCCAGCGGCCGCGAGGTCGGCGCCCACGGCGGCATCGGTGCGCGTCTCCGGGCCGCCGGCCGCTTCTTCCGCGCCTTCTTCCGCGCCTTCTTCCTCGCCCCCTTCCTCGCCTTCGCCTTCGCCTTCTTCTTCAGCTTCGCCTTCACCTTCGGCCACCCCCGCGTCGACCGCCCCAACCATGCCGATGCGCCGTGCGGCGGCACCGGCCGTCCCTCCCCCGCTCCCGCCGGCGGCGCTGGCCCGCGGGGCCCAGGTCGCGCAGGTCGCGCAGGCGGCCCCGACCGCCTCGCCGGTGCCCCGTCCCGCGCCCACCGATCAGGCGCAGCAGTCGGAAAAGCGCGACGTGGATCGCGCGGCCGAGATCCTGTCACAAGGGACGGGTGGCCTGCGCGGCACCCTCACCGAGACCCCGTTCGCACGGCTGCTCCAGCGCCTGTTCGCCCAGCGCACCACCGGCGCGCTGCTGCTGAAGCTCGAGGGGACCAAGAAGATCGTGTCCTTCGCCGACGGCTACCCGGTGTCTGTCAAGTCCAACCTCCTGTCCGAGTGCCTGGGACAGATCCTGCTCCAGCAGCGCCTGATATCCAACGAGGCTCTCCAGGAGTCGATTCGCCGGATGAAGGGGGAGAAGCGCCATCAGGGACAGATCCTGGTGGAGATGGGGGTACTGTCCCCCTACAACCTGTCGCGGGCCCTGGTCGAGCAGGTGGAGGCCAAGCTCTTCAACATCTTCTCGTGGCCCGATGGCCTCTACGTGTTCAAGGAGGGTGAGCCGACCCCGGTCGAGGCGCTGCGGCTCGACCGGTCTCCGGCCGCCATGATCCTCGAAGGCATTCGGCGTCACTACGACGAGCAGCGGAGGGAGGGGGTGCTCACCCCCTACGCCGGCAAGTACGTGCGGCTGAGCAGCGATCCCGTGATGCGCTTTCAGGAGATGACCTCCCTGCCGACCGAGCGCGAGTTCGTCCGCGGGATCGACGGGCGCACGCGCCTCGAGACGGTCCTCGACTCGGCCCGCATCACGCGGGACAAGGCCCGGCTGCTGCTGGTGGCGCTCGCCGAGGCGGGGATGATCGAGCCGAGCGATGCCCCGGCGCCCCGTCCGGCGTCCGTCACCGGGACATCCGAGGCCGCCTCCGGGGCCCAGGGCACGAGCTCCGGGACGGGCGGCCCGTCGCCCGCTGGCGGCCAGGACCCCGGCGACAGGGATGGCGGCTATCCCGAGGCCAGCAGGGCACCCGCCCGTCCCCTCACCCCGTCTCAGCTCTCGCTGGTGGCCCAGACGGTGCGATCCCAGAACCATTACTGGGCCCTGGGGGTGCAGCCGAGTGATTCGATCGAGACGGTGGATCGGGCCTACGAGGCCCTCGCCGCCAGCTTTCACCCCGACCGCTACCGGACCCAGCCAGAGGAGGATCGCCGGCTGGCGCAGGAGATCTTCGAGCGGCTGACCGAGGCACACGCCACCCTGCGCGACCCCACGCGGCGCCTGGGGTACACCGCCACGATCGAGCGGGCCCGGGGCCCCGAGCCGAGCGGGCCCATCCCCGCTGGAGCCCCACGCGAGCTCTACGACACTGGAATGGAGCACCTCCGCGCCAACCACCACCGCGAGGCGGTGGAGTCCTTTCGTCAGGCAGCGCGGTTGCTGCCGAACCAGTCGGACTTCCGGGCTGCCCTCGGCTGGGCCCTGTTCCGCGAGGCTCCGGCCGACGCCCGGGCCGGCCGCGCGGCCCTCGCCGAGCTCCGGCGCGCCATCCAGCTCGACCCCAAGAACCGGCGCGCCCGCCTCTACCTCGGCCACTTCCACGCCCAGACCGGCCAGTCGGATCTGGCCATCGCGGAGTTCGAGAAGCTGCTCGAACTGGACCCCGGAGCCACCGACGTCAGCGACGAGCTCCGCCGCCTCCGAGAAAACAGGTAGGCCCCTTCTCGCTCGACGGACGGGCGACGATCCGGGCCGCTGGCTGCGCCGCACCTCCGGTCCGGTCCTCACATACGCACAAGTATGCTCCGGTCCGGTCCTCGGTGCGGCTTCGCTCGCCCCGGCTTGTCGCCCGCCTTCAAAGAAGCCCTCACGAGGCTGATCCAGGCTGACGAGGAGAAGCGAGTCCCCACCACTTCTCATCCCCTCGCCCCGCGAAGCGGGGAGAGGCGCGAGCCCGCAAGCGGGCCGCAGATCCTTCTAGAGAGCCCTGATCCGGCGGAAAATCGGAGGTTGGCTTTGCCAACCGGAGACAGCACCAGCAAAGCAGATCCGGGCCCGATGCTTGGGCTCCGCGGGAGGGGCCCGCGGGGAGGGGTCCGCCCCTTCCCGCGAGCGCCGTAGGCGCGTCCCTAGTCGTAGTACTCGGCGCCGAGGTGGGTGATGAGCTCTTCGCCGCGGAGGTAGCGCAGGGTGTTCTTGAGCTTCATGAGCTGGATGAAGAGATCGTGCTCCGGATAGAGCCCCTTGGCGGACATCGGGCTCTTCCAGTAGAACGACAGCCACTCCTGGATGCCGCTCATGTTGCACCGCTGGGCGAGATCCATGAACAGGGCGAGATCGAGCACGATCGGCGCCGCGAGGATCGAGTCGCGGCACAGGAAGTCGATCTTGATCTGCATGGGATACCCCATCCAGCCGAAGATATCGATGTTGTCCCAACCCTCCTTGTTGTCTCCGCGCGGCGGGTAGTAGTTGATGCGCACCACGTGGTGCATCTTGCCGTACAGGTCGGGATAAAGGTGGGGCTGCAGGATGTGCTCGAGCACACCGAGCTTGGAGACTTCCTTGCTCTTGAACGACTCGGGATCGTCAAGCACCTCGCCGTCCCGGTTTCCGAGGATGTTGGTGGAATACCAGCCCTCGACCCCCAGGAGCCGCGCCTTGAAGCCCGGCGCCAGGATGGTCTTCATGAGCGTCTGACCGGTCTTGAAGTCCTTGCCCCCGATGGGAACCCCGTTCTTCTTGGCCAGCTCCTGAAGCGCGTCGATGTCGACCGTCAGGTTCGGCGCACCGTTGCTGTAAGGCACGCCGGACTTGAGCGCGGCATAGGCGTAGATCTGGGAGGGGGCGATCTCGGGCGCGCTCTCGTCGAGCCCCTTCTCGAAGGCGGCGAGCGACGCGTGCACCGCGCTCGGGCTGCGGTAGACCTCGGTCGAGCCGCACCACACCATCACCAGGCGGTCGCAGGCGTTCTTCTTCTTGAAGTCCTTGATGTCGGCGATCACCTGGTCGGCCAGATCGCGCTTGGACTTGCCGGTCTTCGCGTGGGTGGCGGTCAGCTTCTTCACGTACTCCTGATCGAACACGGCCGGCATGGGCTTGACGGTGGACAGGAAGTCCTTCAGCTCGCCGAGGTGCTCCTTCGACAGGACGCCCGCCTTGGCCGCCGCCTGATAGGCGTCGTCCGGGAACAGATCCCAGCCCCCGAAGACGATGTTCTCGAGCGGAGCCAGCGGGACGAACTCCTTGATCAGGGGAGAGCGCGCCTCGGTGCGCTTTCCGAGCCGGATGGTCCCCATCTGCGTCAACGACCCGATGGGCTTCGACATCCCGCGCCGGATGGCCTCCACACCGGCGATGAACGTCGTGGCGACGGCGCCCATTCCGGGCAAGAGGATGCCCAACTTCCCGCTGGCGGGGCGAATGTCGACGGGAACTCCGGGGAGGGGATGAGACATGGCGGCTCCTTCTATGGTCCTGACACTTCTGGGTCCTGACACTTCAGGCTTGCGACGGCGCGACCGTTGGTGCGACGACTGGGGAATGCAATCCAGGTGCCCGGTGCTACACTTCCGCACCGGTGCCAAGATCCGCGAAGATCCGCGGATTTTGCGTGGCCACCTGTCAAAGCAGGTGGTAGAAATCGCACCCTTTTCAACACCACACGCCCGCCGAGAGAATCGTGCGTGCCGGATCCTGGTCGATTGGCCTGGGGTCTGGTTGCGGTTCTCGATGACGCGAGCGGCGGCCAAAAACGCGAGGAAAAATGGAAACCACCGTCGAGACTCCCAGCACAGCAGCGCCCATCACCCAGGAGGGCCCTAGCGCCTCCGACGCCCCGATCAGCATCCGTGAGATGATGCAAGGTGGGGTCCACTTCGGGCATCAGACCAAGCGATGGAATCCGAAGATGAAGGGGTTCATCTTCGGCGCCCGCAACGGCATCCACATCATCGATCTGCAGCAGACCGTTCGGGCCTTCACCCGGGCCTACAACTTCCTGGTGTCGACCGTGGCGGCTGGCCGCCCGGTGCTCTTCGTCGGCACCAAGAAGCAAGCCCAGGACATCATCCGCGAGGAGGCTGCCCGCGCCGGTCAGTTCTGCGTCACGAACCGATGGCTCGGCGGAACCCTGACCAACTTCCACACCGTCAAGGGATCGATCGACCGCCTGCACAACATCGAGAAGATGGCGGGCGACGGCACCTTCGACCGGATGACCAAGAAGGAGGTCCTCGGGATCACGCGCGAGCGCGAGAAGCTCGAGAAGGCCCTGGGCGGGATCAAGGAGATGGGCGAGCTCCCGGGGGCGGTGTTCATCGTGGACGTCGTCAAGGAGCACATCGCCGTCACCGAGGCCCGTCGGCTCGAGATCCCGATCGTCGCGGTGGTCGATACCAACTGCAACCCGGATCTCATCGACTACCCCATCCCGGGCAACGACGACGCCATCCGCTCGATCCGGCTGTTCACCTCGAAGGTGGCCGAGGCCTGCATCCTCGGTCAGCGGGTGGGACGCGAGCGCGCCAACCAGACGCGCAGCCGCAACGTGGAAGCCGAGGCGGCCGAGAGCCAGACCATCCGGGTCTCCTCCGGCGGCGAAGGCCCCCGCGTCGAGGTGGTGTCGCGCCGGCGCGGCGCCGCGGATCGTCCCGAGCCCGAGGCCGCCGCGACGCCCCAGGACGAATCGCGCTAACGGACGCGCCTTCGGCGCTTGCGGGAAGGGGAGGACGGACGCGCCTTCGGCGCTCGCGGGAAGGGGAGGCCCCCTCCCCGCGGCCCCTCCCGACGGACGACGAGAGGCCGACCCGGATCTGCTCTCCGAGCACTTTCTCCGGTGGGCAAAGCCCACCTCCGATCCTCCTCACGGAAGATCGCACACGGAAGATCGCTTCGTGGAAAATGAACTTTACCGATTTTGTGAGCAAGGACTGAAACATGGCTGATGTGACGACCCAGATGATCAAGGATCTGCGCGAGCGAACGGGCGCGGGGATGGCGGACTGCAAGAAGGCTCTGACCGAGACCGCGGCCGACATCGAGAAGGCCATCGAGTACCTGCGAAAGAAGGGGATCGCTTCGGCCGCCAAGAAGGCCACCCGCATCGCCTCCGAGGGCACCGTCGTCAGCTACCTGCATGGCAGCCGCATCGGGGTGCTGGTCGAGGTCAACTGCGAGACCGACTTCGTGGCCCGGAATCCCGACTTCGTGACCTTCGCCAAGGAATGCGCCATGCAGGTGGCCGCCATGAATGCCCAGTACGTCTCGCAGGACGAGATCCCGCCCGGGCTCATCGAGAAGGAACGCGCCATTCGACAGGAGCAGGCCAAGGACAAGCCGGCCGCCGTGATCCAGAAGATCGTCGACGGCCAGCTCGCCAAGTGGTCCAAGGAGATCTGCCTGCTCGACCAGGTCTGGGTCAAGGATCCAGAAGGCAAGCGCGACATCCGCTCGCTGCTCACCGACCTCGTGGCCAAGACCGGCGAGAACATCAAGGTGCGCCGCTTCATCCGCTACGAGGTCGGCGAGGGCCTGGAGAAGCGCGCCGACGACTTCGTCGCCGAAGTCCAGAAGCAAGCCGGCGTCGGCTAGGAGGCACTCCCCGGGCGAGGGGATCGGAGGGGAGGCGGGGCCCGACCTTTCGGGATGGGCGACCTCGTCCCGCCGGGACTCCTTGGAGAGAGCTCCCCTCCTCGAGCCGCCCGCGATCACGCCCACGGGGGCGTCCCCGTGCACGGCCACGGCCACGATCAAGGGTCCGATCACGGTCACGGCTTGACGGCCTGCTCAGAAGGCGGGCGACAAGCCGGGTCGATGGCGAAGCCGCACCGAGGACCGCACCGGAGCATACTTGTGCGTATGTGAGGAGCGGACCACAGGTGCGGCGCAGCCAGCGGCCCGGATCGTCGCCCGTCGGTGGAACGAGAGTTAACCTCCCTATCTCACCGCGAAGTCGTCGAGGTGGAGGACGGCGGCCGGGCGTGGTAACCGCACCCGCACATAGCGCGCCGGCCGCTTCGGAAAGGTGGGCGACCACTTCGAGAAGATCTGGTCGTTGTGTGCCACCTCGGTCCAGGTCTTCCGGTCGGTGCTGAGCTCGACCACCACGCCCGCGATCCGCTCGGCGCAGCAGTCGCTGCGATTGGTCAGCTCCACACGATGCACCGGCTTCACGCTGCCGATGTCGAACTCGGCCCAGGGGTTGTCCTGCTGGAGGGTGTGGAACATGACGTCCGCGCACATCCCCTTGTGGGCACACTGCTCCAGGGTCGTGCTGGTCTGGAAGGGATGGTCGGCGATCAGGTTCGGCCCGAGCAGGAGCGCCCGGATCCCGAACGCCGCCGCGACCACCACCACCGCGACCGCGCCGACCCGCAACCACCGGTTCACGAGCAGGTGCTCGATGCGGCGGGCCGGAGCGTCGAGCTCCCACACCAGCGCCTCGGCGAACTTGCGCGCCGCCGCCACGTCGCGCTCCCGGGTGCCGAGGTCGCCTCCCGGCGGACGCTCACACAGCAAGCCCTTGAGGGAGGCGACCGCCTCCGCGTCCCCACCGGCGGCCTTGAGCAGGCTGTCGGGGCGGGCATTCTCCCAGACCGCCACCAGCGGCATCCCCGCCTGTGGCGCAGCGCCCCCGGCGACCAGCGCCCAGAAGATGGCCTCGGCGTAGAGCCCGAGCTGCACGGGCGCCGGCGCTCCGACCGGCAACGCCTCCACTGGCTCACCGACCCGACGCGCGACCTCCACCAGCAACCGCGCCTGGTTGGCGGCGCGGACCCGTTCCGCATCCGCGACGGGCTGGCTGGCCCGCGCCTCGCGGACGCGGTCGCGCAAGAACACCAGGTTTGCGATCTTCTCGAACCAGGGAGCTGAAGGTAGGGCCATCTTGTCCTGTCCAGAATGAGAGTGCCGTTGGGGAGCGACGCGAGAGGGCCGCGCCGAGGGCGCGAATTGGGGATGCAGTGTAGGACGTCGTCATCGCTTTCGAAAGCCAGGGATGGAAAACCCTGGCTCGCCTGATCAGCGGGAGGTGAACGAGGCACTTGCCGGTCCCCGCCTCGGATTGAAGAGGGCCCGTCTCCCTCACCAGGAGCCCGGGCGTCCGCCGCACCGACGGATCCGCGGCGGATCCCTGGTGCTATCTCCGCGCCGGTGCAATAGAGTGCGCGGCGATGGCAAAGCCCCGCGCTCGCAAGTCGACCGTCGTCAAGGCCGTCCGTCCCGCCGGCGTCACCCCGCCCGGGGGGACGATCGCTCCGGTCAACGACACGCCGGCCGACGACGAGTCGCCGCAGGATCACCCCCCCCTCGCGCCCGGGGTCAAGTACCGCCGTATCCTGCTCAAGCTCTCGGGCGAGGCCCTGATGGGCAACCAGGGGTACGGGATCGAGGACGCCACGCTGTCGCAGATCGCCGACGAGCTCATCGACATCCACAGCCTCGGCGTCGAGGTCGGGATCGTGATCGGCGGCGGCAACATCTTCCGGGGGCTGGCGGCCAGCAGCCGCGGCATGGACCGGGCCAGCGCCGACTACATGGGCATGCTGGCCACCGTGATCAACTCCCTGGCGCTCCAGGACGCCCTCGAGAGCCGCGGCTCGAAGACCCGGGTGCTCTCGGCGCTGGAGATGGAACGCCTGGCCGAGCCGTACATCCGCCGGCGCGCGATTCGCCACCTCGAGAAGGGTCGGCTCGTGATCTTCGCCGCCGGCACCGGAAACCCGTTCTTCACGACCGACACCGCCGCCTCCCTGCGGGCCATGGAGATCGGCGCCGAGATCGTCATGAAGGCCACCCGCGTCGACGGGGTCTACGACAAGGATCCCCAGAAGCACAAGGACGCCCGGATGTACCGCCGGCTGACCTACCTCGATGTCCTCAACCGGGATCTGGCGGTCATGGACTCGACGGCCATCTCGCTGTGCCGGGACAACAGCCTGCCGATCCTGGTGTTCAACATGACAAGACCCGGAAACATTCGGCGCGTCGTGATGGGGGAAGCCCTCGGCACCCTGGTCCTCGACGAACGCAACGAGCAGCGTTTCCCGGTGTGACGGTGGGCCGGCGGCCGGGGTTGCGCTATCCTGAGTCCGCCCATTCCCCACGTAGGAGAGACTCGAGATGTTGAACGACGTATTGAAGGATCTGCAGGTCAGCCTGGACAAGGGCATCGAGGCGTTCAAGCGAGATCTCACCAAGGTCCGCACCGGCCGGGCCAACCTCGGCATCCTCGACGGGGTCCGGGTCGACTACTACGGGACGCCGACCCCCCTCAACCAGGTGGCCTCCATGAACGTGGCGGACCCGCGCCTGATCACCGTCAAGCCCTGGGAGCGCTCGCTCATCCCGGAGATCGAGAAGGCCATCCGCGCGGCGCAGCTCGGCCTCAATCCCAACTCCGACGGTGAGATGGTTCGCCTGCCGATGCCCGCCCTGACCCAGGAGCGGCGCCAGGAGCTGGTCAAGCTGGTGAAGAAGATGGCGGAGGAGGGGAAGGTCGCGCTGCGCGCGGCGCGCCGGGACAGCAACGAGATGCTGAAGGAGCTGCTCAAGGACGGCAACATCACCGAGGACGACGAACGCAATGGCCTGAAGAAGGTGCAGGAGACGACCGACAAGGCCGTCACCAAGATCGACGAGATCCTGGCCAAGAAGGAGAGCGAGATCCTCGAAGTCTGATCGGCCGAATCCGCCACCACCCAACTCAGCTCCCACGCTGCCCTGTTGCCCTCAACGGAAGACGATAAACCATGGCACTCATATTTTGCGAGGCGCACGCCGCTCCCGACAAGAAGCGGATCAACGAGGAGTACTTCGTGCTCGAGAATCGTGGCGCGACCGCCATCAGCACCGCACGCCTGCAGGTGGTCAGCAACCGCGGCCCCCGTCCAGGCCAGAGGGCCGAGCGCGGCTCGGTGCTCGGGGTGATCGATCCCGGGTTCATGCTCCAGCCCGGCGAGAAGATCGTGGTCGCCTCCGGCGTGCCGGGGAAGAAGTCCCACGGCGCTCCCCCGACCCGCGAGGGGATGCGCACGTACCACCTGTTCCAGAAGGAGGGCCTGCTGCAGGGGCCGGGGCAGATCATCCGGCTCACGCTGAACCAGACCGAGGTCGCCAAGCTGATCTTCGATCCCGAACAGCCGACGGGCGTGGCGGTCGCGGCTCCGGCGGCGGTCGTGCAGCCGGCGGCCGTTCCCTCTGGCGGAGCCACGCCGGCCTGATGCCGAAATTCGACGTCGACATCCCCCACGGCTTGCCGCCCGAGGAAGCGCGAACCCGGATCGATGGCGCGACCGCCAAGATCGAGGCCGCCTACGGCGCCACCTGCCGCTGGACCACCGACCGCGAGCTCACCGTGTCGCGCAAGGGCTTCGACGCGGTCGTGGCCATCGAGCCCGCCCGCATCCACGTGACGGTCAACCTGGCCTTCCTGCTCGCCCCGATGGCCGGGCCCATCAAGTCCGGCCTGGCGAAGGAGCTCTCCGCCCTGATGGCGGCGCCCCCCACCACGAGCGCCTGAGCCGCCACCCGGCGAGCCGAGCCGATCTCGGCTCAGCCCGGGGCCCGCCCAGAGAGAGACCCTGGCAGACGAGAAGCGACCTCGGTCCGGGCCCGGATGATCTCCTCGAGCGTGGTGTCGCTCCGGCCTCCGACGACCGCCCACGCGGGTCCGAGGGCCGACGTTGAGGTGGACGTGGAGGTGGAGGTGGACGCCCCGAGGTCGAGCGTGCCCGTTCCGTCGGGATCCCCGAGCCCGGGCGCAAAGCCGGTCTCGAGGCCCACCGCCTCCGAGCAGCGCAGGACCCGGGTCGCCCTCGCCAGGCGCTGCCGCCGCTCGGTGCTCGGTCCGACCCCGGCCGCCGCCAAGGCCTGCATCCGTGCCTCGTCCCAGACGAGCCCGAGGGGACCGCCCCGATATTCATCGAGCAGCGCGTCCGCCTCCCGCGGGGTTGGCACCCCCCAGGGGCCCGTGAGCTGGAGACCGAGCTCGAGCCCGGCGGCCTCGGCCCGCGGCAGCAGCCGATCCAGGAATTCGCGGCAAGCGTCGACGACCATCGGCGACAGGGCGCGCCGCTGGGCCAGCACGGCACGCCACTGCCGCTCACCCGGCTCGTCCTCGTCGAGCTCGCGCCGCGCGAAACGGTAGGCGATGGTCCGGGGATCGCCGTGCAGCTCCACCGCCCCGCACTCGAGCGTGAAGAAGGCGGCTCCGAGCGGCGAAGCGGCGGCCCAGGTGTCCTCGACCAGCCGAAGCGCCGACAGGCGCTCGTCGCGATCGTCGAGGCCAGCCAGGTGGGGGAGGCGGCGTCCGGGAGGCAGGATGCGGTCACCGAGCGGCGCCGCGAGCAATGGGACGCGTAGGCCGGCCCCGACTGCCTCGGCCACCAGCGGAGCGAGATCGCGCTGGCTGCAGCCCGGACCGACCGCGAGCCCCGCATATCCTGCGTCGACGGCCAGCCGAACCAGCTCCAGGCCTCCCTTTCCCCAGGCGAATCGCAGCTCCGAGGCGCACAGCATCGCCCGCAAGCAAGCCTCGCGGGCGCTCCACATTCAACTGGTTTGTGTCGGCAGCCTCTCTTTTCCGATGGCCGGCTCGGGAATCTGAGTGTCCGGCCCGCCTTCCGTGGCGTGACAACCCGCGGAAGATCGGGCCCGACGCGTGGACGAACGGATGCCGGACCATGGCTTGGAAATTGCTGCTTCGGGCTGCGCAAGCCCCAATTCCTCAGAGGAGGTCACATGGTACCTGTCCTGGAACCCGTCGTCTCCCACCCCTCCCCATCCCGCCGCGCGCTCGGCGCGCCCACCCGCCTCGGGCTCTTCGTGGTCGTGATGCTCGGCCTTGCGGCCTGCGATCCCGCGCGAATCCGCGACATCATCGAAGCTGGTAGAGGCACCTCGAGCGGTGGCAGCGCCACCGGCGGGACGACCGGCTCGGGTGGCGCGACCACTCCCCCCGCCGTCACCTGTGGCGGCCTCGCCGGCCTCACCTGTCCGGGCACTGGTCACTGCGTCGACGACCCGAACGACGCATGCGATCCCAACAAGGGCGGCGCGGACTGCGCCGGAACCTGTCAATGCGTGGAGAACCAGGCCTGTATCAAGGGGGACGTGTTCGATTCATCCCCCAAGGTCTGCGCCTGTGTCCCGGCGGAGCCGCCCCCTCCACCGGTGTGCGGCCCGGTCTGCGACATCTATTGCCAGTACGGGCACGCCCTCGACGCCAGCGGCTGCGAGACGTGCGCCTGCAATGCGCCCCCCAGCACCGACCCCTGTGCCGCGGTTAAATGCGCTGCCGGTACCCACTGCACGACCGTCATTCCACCGTGCGCCCCGGGGACCAAGAGCTGTCCGCCCCAGGCCATGTGCGTCGCAGACGCGCCCGACACCGTCTTCTGCGGCGGCATCGCCGGCATCGCCTGCCCGGGCCGCGGACAGTGCATCGACAACCCGAATGACGGGTGCGACCCCAAGTCGGGCGGCGCCGATTGCGGCGGCATGTGTACATGCGTCGAGACCGTCCTCTGCGTCAAGGGCGCGACCTTCGACAGCTCGCCCAAGGTCTGTGCCTGCGTGACGCCGACCCCGCCCCCGCCTCCTCCCCCGGTCTGCGGGCCGGTCTGCCAGATCTTCTGCGAGAACGGCAACGTGCTCGATGCGGCCGGCTGCCCGACCTGCGCTTGCAACCCTCCGCCCGTCACCGATCCGTGCGCGACGGTCCGGTGCGCGGCCGGAACCCACTGCGCCGCGATCGCCCCGCCGTGCGCCCCGGGCGCGGGAGCCTGCCCCCCGCAGGCCATGTGTGTGGCGGACGCGTCGAAGGTCACCTGCGGGGGCTTCGCTGGAATCGCCTGCCCGGGCTCCGGCAAGTGCACCGACGATCCCAGCGATGCCTGCGACCCGAAGGCGGGCGGCGCCGATTGCAGCGGGGTCTGCACCTGCGTCCAGAATGTCGCGTGCATCAAGGGCGCGACCTTCGACAGCTCGCCCAAGGTCTGCGCGTGCGTGACCGCAACGCCCCCG
>Ga0265342_10000755_pt1 | contig 33111 bp, 24 predicted proteins | sample 4CB327metaG_FD_203125 | JGI IMG/M metagenome (GOLD analysis project Ga0265342, IMG submission 203125) | Rhizosphere microbial communities from Carex aquatilis grown in University of Washington, Seatle, WA, United States - 4-CB3-27 metaG | ecosystem: Host-associated > Plants > Roots >... | reverse complement strand
GAGGGAGCGTGGCCTGGCAAAAGGCGTCGGGTGTCGTCGCCGTGCCCGGCGTGAACCTGGTGCCGGCGAGCCAGATTTTTCTCCCCGGTCCGGGCGAGGGAACGGTCACCGCCGCGTTCTTGGTGATTCCCATGCAAATGAGCGGTATCGGGTTGCCGCAAATGATGCTGACTGCCTCATTCCACTCCCATGGCCCGCCTTCTCCCAGCCCCGCCGGTGCCTGGTCGCCGGTGTTGACGCCGTTCGTCCAGTTGTTGCACGACGACACGCCAGCCGTCCCATCGAAGTTGGTCGCGGTCGCGAACTGAGCGTGGCTGGTCGGCCGTCCATCCTCGAAGAAAGCGAACGGATAAAACAGCTGACGGCTGACTCCATTGAGGATCCCGCTTTGAGTGTCGGTGAATGGCTGTCCATCCATGCGAATCCATCCGCGCGCGGTACCGAGCCGGCTGATCGCATTGGAGCTCTGGTCGGAAAGAAACGCGATGTACCCATTACCCGCGCTGGTGTTGAGCCCGGCCGCCGTGGCGGCGCTGTTGCACGCCTTGTCGTAGGGAGCGGTTCCGCCAAGATTGGTGGGATAGGTCTCCGCGGTTCCGAAGATCAGGTTCGCGTTCATCGGCGAGAACGTCGCGGTGATCGCGACGCTCGATGTGGTCAGGGTCTTGGGGCAGTCGTGGAACGGTCCCGGACATGTCGGATCGCTCCAACCAGTGAAGAAGAAATTGGATCCGTTGGTGGAGCGCGCCTGCAAGGTCACCGCCGCCGTCGAAAAGGCCGCGGTGCAGGTACCGGGGCAGCTGATTCCGGCGGGCACCGACGTGACCGTTCCCGTTCCGACGGTGGTGACCGCCACCTGCACCGTGCCGTTCGCGGTCAACGACAACGTCACCGTACCGCCCGGATTCGCCGACACACCCAGCGTCGCGGTTCGCGCTCCGAGAGCGCTGGGGCGGAACGTCACCGCGATCGTGCACGATGCGCCACCCGCCAGCGGGCCGGTGCAGCCATTGGTCGTGTTGACCTCCGACGAAAAGATGTTGGACAGCGTCGGCGCGCCCGTCGATGAAGCACCGGTGGCGTTGCGAATCGTCCACGTGAATGAGGGGCTGGCGGTGCCTACCGCGACGCTCGCGAAATCTTTGCTGGTCGTGCCCGACAGCGCCGCGGCGGCGAGCATTCCACCGGCGCCGGTGACGCCGCCCGCGCCGGTCATGCCGCCGGAGCCGGGTGCACCAGCGGCGCCCGTCCGCCCGCCGATGCTGGAAGCGCCGCCGCTGCCGGTCGCCGGCGTGCCACCAACGCCGCTGACGCCCCCCGCGCCCGACGGACCACCGGTGCCCGATGCGCCGCCATTGCCTTTTGCTCCGCCAGCGCCCGATACGCCGCCGCTGCCGTTGGCGCCGCCGCCGCCCGGACCGATCGTTGCACCGCCCGCACCGCCGGCGGGCATCATGGAGCCGCTGGTCCCGCCGGTGTCCGCCGTCACGTCAGGTGTCGTCGGTCGAGGCCCGAGACACCCCGCCAACACCGCCAGCACTGCTACGCACAAGACGCCGCGACTCATCGCTCGACACCTTCCTTCTAGCTCGTCACTACGATCCAGAACGATCAAAACCAAGAAAGACTGTCGAAAATCGGCCGCGAACTATCGTTCGGCGCGCGCCGTCGTGACGCCGGTTAATACGGTTTGACGAAACGTTCCGGAATCGCAGCCGGCGTTCTTCTGACACCGGTCCCTAGTCGGCCGGGACGTGTGCACGCGCATGAGTGCGCCGGTAGTGGGCGTAGTCGTCGTCCGCCGCTTTGATGTCGGCCTTGGACATCGGATCCTCGATACGCGTGCGCAACGCTCCGTAGATGAACGCGGACCGGTCGAGCGCCACGGAGTTCTCGCCGCTGCTTCCATCGTCACCAATCGCCGCCATCGCCGCCCTCATCTTCGCTGCCCCGCGGGAGAGCTCGGCGAAGAGATCGTCGAGCTCCTGGCAGCTCTGTGCCCCGCTGGCGAGGGAGGGCATCGAGATCAACTTCCGTCCGCCGGCCTTGAACGCGACGGTTTCTCCGTTCTTGGGGGCCAGCGGAGCGAGGGCCGCGATCAAGGGGCCCTTCAGCGACGCGCGGCGCGCCCGGGGGAGCTGCTCCGCGCGCAGGATTGCGGTGAAGAGCGCGCACTCGGGGGTCTTCCCCGCGGCCGTCATCGCGTTCAGGAACGCCGTCAGATCGGCACCCGAGCGGAGCGGCATCGCCGCCGCCGGGTCGGCCGGCATCGGTGAATTGGTGTAGAGCCCCAATCTGACTGCAAGCAACCCCCAGTTGAATGCGTCTTCGATTCGATCCTTCGGGAGGTCGACGCGACCACCGGTCTTGACCGCGTACGCCGTGATCTCCGCGAGCCCGTCAGCCATCCGACCGTCGGCCTCTTCGATTTCGCGGCACTCCGTGACGTGCTCCAGCTCGGCGCCGGACTTCTTTGCATAGATCAGCTTGGGCGCGTGCAGATCGATGGGGCTCAATAGAACGGCGAGCCGATCGACCTCCGTCGTCATCGCGGCACGCACGAGCTTGCGCCTCGCCTGCTCCTTCTCCCCGTCGGTCGCAGCGAACGCCGTCACCAGAGCGCACCTCTTCGACACGCCCGCCAGCTCTTCGATCCGGAGAAAGCGCTTCCAGCCGGCGTCGTCGGCGAAGTCTCCGAGGAGCTGGCCTTCCAGATCCTCGATCATGGCCTTGCGCTTCTCCCGGCAGGCGTCGCTCTCGCAACGCTCGAGGGATTCGACCGCCTTGATCCCGTCGCCCGTTTTGGACAGGGCCGTCGCCAGACCCAGATGAGCGTCCTCCCGATCCTCGACCTCTAGCGACTGTTCGAACAGCGGGATCGCGGTCTTGTAGTCGCCTGTCTCCAGCGCACGGGTCCCTTGAAGCGCCTGCAGCTCCGCGCGTTCGTGCGCAGACGTGCAAGACCCGATGACCATGAGCAGGACCGACCACGCGGGCGTCCGCCGGGAGACGGTGGATGATTCGTCAGAGCTGGGCAGCATCGAACTCCTTCCGTTCCGCCTCGTTCCCCACCCAGCGTTTCATCGCAGAGTATAACGCTGCCCTTCAATTCATATTCCGCGCTGGTTCCCGGTCCGCGCGACTACTTCGTGCCGAACAGCCGGTCTCCGGCGTCGCCCAGGCCGGGCAGGATGTAGCCGTGATCGTCCAGGCCCTCGTCGATGGCCGCGGTGAAGATGGGCACGTCTGGGTGGACCTCGTGAAAGTTCGCCAGCCCTTCAGGCGAGGCCAAGATGCAGACCAGCTTGATCGACTTCGGCTTCGCGGGCTTGATGCGATCGACGGCGGCGACGGCGCTGTTGCCGGTGGCGATCATGGGATCGACGACGATGACGTCGCGGTCATCGATCTCGCTCGGCATCTTGTAGTAGTACTCGACCGCGCCCAGGGTCTCGGGATCGCGGTAAAGGCCGATGTGCCCCACGCGCGCCGACGGCAGGATGCGGAGCATGCCATCCACCATCCCCGAGCCGGCGCGCAGGATGTTCACCAGCACGACCTTCTTGCCCTCGAGCATCGGGGCGCGCATCCGGGCGAGGGGCGTTTCGATCTCCTGATAGACCAGGGGCAGATCGCGCGTCACCTCGTACGCCAGCAGCGTGCTGATCTCGCCCAGCAGCTCGCGAAAGGAATTGGTGCTCCGCTCCTTCTGGCGCATGAGCGTGAGCTTGTGCTGAATCAACGGATGGTCGATGACCGTGACGGTGCCGGCTGTCATGTGGGGCCCTCTCTCAGAAAACGGTGCCGTCGCTGCGCACGCGAATGGGCGGGACGCCCCCCTGACGGCGCTCCGCTGCCAACTGCCGGCCGGCGCGCCAGGTCCCGCCCTCCAGCACCTTCGCCAGGGGAAGCTCGTCGGCGCCCAGCCCGAGCAGGCGGCGGATCTCGACGGCGATCTTGTCGAGCAAGATGATGCTCAGCGCGCGCCACTCGACCACGACTGGCGACGAGACCTCGTGGGTCTCCGACACCACGCCGGGGTGTTTGGGAACCAGCACACCGCCGTCGACGAAGAGACCGCCGTTGCGATATTCGGCCAAACCCGTCAGCTCATTGGCTTCGGTGATGCGCACGCCGCTCTGCTCGAGCGGTTCGCACAGCGAGTAGGTCAGCCATTGTGAAAGTTTATGAAAGGGAACGCGGCCGACCGCTGGATGGGTCCAGACGTCACCGAGGTTCTTGCCTGCGCAGACCTCACGGCCAGGCCAGATATCCCCGAGCGCGTCCAGCACACCGGCCAGCACGGCGCTGGCCGGCAACGAGCCCGCACGCGCTTGCCCCAGGAGGTAGATCGCCAGGTGCCCCAGCCGGGGCGAGGTCGCGCCGAAGAACTCGGGCTTCCGGGTGATCACCTCTCCCAGGCGGCGCAGGATCGACGCGCGCCCCTCGAGACCGACCAGGGGATTGTCGGCGCGCACCTGAAAAGCACGCCCCAGGTCGTCCGCGCCGAGGCGGGTCAGCGTGGCGGCGTCGGCACGATAGGTAGCGCGCGCCGGATCATCCGACAGCGCCCCGCCCACGAACAGGTCGTAGCTCGCAACGGCGAGCCCCTCCGAGCGCGTATGAGTGTGGCCCGAAGCGTCTCGATAGGCCCAGCGTTCGCCTGCCCCCGCGTCCAGCAATACGCTGGTGATCGCGAGCTCGAACTTCGCGCACAGCTGATCACTGGGCGGCAGGCCAGCCAGGCGAGCATCCAACCTTGCCACACGATCGATGCCGCCCACGTCGAAGTGGCGAAAGCGGGTGTGACTGGGGATGGCTCTCACGTCGGGATAAGCGGCGCGCGTGACGCCAACGACGTACTCGGCCAGCGGTGCCAGTCTGGTCTCGTCGACGGAAAAGTTAGCCAGGTCCCCGCGCTCCGCCAGCTCATACAGCGCCTGCGCTCGGTCGCGAACGGCGCGCGCAGTCGCCAGGTACTTGGCCTCGGCGATCTCCGCGGGCGTCGTCTCTGCGGCCGGCCGAGTCACTCGTTCAGGGCCCGGCCCTTGGCCTTCGCGAGCTCGTTCTCGCTCGGCACCTGGCCTTCGGTGAAGTAGCCGGCGGCCATCTTGGCGTCCATCTCGACGCGAGCGTCCTCGGGGATGAGCTCGTCCGGAATCGGCACCCGGGTGACGATCTCGATGCCGGCCTTCACGATGGCGTCGTGCTTCATGTTGCTCATCGAGACGAAGCGATCGATCTTCGTGATGCCCAGCCAGTGCAGCGCATCCGGCATCAGCGCCTGAAACCGCATGTCCTGCACGCCGGCGACGCACTCCGTGCGGGCGAAGTACTGCTCCGCCCGATCGCCGCCCACCTGGCGCTTGCGCGCGTTGTACACCAGGAATTTCGTGACCTCGCCCAGGGCCCGCCCCTCTTTCCGGTTGTAGACGATGACCCCGGACCCGCCGCCCTGCGCGGACAGCACGCACTCTTCGACCCCGTGCGCCAGGTAAGGCCGGCAGGTGCAGATGTCGGAGCCGAAGACGTCTGATCCGTTGCACTCATCGTGCACCCGGACCGTGAGCGACCGGTTCCGATCGGGAATCGCGGTGACATCCCCGAACATGTAGATCGTCAGGCCGCCGATCGGCGGCAGGAAGACCTCGAGATCCCCTCGGGTCACGAGCTCGGGAAACATGCCGCCGGTATGTTCGAACAACGTGCGGCGCAGGTCAGCCTCGGTACAGCCAAAGCGTCGCGCCACGCCGGGCAGATACCAGACCGGCTCGATCGCGGCTTTCACGACCACGACGTCGCCGGTCGCCCTCAGCACCGCACCGTCTGCCTGCAGCCGCCCGGCCCGCACCGCGTCGGCCAGCTCTGGCACACGGATATGGGCCTTGGTCACCGCGATGCTTGGCTGGATGTCGTAACCCCGATCGAAATACGAGCGAAACGCCTCGCTGACCACTGCGCCGAACGGGTCGAGGGAGACGATCTTCTCCGGATCGGCCCACGACGCGAACGGCCCCAGCGCATGGGTCGGCGAGGTGTTGGTGAGGTCCGGCTTGCGCAGCGGATCGAGTGCGCCGGCCGCGACGGCGAGCGCCCGGTAGACCGAATATGATCCCGAGTGCGTTCCGATCACATTGCGATGCGCCCGGTCGGTCACTGTCGCCACCACTGGACCGCGAACGGCCGGATCGCTGGCTCCCCAGACGATCGGGACCGGCTTGGGCCCATGACCACCGGGGTGCGATGTGAGGACGATCGCCTTCGGTTGCTTCCTTTTAGGCTTGTCGGTGGTCAAGGGCACCCTTGGTGGTGGCTCAAGGGATATCGGTGCACGCACCCCCAGCATACGCTCCGCGGGCGATTTTTTCACGCACGTCGCTGCACGCGCAAATGGCATAAAGTTCGTGGATGCTCCCGATGCTCATCGGTATTGCCGGCGGCACCGGCAGCGGCAAGACCACGGTCGCTCGAAAGTTGGCCGACGCGCTGCCAGCCGGGCGCGCTGCCCTGATCCAGCATGACTGGTACTACCGCGATCGCAGTCACCTCGACGCCGCCGCGCGCGCCCTGATCAACTTCGACGAGCCCGACGCGCTCGAGAACGATCTCTTGCTGGCGGACCTGATCGCTTTGAAGGCGAATCGCCCGGTGGACTGCCCGCAGTATGACTTCGCCTCGCACACGCGCCGGGACGTCGTTCGCCCAGTCTTGCCGAGCTCGATCGTCCTCGTCGAGGGCATCCTCCTCTTCGCCGTTCCTTCGGTGCGGGATCTCTTTGACCTCCGCCTGTTCGTGGACACCGACGACGATGTGCGGCTGCTCCGTCGGGTCAGGCGCGACATCGAGGAGCGTGGCCGCGACATCGCATCGATCGAGGCTCAGTATCTGGGGACCGTGCGCCGCATGCACCAGCAGCACGTTGCGCCGAGCCGAGCTCATGCACACCTCATCATTCCGGAGGGGGGCGAGAACGCCCCGGCGCTCGAGGTCATCCTGGGACGGCTGCTCTACCTGCTGGATGGCTCCTGACCTCAGGGCAGCAGGACGCAGGACACTTCTCAAATCCGAGGGAGGCAATCGTGGCGAATGCTCGCGGCTGGATGGGCTGCTCGGCGGTGCTGGTCATCGTTCTGGGGGCGGGAGCGTCGGCGCACGCGGCGCACGCTGCGCGAGCGGATAGCGCGCCAACCCCGGCGGACACGGTGCCGGAGGTGTTGCGACCCTGGATCGGCTGGGTATTGCACGGCCCGGCCGAGGAGCAACTCGCTTGCCCGCAGCTGAACGGCCGCGAGGATGACCGCGTCTGCGCCTGGCCGGCGCGTCTGTCGCTGGCGGTCACCGACAAGGGCGGCACGTTTTCGCAGGAGTGGGAGGTGTTTCACGCGGGGCTCGCCAAGCTGCCGGGCAGCGACGAGCACTGGCCGCTCGACGTGCGCGTCGACGGCAAACCGGCCGCCGTCGTGTCCAGCGACGACAATCCGGCGCTGGAGCTGGCGCCCGGCCACCACCAGGTGACCGGGCGTTTCGTCTGGGACGAATCGCCGCCCGACAGCGTGTCGGTGCCGGCGGAGACCGGTCTGCTCGCGCTCACGGTGAACGGGAAGCGCGTCGACTTTCCCGGGCGCGATGAGGACGGGCAGGTGTTCTTCGGGCGCAATGTCGAAGAGGTCGCCGAGGCCGACAGCATCGACATCTCGGTGCACCGCAAGCTGATCGACGATGTCCCGCTGCGGCTGATCACGCGCCTGCAGCTGGCGGTCTCGGGCAAGAACCGCGAGGTGGTGCTGGGGCGCGCGCTACCGGCAGGCTTCGAGGCGCAAGCGGTCGAGGGTGGGCTTCCGTTGCGCTTCGATCCGGACGGTCACGTCCGCATCCAGGTCCGGCCCGGCACCTGGACGATCCTGGTGACCGCGCGCCGGGTCGCCGCTGGTGACAGCGTGACCCGGCCCCGGCCCGAAGGACTGTGGAAAGACGGCGAGGAGGTCTGGGTCTTCGAGAGCCACCCCGCGCTGCGAGTGGTCGACCTCAGTGGCGCGCCAGCGATCGATCCGGCGCAAACCACGCTGCCCGACGAGTGGAAAACGCTGCCCGCCTACGCGCTGCCGCCAGGCGCGACGCTGGCGCTCGCGGAACGGCGGCGCGGCGACAGCGACGCGGGCCCGGACCAGCTGCAGCTGTCGCGGCGGCTGTGGCTGGACTTCGACGGCGGCGGATACACCGTCAGCGACCAGATCAGCGGTCTCTTCACGCGCAGCTGGCGGCTCGTGGGCGCGGCGCATACGCGTCTCGGCCGCGTCGCGATCAACGGCCAAGATCAGTTCATCACGCGCGACGCCGAAGGGCACGAAGGCGTGGAGATCCGCAGCGGCCGCGCCAACATCAGCGCCGACAGCCGCATCGAAGGACGCCGCTGGCACGTGCCGGCGACCAGCTTCCTGCTCGATTTCCAGAGCGTCTCGACGACGCTGATGATCCCGCCCGGCTGGCGCTTGATTCACGCGACCGGCGCCGACAAGGTCACTGGCACCTGGATCGATCGCTGGTCGTTGCTCAACTTCTTCCTGCTGCTCGTGACCACGCTGGCGGCGCAGCGCCTGTTCGGCTGGAGGCTCGCGCTGCTCGCGTTCGTCGGGATCGGTCTTTCGATCACCGAATCGGACGCGCCCGCCGCGGTCTGGCTGGCGGTGCTCGTGGGCGAGGCGCTGGCGCGCGCTCTCCGTGCCGGCAAGCTGCACATGGTCGCGCGCTGGTATCGAATCGGTGCGTGGATTGCGCTCGCCTCCATTCTTTTCCCCTACGCTGTCGCCGAGGTGAGGCGCGGCGTGCACCCGGCCGCCGAGCGCGAATCGGGGGACGGGGTGGCGGAGCGATATGTTTCAGCTGTCGCGTCCGGCTATACCTCCGATGCGGTGCCGCCCGCGAGCCAACCACCCGCCTTTCCATTGCGCGCGTCGAGCCCCGCCGTCGAGGAGCAATCCCGCGCCGGCGGGTCCTTTGCAAGCGGGTCCCTCTCGCAATCGGAGGACAAGAAGGCCGATGCCGAGGGTGGAAAGGCGGGCGGCGGAGACCGCCGGTACAAGGGCTTCCTCGGCAGCAAGAGCGTTTCGCAGAATCGCAGCGCCTACGACCCGAGCGTCGTCGTGCAGACCGGGCCCGGGCTTCCGACGTGGAGCTGGGACGCGGCCTCCCTGACCTTCAACGCGCCGGTGCGCCAGGATCAGGAGCTGCAACTGTGGCTGGCGCCGCCGCCGGTGAACCTGGCGCTGTCGCTGGCGCGCGCGGCGTTGCTGATCGCGCTGGCGCTGCTGATCCTGCGCCGGCCGATGCGATTGGGGAGCGCATGGCACGAGTCGCCCCCGCTGCTCGGCGGCGCCGGCCCGCGCGCGGGAATCGTGTTGTTGCTTCTCACGACGACCGCGGTGCTGGCGGCCTCCTCCGGCCTGGCGCGCGCCGCCGACCCCACGACGCCGTCGCCGGAGCTGCTCGAGCAACTGAAGCAGCGCTTGCTCGAACCGCCGCGCTGCGCGCCCGATTGCGGCGCCATCAACCGGCTCGCGCTCGAGGCGACGCGCCGCGAGCTGCAGCTGGTTCTCGAGGTGTCGGCCGCGGCGCGCACGGCGATCCCGCTGCCGGGAAACCTCAAGGACTGGGTCCCGGCCGAGGTGCGCCTCGACGGAAAGTCGGTGCCTCCGCTGGTCCACACCGACGACGGCACGCTGTGGCTCGCGCTGCCGGCGGGCGCGTTTCGCGTCGAGATGACGGGGCCACTGCCGGCGCGCGAAACGATCCAGATCGCGCTGCCGCTCAAGCCGCGGTTCGTGAGCGCGCACGTGCGCGGGTGGACGCTCGACGGGCTGCACGAGGACGGCGCCGCCGACGAGAGCCTGAAGCTGTCGCGCGCCGGCGGCGGCGCGGAAAGGGAGGAGGCGCCGCCGGATGAACCCGGCGCGTCCGTATCGCTGGCTCCGTTCCTGCGCGTCACGCGCACGCTGCACCTGGGCTTGAAGTGGGAAGTGGAGACGGTGGTCGCGCGCGAGACGCCCACCGGCGCGCCGGTGGTGATCGACGTGCCGCTGCTGCCGGGTGAGGCGGTCACGACGGCGGGCGTCCGCGTCGACAAGGCCAAGGCGGCGGTCAACGTCAGCCTCGGCCCCGACGCGACGGAGTTGAATTGGCAATCGACGCTGACCGAGTCCCCGGCGCTGCGCCTGCGCGCCGACCCGGCGTTCGCGCGTTCGTGGTCGGAGACCTGGCTGGTGGATCTCGGCGCGACCTGGCACGCTACCTTCGCCGGCATTCCGCCGATCCAGCGCGCCGACGCCGACGGCGCGCGCACCGCCGAGTGGCGTCCCTGGCCCGGCGAGGAGGTGCGCATCGAATTGAGCCGGCCCGCGGGTGCGGGCGGCCAGACGCTGACCATCGACACCGCCGAGCTCGAAGTGTCGCCGGGCACGCGCATGACGCGCGCGTCGCTGTCGCTGTCGCTTCGATCGAGCCGCGGGACCCAGCACGCGATCACGCTGGCCGCGGGCGCGGAGCTCGAGGGGGTGACGCTCGACGGGCGGCCGGTGCCGCTGCACCTCGAAAGCGACGGGCGCCACCTGGTATTGCCAATCGCACCCCGCAAGCAGGTGTTCGCGATCAGCTGGCGCGAGCCCACGCCGCTGACGGCGATCTTTCGCGCGCCCGCGGTCGACGTCGGCGTTCCCGCGACCAACGTCATCACGCAGATCCGTCTCGCGGAGGCGCCGCGCTGGATGCTGTGGGTCGCCGGTCCGCGCCTGGGACCGGCGGTGCACATCTGGAGCATCGTCGTCGTGCTGCTGGTGCTCGGCTGGGTCCTCGGCCGCACGCGCCTGACACCGCTGCGCTGGTGGGACTGGACGCTGCTCGGCATCGGCATGGCGCAGCTGCCGTTGCAGGCCGCGGGCGTGGTTGCGCTGTTCCTGCTCGCGCTCGGATGGCGCGCGCGGAACCCCGTCGTCGGCCGCGCGCTCCTGTTCGACCTGTCGCAGATCGCGTTCGTCGGCCTGACCATCGCCGCGGTGGCGATCCTCTTTGGCGCCATCGAGCAAGGGCTGGTGTCGCACCCCGACATGCGCGTCGTCGGCAACGGCTCGAACGATCAGATGCTGCGCTGGTATCAGGACCGGACCCTGCCGCTTTTGCCCCGGCCCTGGATCGTGTCCGCGCCGCTCATGGTCTATCGCGGCGCGATGCTCGCCTGGTCGCTCTGGCTGGCGCTGGCTTGCCTGCGCTGGGCGCGCTGGGTCTGGACCTGCCTGCGCGAGCACGGCTGGTGGCGTCCCCTCCGCACCCGACGCGCAGCGCCCGAGGCCCCGGCGGTGCCGCCCGCGCCCGCGGAAGCCCCCGAAGGAAATCAAACTTGATCACAATGACCCTTTCCGGGAATCTCGATCAGTCATGCTGCGCCCCCTTCGAGTCTCGAAGTCTGTCTGCGTCACTGCTTTCGCCGCTGCGCTGGCCCTCTCGGCCTGTGCCGGCTCGGTTCTGCCCTCCGAACCCGACGGAGCCGGGGGCGGGCCGGCGACGGCGACCGGTGGATCACCCGGAGAGGCTGGGGCGACTGGCTCCAGTCAGGGGGGATCTTCAGGGGGCACCGCCGGCAAGACCGGATCGGGCGGTGCGGCGGGAACGGGCGCCGGGGGCAGCGGCACCGGCGGCAGAACGGGCGCCGGGGGGATGACCGCGGCGGGGGGCCGGACCGGCGCGGGCGGCACGACCGCCACCGGGGGCGCGACCGGCGCCGGTGGCTCGACGGTCGACTGCGCGGGTACGCTGCCGGCGGGCGGCACGGCGCACACCTCGACGAATCTCACCGGCGGCACGGGTGCCCTCAGCTGGTCGGTCTGGACCAACAGCGCCGCCGGTACGATCACGACCTATCCCACGGCCGCGTTCAGCGCGTCGTGGAACGGCTCGAATGACTTCCTGGCGCGCCTGGGCGAGGAATGGGGGAACAGCGGCAAGACGTTCGACAAGTTCGGAACCATCACGGCCCAGTTCGCCGAGACCAAGACGGGCACCGCCGGCGGCTTCTCGTACATCGCGATCTACGGGTGGTCGACGAACCCGTGCATCGAGTATTACATCATCGACGACTCGTACAACCGCATGCCGGTCAATCCGGGCATGACCACCAACAAAGGCACGGCGACGATCGACGGCTCCCTGTACACCTTTTACACGCGCCCCACGTCGGGGACTGGCGGCTCGCGCTGCACCGGCGTCAACAGCTGGACTCAGTTTTACAGCGTGCGCCAGACGGCGCGCCAGTGCGGGCAGATCTCGATCACCGAGCACTTCAAGGCGTGGGCCGCCGCGGGTATGACGCTGGGAACCTTGCTCGAGGCCAAGATCCTCATCGAAACCGGCGGCGGCACCGGCAGCATCAATTTCACGACCGCGAGCGTGACCGCTCAGTGATGACGCGCTGAGATCCCTCCCGTCCACGGGAGAGGGCAGACCTTGCGAGCCGCTGCGCCCGGAGCGGTGGTACGCTGAGGGATGCGCCTGTTTTCAGGTTCGGCGCTGGGCTCGCTGGTGTTGATCGCTCTGGCGAGCGGCTGCTCGACATCGACTCGTAACAGCGCGCCAGACTCAGGCTCTGCGGATGGGCGTGCGGGCGCGAGCGGCTCGACCGACGCGCGCCCCGACGCACCGAGTGACGGTGCCACCGATCGCGGCGCTGGCGGCGCGTCCGGCGCCAGCGGGACCTGCAAGCGCGGCATCGCGACCAATACCGCGCCGGGCGCTGCCTTCTTTCCCTCGGTGGGTTGGTGGTACGACTGGTCGCCGCGCGTCGCTGCCGCCGGCTCGCCGCTGGAGTTCGATCCGATGATCTGGGGTGCGATGGATCTCACCGCGACGCTGCCGGCAGGGACGCGATACCTGCTCGGCTTCAACGAGCCCAACTTTCACGCGCAGTCGAATCTGACCGCGCAGCAGGCCGCCACCGACTGGCCGATGCTGGAAGCCAAGGCGAGCGCGTCGGGAGCGGCGCTGGTGTCGCCGGCGGTGAACTTCTGCGGACCCGCGACGTCGTGCAACGGCACCAGCCCCTATCAGTACCTGCGCGATTTCTTCGCTGCCTGCGCCGGTTGCCGCGTCGATCACATCGCCGTGCACTGGTACAACTGCGACCTTCCCTCGCTGGTCGATTACCTCGAGCCGGGCGGCAGCCTCGAGGGGTTCGAGCAGTTCGGCAAACCGATCTGGCTCACCGAGTTCTCGTGCGCCGGCACGAAGACCGCGGCCGAGCAGGAAGCCTTCATGCGCGCCGCGATCCCCTACCTGGAAAACAACCCGCACGTGTTTCGCTATTCGTGGTTCAGCGCGGATCCGATCCCCAACGCGCGCCTCGTGAACACCGACGGCTCACCGACGGCGCTCGGGCAGGTCTACATCGGCCTGCCCGGCGGCTGTCACTGAAGCCGGTTCGTGCTCAGGGGTAGAGCTGCATCACGTTCGTGACGCCGCCGTTCGGCTGGTTGGGAAAGTTCTGCTGCGCGTAGAGGTGCCAGTTGCCGCCCAGCTTGACGCCGAGGAAGTACGCATTGCCGAGTTGGTCGGTGTAGCCGTGGGCGCGGACCTGCCGCGCGCCGAGCATCCGCATCCCGGTTTCGCCCGGGCCGCCGACCATGCCGAAGACGCCGAGCGTGCCGGCCGTGTTCGCCAGGTTGCCGTCGCGCGCGAGGCGTTGTGTCTGAAGCACGCCGATCGGCGCGTTCGTGAACGCCGCCAGGTTCTGGGGCACCTGCTGCCGGACGTCGGCGTCGGGATTGATATGAGCGACCGTGAGGTTTCCACCGGTGACCCGGTAGACGATCGTGCATCCGGAGAGCTGCGTCGTCAGCGCCAGATCGCCGGCCACCGTGGCGCCGTTGATGGCGTTGATCTGGTTCTTGATGTCCGCGTACTTCTGCACGTGAATGTTGAACCCTGGCACCTTGGCGTGAACGAAGTGGTGCACGTTGTTCGGCGGCTCGAGCAGGTAGAGGCGCGCGTTCGTGTCCCAGGAAAGCTCGTAGGGCGTCGCGCCCGAGGTGGTCATCTCGCCGCGGCCGAGCTTGATGCGATTGTTGGTCAGAAACTGCAGCGGGTTGTGGCGCAGCCGATCGGCGACCGGCCCCAGCACGCGCCCGCCGTAGATGGTGTGGACATCCTTGAGCATCTGAACCAGGGCGGCGTGAAGCCCGGCGTCGGGGATCAGTCCGACCGCCTGGCGGGCCTGGGCGGCCAGCGTGTTGTTGACCACGCATAGCACCAGGGTCATCGCGCGGCGGTACTTCCGCGTGAGCTCCGTGCCCTGTCGCCCCTGCGACATCGCGTTGTCGACGATCGGCGGGATCGCCCCCTGAAAACTGTCGAGCAGGTCCGCCACCGCCGGCGCAGTCAGCACGGGGAGATTCCCGGGGCCGGTCATGGTCCGAATGAACGCGACGGTGTCGGCAAAGCGGTTGTCCTTGGGCATTCAGGGCTCTCCTCGCAACGGTGGCGCTCGTCGATCGGGGCCGCCACTTTACGTGGTCGGCCGACTTCAGTCGCCTCTCATTTCCGTCGAAAACGCACCATGCGCATGATTTCGAGCATGCTTCCCCACATCGCGGTCTCCGGGCTGCTCGCCGCGTCGCTGGCCGCCGGATGCAGTTCCGCAGAGATGGCCAGCGGTGGCGCGGGAGGCCACGTCGGCGCGGGCGGCATTGGCGCGGGCGGCAATGGGGCGGGCGGCACTGGCGGCGGCTCGGTGGTGATCGGCAGCTCGGGCTGTCCGCTCTTCACAGCGGGCGATGCCTGGAACCTCGACATCTCGGGCGCGGCGGTCGATTCGGCCCAGAACGCGATCGTGATGGCGGCCGTGGGCACGGCCAAGATCCATCCCGACTTCGGCGTCGGCTTCGGCATTCCCTTCAACGTCGTGCCGGCGTCGCAGCCGGCCGTGCCGGTGACGTTCAATCAGTACGCCGACGAGAGCGACCCCGGACCGTATCCGTTCCCGGCGGTGGGCGTCGCGCGCGTCGAGGGGACCACCGATCCGCGCAGCTGCTCGGGCGACTGCCACCTGCTCGCGGTGCAGATGGGCGCCTGCATGCTCTACGAGGGTTGGTCCTGCCTCTACAGCGACTCCACCGGGTGGACCTGCGGCAACGGCGCGAAGTGGGATCTCAAGAAGAAGAGCTACGGCCAGCGGCCCGAGGGGTGGACGTCCGCCGACGCCGCCGGCCTGCCGGTCTACGCCGGCCTCGCGCGCTACGAGGAAGTGATGGCGGGCGAGATCACCCACGCGTTGCGCTTCACGATGAGCAAGAGCGCGGCCCGCCACATCGCGCCCGCGACCCACGACGCCGGCAGCGGCACGAACGCGCCGCCGATGGGCCTGCGCGTGCGTCTCAAGGCCAGCTACGACGCCAGCGCGCTCGCGCCCGATGCCCAGATCTTCGTGCGCGCGATGAAAAAGTACGGGATGATCCTGGCCGACAACGGCAGCAATTTCTACTTCCAGAGCGAGGACAACCCCAACTGGTCCGACGGGATCAACGATCTCAAGACGATCCCCGCCAGCGCCTTCGAGGCAATCGTCAGCCCGCCGTGAAGGTTTTGCCCGCTCGCCTCCCCAAAGGGGCATGAGCGAAGGATTCGACCCGTTCGACCCCGACGAGTGGGGGGACAAGACCGGTTGCAGCGCGTTCGAGACCGCCCTCGAGATGCGGGGGCGCGGCGCGCTGGCACCGGACGCGGTCGCGGTGCTCGAGGTTCACCTTGGGGTGTGTGACGCCTGTCGCGATCACGCGGCGCGCCTCGGCCGCGTCGATGCTTCGCTGGCCGCCGCCGCCGCAGTGCCGGACGCGCGACGGTTGCGCGGAAAGATGGACGATGCGCTGAAAGAGACCCGCCGGCGTGCACCATTGATGCTGGTCCTCGCCGTGTTCATGATGGCGGTCGCGATCGAGGTGATGTTTTGGATCGGGGGCACTCCGCTGCTGTCGCTGAAGGCGTTGCTCCTCATCTTTGGTATGACGCTGGCCACGAGCTACCTGGGCCTGTACATACGCGCTCGCCGTTTGCGCCGCTTCCTCGCAGAGACCGATGTCATCGGTGCCTATCGTCAGTTTTTACAAGGCAACATCAAGGCGCTGCGCATGGTGCCTTGGACGATGATCTTGAACGTCGTCATCATTGCCCCTAACGCACAGAAAGCCTTCCAGCGGTACGCGGTCGGCGTCGGGCGACAGGGTGGGTACCTGATCCTTGATCTCGTTAGTATCGTCTTGATTTTCGTCGGGGTCGTCAGCGTATGGCGCCAGAGGCGGCGGATGAAAGCCGAGCTGAAGGAGCTGCACTGATGCCCCCATCAGTCATCGACATGGGCGCCGCCGCGCGTTTTCGCGAGGCGAGCAGCAGCGAGCGGAGCGCCATCTTTCAGGAGATCTTCCAGGCGCATCGCGATCAGGTGTTCGGCTTGTGCTTCCGGCTGTGCGGAAACACCGCGCTCGCCGAAGACGCCGCGCAGGAAACGTTCGTCGAGGTGTACAAGGGCCTGCCGCATTTTCGCGGCGAGGCGAGCCTGGCGACCTGGATCTACCGCGTGGCCATGCGGACGGCGCTGCGGTTGCGGGCGCGCGCGCGTCCTGTGGAGCAAGCTCCCGTCGATCTGCCTCCGGTCGCGACGGCGGATCCCGAGGCGGCGCTGGCCGCGCGCGCTGACATGCGCGTGGTCCAGACCGCGCTCGACGCTCTGCCCGCCGAGCAGCGGGTTGTCGTCGCGTTGTTCTCCGTCGACGGTTTGAGCCACGGCGAGATCGCTACGATCCTCGGCGTGCCCGAAGGGACCGTCTGGTCGCGCCTGCACAAGGGCCGCAAGGCCCTCGCGGCGGCGCTGAGGTAGCTACGCGGAATCAGCGCGCCGTCGTCGCGCCCTCCGCGCCGGTCGCGCCGCCGGCACCGGTGGCGCCGCCCGCGCCCATGGTCGATCCACCGCAGCCCGTGCCGATCTGCACGGTGGTGGTCGCGCCCGCGGGGATCGCGAGCGAGATGACGGTCGGCTGCCCCGCGTCACGCACTTGATCGCTCGCCGCGCCCCGGCATAGAGATACCCGGGGTCCGATTCTGGAAAAAAGGCGCATCGTCTCTGAACGCGGCTCGTACTCCGGCTGAGTCAGCAAGTCTCTCAGTCAGGAGGTCCCCGTGAGACAGAACCTTTGGTTGTCGTCGATGTCGCTGTTTGCGTGCCTGGGGCTCGGTGCCGTCGCCTCGTGCGACGGGCCCGCCGATCCCGCCCCGACCTCGCGCGAGGCGGAGCTCGCCGCCTGTCATCTCAACGACGGCACCGTCGATCCAAACGCGGATCTGCACGCGTGCGATCCGGGGAGCGTCAAGAAGACGACCATCTGTCACATCCCGCCGGGCAATCCTGCGAACGCGCACACGATCTGCGTGGGAAACGCCGCCGTGCCGGCGCACCTTCAAAATCACGGTGACAGCATCGGTCCGTGCAAGGTCGAGACGCCGTGTCCGCCGCCCCCCACGGGTACCGGCGGGATGTCCGGTAGTGCCAGCGGCGGAGCGCCGGGTGGAGGCACTGGCGGCGCCGATGCTGGGGTGACCATCGTTCCCTGACCCTGCATCCGGTCTCCTGGGACCGCGGTTGGCTACTTCGTGCTCGATGGCGACGTGGCCAGCCGTTCGCCGAGAAACGTGATCACGCGTCGGATCGTGGCGCGACTCGCGTCGCTGTCGTCGAAGAGATCGAAGGAATGCGGCGCGCCGGGCTGATTGAGCAGCGTCATCGGTAGATCGCGCGCCAGCGCCGCGCTCACGAACGCGTCGAGCGAAACATTGAGCATCGGCGTCTGATCATTGCCGGCGCGCACGACCAGCAATGGCACGGCGCGCGGCAGATCGTCGATGTTGCGGCCGCGCGCCGGCACGCCGATGCCGAACTGCTGCGCCGCTTCGGGCACGTCGAGCATGTAGCCGTAAAGCAGCACCGCCGCGCGAAACGTGTCGGGCGGCTGGGTCATCAGCAAGTGCAGCGCGGTCGGGACATTGCCCGACGCCGACCAGATGCCGAGGCGCGCGGCATCGATGCCCAGCGCGCCGGCATTCTGCCGCAGATGCGCCAGCAGCGCGGCGAGATCGCTCACCGGCTCGCGATAGCTGTACGCAACCGCGTTCATGCCCGATGCGGCGAGCAGCCGTCCCCACGATGTATAGGCGCCCATCTGCCGCAACCCCTGGGCAAAGCGCGGATCCGGAAAGCCGTAGACGAACAGCACCGTCGGCGCGGGCAGTGCGCTGGCCGCGACGTAAAGGTCGAAGGTACCGCCATCGCCGTAGGGCTGCTCACGCTGAATCTCGACGCGATCCATTCCCGGCAGCTGGAAAACGGCGGTCTTGCGGACCACCTCGGCCACCCGTCGCTCCCGCTCGGCGTCGTCGCTCATGCGCGGTTCCTCGGTGCGCAACCATCGCAGGCGGCGCATCGCGGCGCAAGCACCGTTCGTTGACGGCGGCTTCTCGCGAGGCATCGGGATCTCCGGGGCGCTCAGGAATACGCGCGCGTTCTGGCGTTCATCCTACGATTTGACTTGCCGGCTCCCGCCGGCACCGCCAGAACGAGGCACGACAGCCATGAGAAAATCACTTCTGATCATTTTCACGCTTGCGGGTCTCTCGGGCTGCCTCGGCGATAGGCCGACCGGCCCCGAGGACGACGCGGGCCTCGGTGGAACGATGATGTCCGCGGGAGGAAGCGGCGGAAAGGTCGATGCCGGCGCGCACGACGGCGGTGGCGGTGGGGCGGTCGGCACTGGCGGGCACGGGATGGGCGGAGGGGCGGGCAGTGGGGCTGCCGGAGCTGATGCCGGGATGGGGATGGGGGGCATCGGCACGGGCGGCGCTGGGATGGGTGGGTATGCCGGAGCTGCCGGGACGGGGATGGGTGGCACCGGCATGGGCGGCGCGGGAATGGGCGGGCATGCCGGAACTGCCGGAACAGGGATGGGTGGCATGGGTATGGGCGGCGCCGGTATGGGCGGACGCGGCGCCGGCGGCAGCGGCACTGGTGGGACCGGCGCCGGGGGCGCGGTGGTCGTGCCGCCCGCAGCTCTGTCCGGCTCCACCAGCAAGGACTTTGCGGGCCTGACGGTGGGGACGGCGAGCTCGGCGTTCAGCTGGGTCGTCAGCAACGCCACGGGAGCATCGGCGACCGGCACGTTGTCGCTGAGCAATGACGATCCCTCCGAGGTCACGGCAACCGGCTGCACCGGTACGCTGGCCGGCGGCGCCTCGTGCACGGTCTCGGTCACCTTTCGACCGAACGTCCCGGGCCAGCGGACCGCGCACGTCAGCGTGTCGGCGTCTCCGGGCGGCTCGGTGATGCTCACGCTCACCGCGACCGGCCAGGTGCAGGTCACGATCACCAACGCCGGCACCGGCACGGTCACGTCGACGCCGGCAGGGATCTCCTGCCCGGGCACCTGCTCGGCGGCGTTCTCGGTGTCGTCGGTGACGCTGCAGGCGCGAACGGCCAACGGATCCAATTCGTTCTTCTCGGGGTGGAGCGACCCGGGATGTCCGGGGCCGTTCCACGATTGCGTCAAGAGCTTGAGCACGAGCGCGGTCGCCATCACCGCAACGTTCACTGCCATGAACGCCAACCTGATCTTCGGAACGTTGATGATGTATCCGACGAATCTGGGTGGAACCGCCCCTTACGACGCGGCCTGCAACAGCGTCGCTACCAGCGCGGGTTTGAACAATACTGCGGGCAACGCATTCATTGCGCTGATCTCGGACAACAATTCAAACGCGATCAGCCGGCTAGGCACGGCGCGCGGATGGGTTCGCCTCGATGGAAAGCCGTTTGCCGACACGCAAACCGCGCTTTTCACCAACAATCAGATCTTTTATCCCATGGTGTTTCAGGAGGATGGGCAGCCCCACAATGGCGGCGGCTTCTTCACGGGAACCAATGCGGACGGCACCGCGGCGCCGGCCAATTGCAAGAACTGGACGAGCACCGTCAACGACGGGACGATCTTCTCGTGTGGCACCAACAACGGAGGCCCCGGGCAGTGGATCGAGGGCAACGGCAACTTCTGTGGAGGGATGGGCCCGCTCATCTGCATGGGCACGACCAAGAGCGCGGCGGTCACGGTACCGGCGCCGGGTACAGGCAGGAAGATTTGGCTCTCGAGCGGCTCGTTCATACCCAACTCCACGTCGACTCCCGATGCTTTGTGCCAGGGCTCGAGGCCGACCGGCGTCACCAGCGCTGCCGCGTTGATCGCCACGACCAAAAAGGTGGCATCCACGGTTCTGGTGGCCGGGACGTCGTATTACCGGGTCGACGGCACGTTCGTGGGGACCGGCGCCAGCCTGATCGCGGCGACGCCAATCAGCTTCACGAACCCGCTGCCCACGGGGCTCTGGCAATCCGAGGACGGGACCTACCCCCTGTTCAACGCGGCCGCCTACGTGGGCAGCACGTCGCTCAGCACCGTCGGCACGACGTCCAGCACGTGCGGTGATTGGGCCGACCCGACGCAGACGAACTCGTTGTACGGAATCGCACAGGACGCCGCCGAATGGTGGGCGCTGTCCACCTTCGTGAGCACGTGCAATGGCGCCGGGCGCATCTACTGCGTGCAGACCGCTCCCTGAAGGGTGGCGTCGCGATGAAGGAATTGGCTCTGGTATCTCTCCTACTGATGGCGTCGGCCGGCTGCATGGGCGGCCGGCCGACCGACAACACATCCGTCCATGGAGGAGGCACCGCAGGTGAGACCGCCGATGCGTCCACGACAGATACCGGTGGCTCCGGCGGCGGCAGCTATGTGGCAACCGGCGGATCTGGCGCAGGCGGAGCTGGCGGAAGCGGCGGTGATGCGAGGGGCATGGGCGGCGCGGGCACTGGTGGAACGGGCATGGGCGGCGCCGGTACCGGTGGCACGGGCATGGGCGGCGCGGGCACCGGTGGAACGGGCATGGGCGGCGCGACGGGAGCCGGCGGTGTGGCTGGCAGCGGCGGCGCGGGCTCGTTCACGATCTCGGTGACTGTCGTCGGCACGGGAACGGTGACGTCGGTTCCCGCGGGGATCAGTTGCCCCGGCACCTGCAGCGCCACCATTGCGGCGTCATCGGTGACGCTGCAGGCGCGTACGACCAACGGCTCCGATTCGGTCTTCACGGGGTGGAACGATCCTCAGTGCGCTGGGCCAATGCGTGACTGCACGCGGCCACTCGGCGCGAGCCCTCTGGCGATCACCGCGACGTTCTCGTCGACGACCGCCAACCTGATCTTCACCACGTCAGCGACGTTTCAGACCAACCTCGGGGGCACGGCACCCTACGACACCGCGTGCAACACCGTGGCCACCGCCGCGGGGCTGAACAACAGCGGCGGCAACGCTTACGTCGCGGTGATATCCGACACCCAGTCCAACGTGATCGCCCGGCTTGGCTCGGCGCGCGGTTGGGTGCGCCTGGACGGCAAGCCGTTTGCGGACACGAAAAACGCTCTGTTCGCGAACAATCAAGTCTTTTACCCGATTCTGTTTCAAGAGGACGGCCAGCGTCACAACGGCAACGGCTTCATCACCGGTACCAATCCCGACGGAACCGCCGCCCCCGCGAATTGCCAGAACTGGACGTCGACCACCGACGACGGAACGATTGTCTCCTGCGGCGACGCCGACGGTGGACCGTACGCCTGGACGAGCGGCAGCGGGTCATACTGCGGTCTGGCGGCCCCGCTCATTTGTATGGGGAAGGCCAAGAGCTCGGTGGTTTCGATACCGGCGCCGCCCGGACCTGGTCGTAAGATCTGGCTGACCAGCACCCAATTTACGCCCAACGCCACGACCACGCCCGATGCTCAGTGCCAGGCGGCGCGGCCAGCGGGCGTCACCGCCGCCGCCGCGATCATCTCGACGACCAGCAGGACCGCTGACAGCGTGCTCGATGCCGCGACGACGTACTATCGGCTCGATGGCGTGCCGGTCGGGACGGGGGCCGATATCGACGGAGTGATGCCGAACGTGCTCAACCATCCGATCGCCAGTGGGATCTGGCAGTCGGAGGACGGCCTCTACCCGATCTTCAATGCCGACGGCTGGACCGGAAGCACCGCGCTCAACGTCCTCGGCACCACCGCCTGGACCTGCGGTGATTGGAAGGATCCAACTCAGGGGCCGGCGCTTTACGGAATGCCGCAAGTGACCAGCAGCGAGTGGTGGTCTCCGTTCACCTCTTTCAGCGCTCCCTGCAACCAATCAATGCGCCTCTACTGTGTGCAGACGGCGCCCTGAGCGCTGACGCGTCCCGCGGCGATTGCCACATCCACCGGGTTACCGCCCAGCTCATGGCCGAGCTGGCGCTCGTCGGTATGGCGCAGCAGGATCGCGTCGGCGCGCAGCCCGGGCGCGATGCGCCCGCGATCGCGGAATCCCAGGAGCGCCGCGGCGCGCGAGGTGACGGCGGCGATGGCTTCGTCGATGGTGACGTGCAACTGGCGGCGCGCGAGCGCGATCACCAGCGGGATGGATGACGTTGGTGACGAGCCGGGGTTGCAGTTGCTGGCCAGCACCAGCGTGCCACCGGCGTCGAGCAGCGCGCGTGCGTCGGCGTAGCGGCCGTCGGTGTGGAAGCCAGTCGCGGGTAGCATCACGCCGGTGACCCCGGCGGCGGCGAGCCGCGCGAGATCCGCCGGCGACGACGCTTCGAGGTGGTCGACGCTGCGAGCGCAGAGCTCGATCGCCAGGTCGAGGCCGCCCAGGCGATGGAACTGATCGGCGTGCAGGCGCAACGGATGCCCGAGAGAGCGCGCACGTTCGAGCAGGCGGCGGCAATCGGCCAGCGACCAGGCGGCTTCCTCGCAAAACGCGTCGATGGTGATGCCGGGGAACGCGCCGTGCACGGCGGGGAGCGTTTCTTCGAGTGTGCGATCGACGAACGCCGCGGCGCCGCCCGCGTCGGCGTCTTTCGCGTGGCCGAGCAGCGCGGTCGAAACCACGGTGCCGGCAAAGCCGCGCGCCGCGGTCTCGATCGCGCGCAGCATCTTGAGCTCGTGCTCGGTCGACAGGCCGTATCCCGACTTCACCTCGACGGTGGTCGTCCCCTCGCGCAACATGTGGTCGAGGCGGCGGCGAAGATCGTGCGCCAGCTGGTCCTCGCTGGCGGCGCGCACCGCGCGTACCGTCGAGAGGATGCCGCCGCCGGCGGCGAGGATCTCGAGGTAGCTCGCGCCGCGCAGGCGCTGCTCCCACTCGTCGAGCCGGTCGCCGGCCCACAGCGCATGGGTGTGCGCGTCGACGAAGCCGGGCATGAGCACGCGGCCGTGCGCTTCGATGATCGTGTCGCCGGGCGCGGGGGCGATACCCGGGCCGACGGCGGCGATGCGGTCGCCCTCGATGCGCACGTTCGCGCGCGGCAGCGCGGGCGTGCCGTCACCGGCGACGACGCGCGCGTCGCGCACGAGCAGGCTCACGCCGCGCGCCTCCGCAATCCGGCGATGAACGCCAGAAACAGGAGCGCGGCGACGCGCGCCGTGCGGCCGTCGCGATCCTGCGGCGGGCAGAGCTCCATGAGGTTGAAGTGACCAACGCGCGCGTCGGCGCCCGCAGCGTCAGCCAGGCCGGCAGCGTGTGCGACGCCCAGACCCATCGGGCAGGGCGCGCTGACACCGGGAGCGAAGGCGCTGTCGATGCCGTCGAGATCGATGCTCACGAAGCCGGCGCCGCTGCGGAGTGCCAGCGCCAGCAGCGGCGCGAGCTCGACGTTCGAGGTCAGCACGGCGCGCGCGGAGACCAGCGTTGCACCTTGGGCGCGCGCCCACTCGACGTCGCCGCGATCGTTGGCGAACCGCCCGAGCCCCAGCTCGACGAAAGCGTACCCGTCGAGGTGTCCGCCGGCGATCAATCGCCGGAACGGCATGCCCGACCCGACGCGCTCGCGCACGTCGAGGTGCGCGTCGAAGTTGACACCGCCCACGGCGTGGCCGACGTGAGCTGCGTAGGCGGCGATGCACGGCAGCGCCAGATCGTGGCCGCCGCCGATGGCGGCGGTCACGTAGCCCGCGTCGTGCAGCGCGCGGGCGGCGGCCTGGGCGCGTGCGTGGGTCGCGAGCAGCGCCGATTCATCGTCGCCGGGCGCGGGCTCGACGTCGCCGGCGTCGACGACCGCCGCGTCGAGCGGCCCGTCGCCGTCGAGGTCCCAGGTCGTGCCGAACGCGGCGAGCGCGGCGCGAAACGCGCGCGGACCTTCGGCGGCGCCGGGACGCCCGCCGTTGAGGCGCACACCGAGATCGTCGGGCAGGCCGAGCAGCGCGATTGCGCCGGATGCGGGCGCGTGCGCGCCGGCGGTGGCGATCGATCGGATTGTGCCCGCGAACCGCCCGGATTTGACGGGTGGCCAGTCGGCGGGGCGGGTAAAGGGGATCGTCACGATGTCATCCGGGATCGCGCGCCGGCAAAGGGATTGCCAGGCCGTTCTCGGCCGCGCAGGCGATCGCGTCGGCGTAGCCCGCGTCGGCGTGGCGCAGCACACCCAGCGCCGGGTCGTTGGTGAGCACGCGCTCGATGCGCTCGGCGGCGTCGGGCGTGCCGTCGGCGACGGTGACCTGGCCTGCGTGCTGCGAGTAGCCGATGCCGACGCCGCCGCCGTGGTGAAAGCTGACCCACGACGCGCCGCTGGCGGTGCTGACCAGCGCGTTCAGGATCGGCCAATCGCTGATGGCGTCGCTGCCGTCGCGCATGGCTTCGGTCTCACGGTTGGGCGACGCGACCGAGCCGCAGTCGAGGTGGTCGCGTCCAATCACGATCGGCGCCGAGACGGCGCCCGATGCCACCAGATCGTTGAAGAGGCGCCCGGCGCGCGCGCGCTGGCCCAGGCCCAGCCAGCAGATGCGCGCCGGCAATCCCTGGAACGCGATGCGATCGCGCGCGAGCGTGAGCCAGCGGTGCAGGGCCGGATCGTCGGGAAATTCCGCGAGCAGCGCGCGATCGATCACGAAGATGTCCTCGGGATCGCCCGACAGCGCCGCCCACCGGAACGGCCCGCGGCCACGGCAGAACTCGGGGCGGATGTACGCGGGCACGAAGCCGGGGAACGCGAACGCCTCGGCGAAGGCGCGCTCGAGCGCACGCTGGCGCAGGTTATTGCCGTAGTCGAACGTGACCGAGCCGCGCTTCTGCAGCGAGACCATCGCGCGCACGTGGCGCACCATGGTGTCGAGGCTGCGCGCGGTGTAAGCGGCGGCGTCGGACATACGCAGCGCGCGAGCGGCCGCGAGCGAGAGATCCGCCGGCACGTAGCTCATCACGTCGTGCGCCGACGTTTGATCGGTGAGCGCGTCGGGCGTGATCCCGCGCGCGAGCAGGCGTTCGAGCAGCGCGACGGCGTTGGCGGCGACACCGACCGAAACCGCGCGTCCGGCGGCGGCGTGGGCGCGCGCGCGGTCGATCGCGTCGTCGAGCGCGGCTTCGCTGGCCTGCGCGTCGTCACCGGCGTTCATGCCGCCCGCGATCTCGTCGAGGTAGCGCTTCTCGAGCCGCCGCTGCAGCTTCTGCCGATCGACGTCGGCGACCAGGCAGACCCCGCCGTTCATGGTGACCGCCAGCGGCTGCGCGCCGCCCATGCCGCCGCAGCCGGCGGTGACGATGAGCCGCCCGGCGAGGCTGCCGCCGAAGTGCGCGCGCCCGCACGCCGCGAAGGTCTCGTAGGTCCCCTGTACGATCCCCTGCGTGCCGATGTAGATCCACGACCCGGCGGTCATCTGGCCGAACATGATGAGGCCCTTGCGCGCGAGCTCGTCGAAGCAAGCGTCGGTCGCCCAGTGCGGCACCAGGTTCGAGTTGGCGATGAGCACACGCGGCGCGCGCGCGTGGGTGCGCAGCACGCCGACCGGCTTGCCCGACTGCACCAGCAGCGTCTCGTCAACGTCGAGCTGGCGCAGGATCGCCACGATCGCGTCGAACGCCTCCCACGACCGCGCCGCCTGGCCACGCCCGCCGTAGACGATCAGGTGCGCCGGATCCTCGGCGACGTCGGGGTCGAGGTTGTTCATCAGCATGCGCAGCGCCGCCTCGGCGTGCCAGGTCTTGCACGTGCGCACGGGTCCGCGGGGCGCGCGGATCACGCGCGCGGGCGCTGTCGACGGCTCCGCCATGCCGGTATTTTATCCGGTTCGCGCGGCCTATACGAACTTGCCGCTTCGGATGAGGTCTCCGAGCGCGCGGATGTCGGGGGCGGGCGGGCGGTCGCCGGTCCGGCGCGACACGACCGTGCGCACCGCCGCGTGCGCCGCCTCGACGCCCCCGCCCGAGCGCAGCGGGCGCTGGTATTCCAGCGCTTCGGCCGCGCACAGAAGCTCGATGGCGACGACGTCGGTGACGCGCTCGAGCGCGCGCCGCGCTTTGCGCGCCGACGTCGCGCCCATCGAGTTGTAGTCCTCGATGCCGGCGCTGGTCGGGATGTTGGCGACGCTGGCGGGCGTGGCCAGGCCGATGAGCTCGTTGCAGCAGGCGGCGGCGACGTACTGCGCGACCATCAGCCCCGAGCAGAGCCCCGGCACTGACGCGAGCTGCGGATTGAGCGGGTTCTCGGCGTCCGACGCCGCCAGGATGTAGTAGGTGCGCCGCTCGGAGATCCCCGCGATGTGCGTGAGAGCGACCACCAGCATGTCGAGCGCGAGCGCGAGCGGCATGCCGTGAAAGTTGCCGGCCGACACCACCTGCCGCGTGTGCGAAGGATCGGCGGCGAAGACCAGCGGGTTGTCGGTGACCGCCCCCAGCTCGCGCTCGACGATCGCGCGCGCGAACCCGATCGCATCGCGCGCGGCGCCCAGCACTTGCGGCACGCAGCGGAGCGAGTAGGGATCCTGTACGCGCGGATCGCCGTGGAGATGGCTGGGAATGATCTGGCTGCCGGCGATCAGCGCGCGCAGGTGGCGCGCGACATCGCTTTGCCCGACCTGGCCGCGTGCCGCGTGCACGCGCTCGTCGAGAAACGCGTCGGTCCCGCGGCAGGCATCGATCGACATCGCCGCCGCCGCCAGCGCCGCCGCCCACATAGGCTCGAGGTCCGCGAGCACCAGGGCCGCCGACGCCGCCATCAGGTGGGTGCCGTTGATCAGCGCCAGGCCTTCTTTCGCCTCGAGCACCAGCGGCGCGAGTCCGGCGATGCGAAGCGCTTCGGCGCCGGCGACGACACCGCCGGCGTACGTCGCTTCGCCCTCGCCGATCAGCACCAGCGCCGCGTGCGCGAGCGGCGCGAGATCGCCCGACGCTCCGACCGAGCCGATCGACGGCACGACGGGCGTGACGCCCGCGTTCAGGAGCCCGACCAGCTGCGCGCACAGCGCGGGCCGAACGCCCGACAGCCCGCGCGCCAGCGACGCGCAGAGCAGGATCATCATCCCGCGCACGACCTCGACCGGCAGCGGCTCGCCGACGCCCGAAGCGTGGGAGAGGATCAGGTTGCGCTGGACCTCGCGCAGCTGGTCGTCGTCGATACGCTGCTGCGCCAGCGAGCCAAAGCCAGTGTTGACGCCGTAAAGCACCTCGCCGCGCGCCATCGCCTGCTCGAGCGCGGCGCGCGAGGCCGCGAGCTGCGCCTGCGCGCGCGCGCCCAGCGAGACCCGCGCCGGCCCGCGCGCCGCCGCCGCGAGCGCCTCGATCGCCAGCCCCCCACCGTCGATGATCAGCTGGTGCACGCGGCTATTGTGCGCCGAGCGTCGCCTCTCGCAAGGCCTGCCCTCTCCCCGGCCCTCTCCCGCAGACGGGAGAGGGTGACTCGTTGAAGAAGGGCTGCCTCCAGTCGAGTGATTCCGGTCCCCTCCTCTGTCCGCGGGGGAGGGTTAGGGAGAGGGCAGGCCTTGCGAGAGCAAGCCTGCGCCCCTACGTCGCGTCGACGACGTTCAGCTGGCCGAGGAAGTCGCTCTTGCCGATCTCCACGCCGCCCCGGCGGAGCAGATCGTACGCGGTCGTGACGTGGAAGAAGAAGTTCGGCATCTGCCGCGCGAACAGGTACTCGTCGGCGTTCAGGCCCTTGCCGGGCTGGCGCACCAGCTTGATGATCTGCTTCGGTGACGTCTTCTCGAAGTCACGCTCGCTGAAGGTGTCGAGGTACGCGAGACACTTCGTGATACGGCCGCGCAGCTCCTCGAACGTCTTCTCGTTGTCCTCGTGCACGGGCGCTTCCTTGCCCGACAGCGACGACGCCGCGCTCTTCGCATGATCACAGGCGATGCGGATCTGCGCCGCGAACGGCAGCATGTCGGGGGACATGCGCTCGGTCAGGTAGTTGTTCGGGTCGAACTTGCGCGCCTTGGCGTGGGCCTCTGCCTTCTCGAGGACCGCGTCGAGGTTCTTGAGCGTGCGCGCGAACTGCCGGACGACGAGATAATACATTGTGGTTGCTCCTGGGGTTGGGGATCGCGGAACGGATCGCGGAGAACGGACGGGGATCTAGCCGACGATCCCCGTCGGAGCAAACACGTGCGATCTAGCGGTCCGCTTCCTTGCTGCCGACGACGGTCAGGTTCAGCCCGACCTGCACCGACAGAGATTTCCCGTCGACGGTCACGGTGGTCTTGCCGTTGTAGTACCAGCCGAACGAGCCGGTCGAGAACTCGCGCTTGTCGGCGATGATCTCGGTGTTGCCGATCATGATCTTGACCGGTTCGGCTTTCTCGAGGAATTGAGTCTTGGAGATGGGGCAGGGTGATTTGGCCATGGCGGGGAAGCTACCATCAAACGGCGCGCCGAGGGATCGCTGTCACGTTCGCGGTCCGCGCGAGCGCATCATCCCGTAGCTCTTGAAGCGCGCGCGCTTGAAGCGGAGGCTGCCGTCGCGATCGCGCGGCTTGTAGGGCGTGCCGCGCTCGACGTAGCGGACGCCGCCCCCGCCGTAGTAGTTGACCTGGACCTGGACGCGCGTGCGCGGGCGGAACGCCTTGTCGATGTTGTAGACCACCGCGGTCGTCGCGGTGCTGGCCGCCGTCTGTGCGCCGAAGTTGACCAGCCCGCTGATCCCACCGTGCATGAACGAGTTGGCCGCGCCCGTGGCCATCTTCAGGCCCAGGTCGGCCTGCGCCTGCAGCAGCATGTTGTCCTCGTCGGTCAGCGCCTGCGGGCCCAGCGTCTCGCGCAGCGTCGCGATGATCCCGCGCGTGTAGCCGAGCTGCGAGATCACGAACGGCTCGCTGCCGGTGTCGGCCCAGGCCATCGCGTCCTGCAGGCCCGACGCCGCCTCGGCGCGCCCGGCCAGCTCGAGTGCCCAGTTGTCGCTGCCCCCGCGCGCGGGCGAGTACGTCGGCGCGCACGAGACGCCGAAGCGCCCGCGCCGCGCGAGATCCGCGTAGACCACGCCGAAGGGGACCGGCCCGCCGTTCGCCGGGCGGAAGCGGAAGACCGCGTACCGCTCGCCGTCGTGGGGCACGCTGCCGATGCGCACGTAGACGTGGTTGCCGACGACGACGTAGTCGTAGCCGATGACCTCTTCCAGTTGCAGCCCCGCCGGCAGCTCGAGATCGATGTCGGTCCCGCGCGCGGCGCTGCGCAGGATCGCGCCCGCCTCCTGCTGGAAGATGCCGGGCATGTCGTTGGGGCTGTCGACGTACCAGTAGTTGCCGCCCGAAGCGTCGGCCAGGCCCTGCATCAGGAGCTCGTCGTGGTCCATGCCGAAGCCGATCGTGGTGATGCTGACGCCGCGTTCGGCGGCGCGGGCGGCGATGCGGGTCAGCTCGGGCGTGCTGGTGATGCCGATGTTGGGCTGGCCGTCGGAGAACAGGATCACCTGGTTGACCTGCCATTCTTGAAAGGCGCTGAAGACCTCGGCCAGGCCGGCGAGCATGCCGCCCGAGAAGTACGTCCCGCCGCCGTCCTGCAACGCGTGCACGCCGGCGATCGCCAACGGGCGCGTGGCCGGGTTGATGACCACCGGCGGCACCGCTTCGTAGACGCCGTCGGAGAAGGCGACCACCGACACGCGATCGCCATCGCGTAGCTGCGCGATGAACGTCTCGGCGGCGATGATCATGTTGCGGAACGGCGCGCCCGCCATCGAGCCCGAGCGATCGAGCACCACCGAGACGTTGAGCGGTGCCAGCGCTGCCGACGGCGGCCGCCCGCGCACGCTGATCGCCGCGTAGAGCAGCCCGGTCGTGGTGCGCGGCCCGACCCCGCAGTTGATGTCGACCGGCGCCGTCGCCGGGTTGTCGGCGACCGGCTGCGGCCACTCGGGCGCGGGCGCCATCGCGAACACCATCTCTTCGCTGAGGTTCTGCAGCCGCGGCGTCAGCGGCAAGCTGATGAACACCGAGCAGCTGCTGGATGCGGCCGCGAGAACCAACGCGGCGATGAATGCGAGCCGCCGAGCGGCGGTGCGACGAATGTCTCGGAGAGAGCCACGAGTGGAGGATGTAAGAATCATCACGCCACAGAGTAGACGTAAGTCGGGCGCGACTGAACCGTTTTCCGTGCGTGCGGCAATCCGGGCGACCGGTCGAGACGGGGGAAAAGGACCGGGAAAATCGTTTGACAGCCGCTGGTTGCGCTGGCTACGGTGCGCTCCTTTCACCCGTGTGAAACCACCGCGGGGGAGGGGTGTTCGGATGAGAGGCGAGTCGGAGCGGTTGGGTCATTGGGACGTGCGAGCGGCGACAGTGCGAAGGAGAGAGCGCCGCCCACGCAACTTTCTCGCGGACGCGCCGAAAACCGACCATGGAACAGGGGTCATGAAGAACGTCCGTATACCGAGAACCGCCCTGGCCGCCCTGGCCGTGCTCACCGCGGGCGCCGCCGCTTGCACCAAGTACCATTTCGTTCCCAACGACGCCGGGATGGACACCATGAGTGTCACGACATCGGGTGGGGGCGGGGGTGGCGGACACCAGGGAATGGACGCTGCCTATGATGCTCCCTCGGACGGCGACGCGAGAGTGGACGCTGGCGATACCAAGGCCAGTGGCCCGGTCCTGACCATCGACAACACGTCGCACGACTTCGGCGTCGTGGTGACAGGCACGCCCAGTGCCGACGGGACCTTCGTCCTCATGAATACGGGCGGCGCGGCCAGCTCGAATCTGTCGGCGGTGCTCAGTGATCCCGCCACGGCCGCGGGATTTTCGATCAAGACCGACCACTGTAGCGGGATGAGCCTGGCGGCGGGAGCGAGCTGCCAGATCGTCGTCGTGCTCATGCCGATCAGCGCAGGCTCGCCAGCGGGTGATCTCACGGTCAGCGCCGGGACTGGCATCGGCGTCAGCGCCCACCTGACGGCGATGGCGATCGCGCCGGGCGCGCTGCGGATCAGCCCGGACACGCAGACCTTCGGCATGGTCGCGCAGAACCAGGGCAGCTCGTCGCAGACATTCACCATCACCAACGGCGGACAACAGGCGACCGGCGCGATGAGCGTTGCGCTCGGTGGCACCGACAAGGGCGAGTTCCAGGTGACCGCCGACGGGTGCAGCAAGCAGACCCTCGCGGTGGGAACCACCAGCTGTCAGATCACGGTGCGATTCGCTCCGACCGGTCTGGGGGCGAAGTCGGCATCGTTGACCGCGTCGGCGAGCCCGGGCGGGATGGCGGTCGCGCAGCTCTCGGGCACGGGAATCACGCAGGGGACGCTGACGATCACGCCCAGCACCAAGGACTTCGGGATGGTGCAGCAGATGATGCTGGGCGCGACACAGATCTTCTCGGTCCAGAACACCGGCCAGGCCACGACCGGCGTCCTGACCACGACGCTGGCCGGCGCGGACAGTCCGAACTACTCGACGCTCGCGAACAACTGCAACGGACACACGCTGATGGCGGGCGATATCTGCTCTGTCACGATCCAGTTCTCGCCGGTGACACCGGGGAACAAGCTGGTGAGCCTGTCGGTGACCGGCGCGACCGGCGAGAGCGGCGTCGCGCAGCTCTCGGGCCTGTCGCTCGGGAATGCGACGATGGCGATCGATCCCGCGACCAAGTCGTTCAACCAGGTCACGGTCAATCAACTCGCGACGGCATCGTTCGTGGTCACGAATCAGGGTGGGGTTGCGACCGCCGTGCCGACAGTCTCGGTCGCGGGCGCAACGGCAGCGGGCGCCGGGCAGTTCTCGATCCCGACCGGCTCGAACAAGTGCACGGCGGCGATCATGCCCAACACCAGCTGCACCATCAGCGTGCAGTTCATGCCGACCACGACCGGCACGAAGAACGGGACGCTGACGGTCACCGCCGGCGCTGCGACGGCGACCGCGACGCTGACCGGAATCGGCATCGCGCCCGGAAAGCTGAGCATCAGCCCGCTGAACCAGGACTTCGGTCAGGTGGCGCAGGGCTCGAAGGGGACGGCAGTCACGTTCACCGTGACGAACACCGGCGCCTCGCCCACCGGGACCTTGCAGGCCACCGTCGTCGGTTCGACCGAGTTCCAGATCATGGCCGACAACTGCTCGGCAAAGACGCTGGGCGTGCCGGGAAGCTGCACGGTGAGCGTCGTCTTCGCGCCGGCCACCGCAGCGCCCAGCGGGACGTTGCAGATCACCGCGACAAACCCAGCGGATTCGACGTCCGCCGGCTTGAGTGGCACTGGACTCGCGCCGGCGAACCTGACGATCACGCCGACGTCGTTCTCGTTCAACGATAGCGTGATCAACCCGCCGAGCCCGCAGACGACGTCGTTCACGATCCGCAACAGTGGCGGTGTCGCCGCGGGGACGGGCACCGGTCTGGCGGCGGCGATCTCCGGGACCGACGCGGCCGACTTCAGCATCGTGACCAGCCTCAGCAACTGCACCGGCGCGCTGGCGGCGAACCTCTCCTGCACGGTGGTGGTGTCTTTCTCGCCCAAGACCGTCGCCAAGAGCAAGACCGCGAGCCTGAACGTGACCGGAACGCCGCCGGGCGGGTCGGTCGTTGCCGCGCTCGGCGGCAACGCGATCTCGGCGGCGTCGCTGTCCTTGGCGCCAGCGGCGAACAACAAAGCCGCGTTCGGCAACGTCATCGTCGGCACGCCCCTGACGCAGACCTTCGTGGTCTCCAACTCGGGCCAGCAGTCGTCGACGGGCTTGTCGATCACGCTGGCCAAGGCGGCTGG
>Ga0265342_10000753_pt1 | contig 33221 bp, 30 predicted proteins | sample 4CB327metaG_FD_203125 | JGI IMG/M metagenome (GOLD analysis project Ga0265342, IMG submission 203125) | Rhizosphere microbial communities from Carex aquatilis grown in University of Washington, Seatle, WA, United States - 4-CB3-27 metaG | ecosystem: Host-associated > Plants > Roots >... | reverse complement strand
GTGCTGCTCGCTGTCGACTGGACGGAATGGCACCACGACCTGCGCTTGCTCGTCGCTGCCATGGTGACCGGCAAACGTGCGATTCCGGTTTTGACCCAAGGCTGGGGCAAGATGGTGGCAACCCGAGCAGAGCACCGCCGGCCTGATCGATGGCCTCGTAGACGCCGAATTCCTGGCCAGTGCCACCTGCCCAGACCAGAGGAATCACCCGGTCGATCTCCGATTGATCGATTTCTCGACTGCTGAGCTCGTCGATCAGCCCGTCAAGCACGGCCTCATACTCCTCGGGCTTGCCAAAGTAGGCATTGAGTCCCACGTTCAGGAGCAGGATGGTCGGCAGGGTCTTGAGATAGAAGGGGTGCTTGAGGCGAAGATCGAGGATCTTGCGCACCTTGGCCAGCATGCGGTTCTTCCGCTGCAATTCGAAGCGAAGCTTGTCCTCGTCGAACTTGCGACCTCCGGTCAGCCACTCCACAACGCCGTAGATCTCGTCGACGAAAAAATCGACCAGTTGGTCGAGGCGCTTTCCATGGGTGCTGGTCGAGCGATAGATGGTATCGATGTTGTGGACGTCGAAGCCTTCCTTCTTCATCACTTCCCAGGCCATGTTGTAAGGCTCGCACGCGGACGAGCTTCCTAAGATGCGCTTGATGCCGTTCTTCTTGTTACGGCGCAGATGCCACTGGCCAACCACGCATTTGACCATCGAGCACGTCTCCACCGGGAACTGATAGTTGTCCTCGGAGATGCTCATGGTTTCGTGGTCCGAAAGTCGCCCCATCTCGCCGTAAGCGATGGGGATGGTATCGAGCGAATAGATGAGTGGCGCCTCCCATCCACCGCCCGCATAGATGGCGTTCTTCTTGCCGGCATAGAAGGCGGCCTCGGCGTCCGCGATGTAGCTGTTCGATAGGTCGAGGAGCTTGGCCGTGGCCGGGGAATAGTGGTGAATCTCCCTGGCGTACTGCAAATAGTCGCGCTGTGTTCGTACGACATCCAAATCGGCCATGGGATCTCCTTACGAAAGCATCTCGATGAAAGCCTTCACGCGAGTCATAAGCTGGCCGGTGGGGGCTCCAGTTTGGTAGGAACCCTCTAGGTTGATGCTGGGGATCCCTTTCTGGTGAAAGTAGTTGCGCCACATCTCGCGATCGACGCTTGCGAAGGAACAGCCGATGTAGCCGTAGAGCACAAGCCCGCGCGCTTTGACTTTGGAGATCTCGTTCTCGATGATTTCGCGGGAATAGACGGCCGCGCCGCCATTCTGGTTGTCATAGAGGTAGCGGACCAGGGCTTCCACTGGGGGCACATCTTCCCGGTAGGGCTTGAAGGGGACGGTCCGCAGTCCAAGCAATGAGCCACCTTCGGCCAGCGATGACAGCATCAACAGCCGTGTCTCAACATGCCGGTCGCCATTCGCTTGGCCGCCGGGAGGCAACATTCAAGGACCTATATCGTGAACCCGAACACCTTTGCTAAAGCCCTTCCTGCCATTACTTCTTCGTAATCGTTTGCGATATCGGGTATCCACTCATGCTCCCGACCGAGCCATACCCCGCCACGGTCGTCCCGGTCATGCAAGTCGCTCCCATCATTCCGCCAGGGGTGCAGTCCGCGTAGGCCAATTTGTCCAGTTGACCCTGCGTCAATGGCAAAGTGGGATCCGCGCTGTTGATGAATATCGTGGCGTAAGCGTTGCCAGAGTTCGCGCCTGGAAAGCCGTAGTAGATCCCACCTCCTGTGCCAGGATCCCATCCTTCAGGTCAACCACGGCGGTTACCATCCCGATAGGCGCAAGGTGCTCGCGGTGAAGATCGAAGATCGCACGACCATTCTGCGCAATGCCTCCACACCGTTGCGACACGAGGTCTATTACTTCGTCGAGGGCGAGGTTTTCCCAGAGGAGGGAACCACCAAGCTTGCCGAGGGCCAGACCCCGGATGAGCTCGCCGAAACACTGTTGGAGCGCACCTATGAACAACTGTGGATTTGGGCCGCCTACGACATTACCAAGGGCTCTCCTCCAGGGTTCCGCAAACCTTTCGATCATCCGCTGATCCAGCGTGGCTCGGGCCGCGCCAATCCCGACCGAAAGACCCGGCGGAAGGATGTACCCATCAAGGTCGACCCTAAATTCTTCATCCCGGATCCCGTCGAGCCGTATCGAGCCGAACCGGGTTTCAAGGCCGATCTGCCCAACGCCGAGGTCGTCGCCTACCTCGAAGAGCTCGTCAAATCGGATTTTCGCAACGCACTGCCCGAGGGTAACAATCCCCCCATCTGGGATCCTCCCATTGTTGGCTTTGCATCCGCGCACGATCCGGTGTTCGCCCGTTTTCAAGATCCGGAGGTCGTCGGACCGCAACACCGTTTACCCGAAGAGTGGCTGCCTGGGGCCCAGTCCGTCATCAGCGTCTTTGTGCCCTTCTCCGAGCCCATCCACAAAGCCTATCGCAAGGATTCACGCTTTTCCGCGCTGGAATTCGCCTCGGGGAAGTGGAACGGCTCCAAGTTCTTGAATGTCATACGCCGCGGGTTGATTCGCTTTGCCGAACGCCATGGCGGCAAGGCCATCGCGCCCAACATCGACCCACGTTACGACTCGGATCACTGGGCACCCTTTTGGTCCGAACGCCACGTCGGCTTCGCGGCAGGTGTCGGCACGTTTGGATTGCAGGACGCGATCCTCACCGCCCGCGGTGCTTATGGCCGCATTTGCAGTGTCGTGACCACGCTCAAATTGGAGCCGACAGTGCGCCCGTACCGCGAAGTCTACGGCTATTGCCTCTACGCCTTCGATGGCAGCTGCAGCGCCTGCATCGAGCGCTGTCCCAGCAAGGCCATCTCGACGGCAGGAAAGGAAGTCGAACGATGTCCGAAGAATGGCAACGGCGACAATTTCAAGCTCTGGGGGTACGGCTCGTGCGGGCATTGCTCCACGTTCGTACCTTGTTCCCGCACCATACCGGCAAAGATTCGCAAGACGCTGGATGGGGCTTCCACACGAGCGAATCCCTAAGGCATCCTTGCATCAGCAGCTACCTCAGCCCGCCGAGGTTCCACCGGCGCGCCCGCCGACGAATCACCTTCGCCAGATCCTTCGAGCGCTGAGCTCGCGGAACTACCGTCTTTTTTTCGCGGGACAGGGCATCTCGCTCCTTGGCATGACCCTGCAGCAGATTGCCTTGGGGTGGTATGTCTACCGACTGACGGGCTCGCAGGTCATGCTGGGCACGATAGGCTTTCTGAATCAGATACCCGGCCTGGTCATCTCACCCATCGCTGGCGCCCTCAGCGACCGGGTCGATGGCCGACGAGCCCTCCTTGCCGTACAGAGCGGCCTTATGATTCAGGCCTTCTTGGTGGCCATTGCGGTGGTCACAGGGTACGGCACCATCACCGTTCTTCTGGGCCTTTCCCTGCTACAAGGCGTCCTTAACGCCTTCGATCTGCCGTTTCGCCAATCGGTCGTACCAACCTTGGTCGAAAAGCACCGCGATCTTCCCAGTGCCATTGCCCTCAATTCGGCCATGTTCAATGTGGCGCGTATCTTGGGCCCTTCCATTGGCGGAATTCTGGTCGCGTCGGTGGGCGAGCAAATGTGCTTTTTCGTCAATAGTGCGAGCTATCTGGCCGTCCTGGGCGCCTTGGCGGCCATCAAACTTCGACCACGCGTGCGAAGCCTGCCAACCGGCAGGATGGCCACGGATATCTTCCAAGGGCTGAGCTATGTCCGTCATCATCGCCCGATCCGAGACCTTCTCGTCCTGCTCGCGGCCGAATCCTTCCTGGGACTTTCCTACATCGTGCTTTTCCCCGTGCTCGCGCGCGACGCTCTTCGCGGGGATCCACACACACTTGGCTTCTTGATGGGAGCGGCGGGGGTCGGCTCTCTCTCGGCCGCGATTCGGCTAGCCTCGCGCCGCAATTTGCGCGGACTCTTGGGCAATATCGCGCTTTGCGTGGCGATCTCGGCGGTGTCCCTTATCCTCTTCACCTTCGTCCATTCCCTGTTCCCAATGATGGTTCTCATTGCGACTGCGGGCTTTGGTTTCATCTCGGTGTCGGGCGCGGCCAACACTATCATCCATACCCTGGTTGACGACCACATGCGCGGCCGCGTGATGTCCTGCTATACGCTGGCGTTCGTGGGTTTCACACCATTCGGCAACCTGACCTTGGCATGGCTTGCCCACCGTTGGGGAATCACGCACGCCATTTCACTCTTCGGCGCGTTGCTTTTGGTTTGCGCCCTGATCTTCTGGTCTCGCCTCAAGAGCCTGCGCGCGGCGGTTCGCCCCATTTACGTCGATCTAGGGATCATTCCCTGGCAAAACGAGTAACAGGAAGGACACCCATGACCTGGAACACGATCTCCCCCAAAGAACTAGCCGACAATCCATTTCGCCTCATTGGCGATGATTGGACGCTCATCACCGCAGGCACGCCGGCCAAGTGGAATACCATGACCGCGTCTTGGGGCGGATTGGGCGTGCTGTGGAGTCGCCCTGTCAGCTTCATCTTTGTGCGACCTACGCGGCATACGTATCGCTTTCTCGAAGCGGAATCCTGGTATACGCTGTCCTTCTTCGACGAGGACTATCGGGCTGCGCTCGATCACTGCGGAAAGGTCTCGGGGCGGGAGCACGACAAGGCGGCCGAAACAGGTTTGGATCCCGTCCCAATCAATCACCAGGCGGTGACGTTTCGTCAGGCGCGACTTGTGATCCTAAGCCGAAAGCTCTACGCCCAAGACATCAATCCGGCGCTGTTCATAGACCGCTCGCTCGAAAAGCACTACCCGAACATCGACTATCATCGGCTCTACGTCGGTGAGATCGAGAAGATTCTCGTTCGTGGCTGAAGCCGCCTGTGCTTCAGTGGTGCACGCGACGCAGGTGATTGATCACGTCGATTCGTGTGATGAGTCCGAGAAACTTCCCCGCGTCGCACACGATGGGAACCAGCCCACGGTCGAAGAGAGTGAAGAGGGAGTCCAGGGGCGCATCGGGGGTGACCGTCACCAGTTGGGTGGTCATGTACTCGCGCACCGGGCTGGCAAAAGCCTCGGGCGCGGCCGTCACTGCCCGCAGCAGATCGGTTTCGTCAAGCAGGCCGACGATGTGCGCTCCCTCGAGCACGGGAAGCTGGGAGACCTCGGCGAGCTTCATGCGTGTGTGCGCAAGCTGGAGCGTATCGGCGGGCGCGACGGCAACGACTTCGCCCTGATCCGGGCGGCGGGCAATCACATCGCGTAGATCGCCGGTGGGCCGGTCGCGCAGGAAGCCATGGTCCTGCATCCAGAAGTCGTTGAACTGCTTGGACAGGTATTTGCTGCCGCTGTCGCAAATCAGGGTGACCACGCGCTTGGCAGTCGTCTGCGCGCGACAGTAGTGCAGGGCCGCGGCCACCAGCGTCCCCGAGGACGAGCCAGCCAAGATCCCTTCCTGGCGCAGCAACGCCCGTGCGGTGAGCAGGCTCTCCTCGTCGCTGATGGTGAACGCGTGGTGCACGGGACGCAGATCGCAGATGGGCGGCAGGAAATCTTCGCCGATGCCCTCTATCAGCCACGAGCCCGCCTCCGACATCTTCCCGGTGCGCACGTACTCGGACAGCACGGATCCGGCGGGATCGGCCAGCACCATTTCCACTTGCGGTGCCTGCCTTGCGAAGAAACGTCCCAGTCCCGTGATGGTGCCGCCCGAGCCCACGCCGCACACCATGGCGTCCATCCGGCCGTCCATTTGTCGCCAAATCTCTGGTCCGGTGGTGGTCTCGTGCGCGCGCGGGTTGGCGGGATTGCCGAATTGGTTGACGTAGTAGCCACCGATCTCGCGTGCGATTCGCTCGGCCATATCCTGGTAGTACTCGGGATGGCCCTTGCCAACGTCCGAACGGGTCATGCGGACCTCGACGCCGAGCGCGCGCAAGTGCACGATCTTTTCCAGGCTCATCTTGTCCGGAATAATCAGGATTAGGTGGTAGCCCTTGAGCGCCGCGACCAGCGCCAGGCCGAGCCCGGTGTTGCCAGCGGTAGCCTCCACCAAGGTAGCGCCAGGCTTGATGGCACCACTTTCTTCGGCCGCCTCGATCATGGCCAGGCCGATCCGATCCTTGATCGAACCGCCTGGATTCTGGTTCTCCAGTTTGACGAACAGCTCGCAGGGGCCGGTGTCGAAGCTGCGCAAGGGCACGAGCGGCGTGTTGCCGATGAAGCTGAGCACGCCAGGCCGGGCCTCGGCGCTCACGAGCGTGCCCTCGCGGCCGACAAGGCCTGTTCGAGATCCGTCCACAGCTCTTCCACGTTCTCGATCCCGACGGACAGCCGAACGAGACCGTCGGTGATGCCCAGCTCCGCGCGACGAGCGGCTGGCAGCGAGGCGTGGGTCATGAGCGCCGGGTGCTCAGCCAGGGACTCCACGCCGCCCAAGCTCTCGGCCAACGTAAAAATCCGCAAGCCCATGAGAAACCGCCTGGCCTCATCGAGACCGCCATCGAGTTCAACCGTAATGATTCCACCCCCGCCCGCCATCTGCACTCGACACAGGTCGTGCTGCGCGTGGCTGGGCAGCCCGGGATAGTGCACGCGCCGAACACCTTCGGCGCGCTCCAGCCGTCCGGCGATCTCGGTTGCCGCCACCACGTGCTGGCGCATGCGCAAGGGCAGAGTCTTGATACCGCGCAGAACGAGATAACAGTCCATCGGGCTTGGGACGGCGCCGATAGCGTTCTGCAGGAACTTCAGTCGCGCGGCCAATTCCAGGTCGCTGGTGATCAAGGCGCCACCCACCACGTCGGAGTGGCCGTTGATATACTTCGTAGTCGAGTGCACGACGACCGTGGCTCCGAGCTCCAGCGGTCTTTGCAGCACAGGTGAGGCGAAGGTGTTATCCACCGCCAATACGATTCCTCGCCCCTTGCACACCTCAGCCGCGCCACGCAGATCCACCAAATGCAACAGCGGATTCGTTGGCGTCTCCAACCATACCAGGCGTGTGCGCGGGGTCAGCGCGGCCGCCAGACGATCCAGCGACCGCAGATCGACGTAGCTGATGTCCATCCCAAGCGGACCCATGACCTTGTCGAAGATGCGAAACGTCCCACCGTAGACGTCGTCGCCGCAAATCACATGGTCCCCTGGTCGCAACGTGTGCAACAAAGTCGTCGCTGCCGCGCAGCCGCTGGCGAACGCGAACCCGGCTTTTCCGCCCTCGAGCGCGGCTAGACATTCCTCTAGTGCGGCGCGAGTCGGATTGCCGCTGCGCGAATAATCGAAACGCAACGGTTTGGCTGGCTCGGGCTGAGCAAAAGTGGAAGCCAGCACAATCGGTTGCATCACCGCCCCGTGCACCGGATCCGAGGGCTGCCCCGCATGGATGGCTAGCGTCTCGATTGCGGTCGCGGGAGCAGCGGACATGGAAACAACGTAACACCGGGACGTCTATTTTACTAGACAGAACCATCTCGCCCGCTATCTTTTGACTAGACATGGTCTGTCTGGCAATAGGAAGTTCATGGTGATTCGTGAAGCTGAGCGACGTTTGAAACATCACCCGCCGCCGGATAATCGTTGCAGCCGCTTCCAGCGACCGTCGCGCTCTTTCTCGATGGCGGCTATGTCGGCCTTTCCGAGATGAGCGAATCGCTTTTGCGACGCCAAATGCTCTGCAATAGGCTTGAAGCGTCGGGGCGATTTATTGATCCGGTAGTGGCCGCCTTCGTACTCGGCTTGGATCCAAAGACCACAGTCCACTGCCCCGCGCGCGACCTCCAAGGTCTGGTCGGTTTCGATCCCCCAACCGGTCGGGCAAGGCGCTAGAACATGCAGGAACGACGTGCCGACCGTGGCGCGTGCCTTTTCCACTTTGCGAAGGTAGTCGTAGGTGTGGGCGACCGTGGCGGTGGCCGCGTAGTCGACTCCGTGCGCCGCCACGATCTCGAACAGATCCTTCTTGCGGCTGCGTGCACCGGCCGCGCGCTTGCCCGCCGGGCTGGTCGTGGTACGGGCGCCAAAGGGCGTAAGGCCGCTCTTTTGCACGCCCGTGTTCATATAGGCTTCGTTGTCGTAGCAGATGTAAATGAAGTTTTCGTGCCGATCGATGGCGCCGGACAAAGCCTGAAGTCCGATATCCGCAGTGCCACCGTCGCCGGCGAATCCCACGACGTAGTAATCGCGCAACTTCAGCGCCCGGGCCGCCGCGGCGATGCCGGACATCATCGACGCCGTGCCCGCAAAGGTGGAAATGATGGCGTTGCAACCAAAGGCGAGCTGCGGATAAACGAATCCGACCGCCGACATGCATCCGGCCGGCAACACGACAAAGCACCGTTCGCCAAGCACCTTGAGCGCCAAGCGCACGGCCAGGCTGCCGCCGCACCCGGCGCATGCCTTATGTCCCAGGAAGAGCTCGTCGTCGGGCAAGGAGAGCTTGGCGGAAAGTGCCTCAGACATTGTTCGTCTCCTGGACGTTGACGAAGCGGACGCGCTCGCGCGGCTGGGTGGTCGCAGCGATCAGGTCAGCAAACATCTGTTCGACGTCCGCGCGCGAGATGTCGCGCCCGCCGAGTCCGGCCACGAAGTTGAGCAGCACGGTCCGATTGGCCGCCCCCGCGAGCGTCGAAGCAACTTCGCTGAACACTGCGCCGGCGCTCCCAAAGGAAACGTCCTTTTCAAGCACACCCACCGTGCGTACGCCGATCAGCGCCAGTGCAATCTCGTGCGCGGGGAACGGCCGCATGAAGCGCAACTTGAGCATACCAACCGCCACACCCCGGCCGCGCAGCCCATCCACGGCATCGCGGACTGTCCCCGCCACGCTTCCCAAGGTCACCAGCACCACCTCCGCGTCTTCGCAGCGATACGGCGTCACCGCACCGCCATAACTGCGGCCGAAGCGTCGCCCGAACTCGGTGTCCACCTCGACCGCGACGCGCGTGACCTCGAGCATGGCCCGATGTTGCTGAACCTTGAACTCGGTGTAGTGGGCCGGCCCGGCGGTGAATCCCATATTCGTAGGCGCGTCGAGATCCATCTTGCTGACTGCGCGAAACGGCGGCAAGAAGGCATCCACATCCTCTTGCGCGGGGATCTGCACTGGCTCGTAGGTATGAGTCAGTACGAAACCGTCGAGATTCAGCATCACCGGGGTCAGCACATCCGCGTGCTCGGCGATGGCGAAGGCCTGGATGGTCATGTCCAGCGCCTCCTGCGCATCCTCGATATAGATCTGGATCCATCCGCTGGAAAGCAGTGCCAGCGAATCCTGCTGGTCGCCGTAGATGTTCCAAGGCAAGGCCAACGCACGGTTGGCATTCATCATCACAATGGGGAATCGTCCGCCGCTGGCGTAGTGCAGGCACTCCGCCATATAGAGCAATCCTTGCGACGAGGAGGCGGTGAAACTGCGCGCCCCGAGCGCGCTCGCGCCCATGCACGCCGACAGTGCCGAATGCTCGGATTCCACGTGCAGAAACTCGGAAGCCAGTTGTCCATCCGACACCCATTCCGCCAGACGCTCGATAACTATGGTTTGCGGCGTGATCGGATAAGCGGCGATGACGTGCGGACGGGCGAGCCGCGCCCCCCAGGCCACCGCTTCGTTGCCAGAGATGAAATGGGACTGCGTATTTGAGGCTAAGGAATTAGACGGCATGGGGTCCTCTTTCGGAAACCATCGTGATGGCCTTCACGGTGCATTCGCGCACGCAGATGCCACACCCTTTGCAAAAGTCATAGTCGATGGCTACGCCCGTCCCGACTTGAAAAACCGCGCCGTCGGGGCAGGCGCGCACGCAGCGCTGGCAGCCGGTGCAAAGTAGGGCGGTGACGAGAGGGCGTTCACTGCGCCAGGAAGCGTTGGTCTCCACCAAATGCCCGGCCGTGAAACAGGGACCGACGGGATATGCCGCCGGCGAATTTGGCCGAACGTACGGCCGAACTTTGGGCTTAGGCATTGCGCTGCTCCTCGACCAGGTCGTGACAGCGGCGAAGCACCTGGCCATTCTTCTCGGCCAGCTCGGGACGCATTTCGGATTGGATGGCGCGTAAAGCGGCCTCCAGCCGCACGGCCCCCGAGGCCGCCACCAGCGCGCCCATCATGCCAGTGTTCGCAATGGGCCGGCCCAGGATCGTCCGCGCGATGGCGTTGACGTCCACGCTCAGCACACGGGCGCTGAGCCCCGTCCACGCAGACGCAGGGCGAGCTGAATTGACCAGCAGAGCGCCGCCTGCGCGAATGCCCTCGGCAACAAGTGAGCCCACCAGCGTCTCGTCGAGGACGACCGCGAAATCACACGCGCGGAGCGCACTGCGATCGCCGATGCGGCGGCCATCGATACGCGTGAAAGCCTGGATGGGGGCACCTCGCCGCTCGGGACCAAACGACGGGAAGGCCAGCGCGAACTGTCCATCGAACAAAGCGGCAGCGCCCAGCAGACGAGCGGCCGTGAACGCCCCTTGCCCGCCCCGGCCGTGCCAGCGAATTTCGAGCAATTAGACCTTCCCCTTGGCCTTCGCCGCGCGCTCGCGCAGTCCAATCAAACGCTGCCCGGCCGCCTCCAGGGTTTCCGGCTTCTTGGCAAAGTGAAAGCGAACCCAACTCGTGACCGGGTCGCGAAAGAAGCTCGATCCCGGAACCGCGGCCACGCCCACGTCCTTGACCAGCCAATCGCAAAAAGCGCGATCGTCGGTCCAGCCCGACTCGGCGATGTCCACCATGACGTAATAGGCGCCCTCGGGCTCGGTGAAGCGCAAGCCGGTCTGCCGCAAGAAACTCAGGAAAAGATCACGCTTAGCGGTGTAGCTCGCTTGCAATTCGGCGTAGTAGCTGTCGGGCAAGGTCAAGCCGGCGACTGCCGCTTCTTGCAACGGTGCCGCAGCACCCACGGTGAGAAAGTCGTGCACCTTGCGCGCCCCCGCAATCACCTCCGGCGCGGCGATGACATAGCCCAGGCGCCAGCCTGTGATGGAATAGGTCTTGGAAAGTGAGCCACAGCAAATCGTTCGGCGGCTCATGCCCGGTAGCGACGCAAAGTAAGTATGCCGATGCGGCGAATACACGATGTGCTCGTAGACCTCGTCGGTGATGACGAAGGCATCGGCTTCTTCTGCGAGATCCGCGATGAGCTCCAGTTCGGCGCGCGTGAACACCCGGCCCGAGGGATTCGCCGGATTGCACAGGATGACGGCCTTCGGCTTCTGGGCAAAGGCCTTCTTTAGTTCTGCCTCGCGAAAGCGAAACTCGGGCGGCTCAAGCGAGACGTAAATGGGCTCGGCGCCCGACAGAATTGTGTCGGCGACGTAGTTCTCGTAGAAGGGCGAGAACACAACCACGCGGTCGCCAGGATTGCAGGCGGTCATCATGGCCACCATCATGGCCTCCGTGCTGCCGCAGGTGACGACCAGATTGGCATCGGGATCGATTGCCATGCCCATCCAGCGCGATTGCTTGCGCGCCAGGGCCGCGCGGAACGCAGGTGCCCCCCAGGTCACGGCATATTGGTGGGGTCCATGCCTTCCGGCGATCTCCGCCGCCCGTTTCAATTCCTCGGGCGGATCGAAGTCGGGAAATCCCTGGGAAAGATTGATGGCCCCATGGGCGTTCGCGAGCCTGGTCATGTGACGAATGACCGACTCGCTGAACTTGCCCACGCGGTGACTTGTGCTCGGCATGGGGAGCTTATATTCCTTCCCCGCGCGATCGGATACCCTCCGTGCCGCGTAGATCGACCAATCGCTTGGCCTTATGGGTCGCGCGTGGCAGGGATCCCGCGGCCAGCACTTTCACACGCCGGGGCCGCACGCCCAGGCGCGTGGCAATCTGCTTCTTCACCTCGTCGCCGATGTCCTCGTCGGCGCCCTGGAAGTCGGCCGTGCGTTCGACCTCGATGTCGAACCGGGTCAGGTGGTCTTCCGTGTAGACGACAATCTTGTACTCGCCGGTCAGGCCAGGCACATTGCGAGCCACGTACTCGATGTCGCTGGGGAAGACGTTGACGCCCGAGACGATGAACATGTCGTCGCGCCGGCCAAGCACCTTGAAGCGAATGTGCGTGCGCCCGCAAGCGCAACCTTCCGGATAGCGCTGAATGATGTCGCCGGTGCGAAAACGGATCATGGGCCGCGCTCGCTTGCGCAGCGTCGTCAGCACCATCTCGCCTGGGGCGTCGCCCTCGATGGGTTCGCCACTTGCCGGATCGACGACCTCGAGAACGATGTGGTCCTCCGCCAGATGCAAACCGTCGCGCTCGGAACACATGCCCGCGCACGCCCCGAAGATGTCCGAGATGCCGTAAAAATCGTAGAGCTTGGCGTTCCAAAGCGTCTCGATGGCGGCGCGGGTGGCTGGAATCGAGCCGCCTGGCTCGCCCGCCACGATGATGCGGCGAATGCCTAGATCTCGGGCCGGATCGATGCCTTGCTGCTTGGCCGTTTCCCCCAGGTACCAAGCATACGATGGCGTGGTCCAGGTCGTGGTCGGCTGGAAGTTCTTCATGATGAACAGCAGCCTATCCGACGGAATCGAACCCGCCCAAATGCACAGCGCCCCAAGCTTCTGCGCGCCGATGACATCGGGGCCGCCCACGAAGAGGGTGAAATTCAGGGCATGGACATAGCGATCGCGTGACCGCATGCCGGTTCCCCAAAACAAGCGCGCCTGTACATCCTGAAATTCATCGAAGTCTTCTTTGGTGAAGGGGCTCAGCGTGGGCACGCCCGTGGAACCGCTGGACGCCGCCACGAACACGACTTCCTCTTCGGTCACCGCAGTCATGTCCCCAAGCAACGGCCGCGCCACCTGGCGGTCGCGCTCGATGGCTTTGTCGGTGAAGGGAAAGCGCCGCAGGTCTTCCAGCTGGCGAAGACTGGAGGGTCGAACATCGGCCGCTTCAAAGGCTTGTCGGTAATAGGGTGACTTCTCCCAGGCCAATTCCAAATGCTTGCTCAGTTGTTCGGTTTGGTGCTCTGCCAGCTTGAGGCGCGGCAGGGTTTCGATGGACTCGTCCCAATAGCGTTTCTCGGACATCTAAAGCTCCTTGTCGTCGAAAATGCGCTTGTAATAGAAGCCACTCGTGTAAAGCGCCGCCGCCGGATTGTGCCCCAGCACGCGATCCTTGGTAATGAGCGTGGTCACCAACGCCTTCGAGTGTTTGGTGAACAGAGCATCGTGGCCCACGCAGAGCCCGATGATGACGTTGAGATCGGTCTTCTGCGCATTGAGCAGCTTGGCTTGCAAAATGGGATTGCAGGCGGCCTCGTGATGACCAGGCTGAATCTTCAGCGCATCCGGAATACCGATGGCGGTCTTGTCCACCGAGCCAACCTTGCACAAGACGCTGTGCCACTCGAAGCCCTTGGCTTCAAGCACTCTGGTGAACAGCCGCGCCTCTTCCACCAGGCCAATGCAGGTGGCGATGCCGATGCGCCGGGCGCGGATCCGGCGCGCAAAGGCAACGACCTCTTCAACGCGGGTCAGCTTGCCGTAGTAGCGGCCTTCGATCTCGGCGGCGGCGCGCGCGACCTTGCCGTCGCTGCCTTTGCCGGCATAGATGCGCTTGGTGCTCGCTACCTGGGCAGCGCCAGCGCCATCGGTCAGGCAGAAGTTGGGCGCCTTCTTGTCGCGACGGTAGCAATCGAGCGCGAAACAATCCGTGCAGGTGGGTGCCCGCGCGGGACCGCCAGATTTTGACAGGATTGTCTTCTTTGCATTCTTCTTGGTCATGCTTCGATTTCTCCAAACGCCATGTGACTCACGAATCGCCGGCTGAACGCATCGTCGTTCGACAGTTCCAAGCTCCGCGTGCGCTTGGCGACCGCCAACAATTCGTGGCGGGTGCTGTCATTGGTCAGCAAGGTGACCGCACCGGACTTGCAAGTATTGCCAGCCGCTTCCACTCGCGCTGCCAAGTGCGGTGGCAGAATCCCGGCGCCCGCCAGGCTCTCGGGTCGCAGATGGTAACCAAACGAGCCCGCCACCAGCACACGCTTGAGGTCCGATACACTTACCTTCGCCGAATCCAGCAGCGCTTCAAGCCCGGCGCGAATGGCAGCCTTGGCCAATTGCACTTGCCGAACATCCTTCTGGGTCAAGACCACGTCACCAGACAAGCGCAACACAGTCCGTCCCGCGTCGTCCTCCCACGCTCCCACGCCTGGCGATATCGCTGGCTCGAAACGGCCGCTCTTTCCAATGGCGCCACGTCGAACCAGGCGATCGACCAGATCGATGAGACCACTGCCGCAGATGCCGACAGCGGGCGCATCGCCGATGGTGTGCAGCGCCTCTTGGCCATCCCCAGGCACGGCTATCGAATCGATGGCGCCCCTGGTGGCGCGCATGCCGCAGGTAATGTTCACGCCCTCGAAGGCCGGCCCCGCCGCGGTGGACGTAGCCCACAGCTCGCCCGCATGGGCCAGAACCATTTCGCCGTTGGTCCCGATATCGAGCAGCAGGGTCGTTTCGCGCGCTCGGTGCAGATCGGTTGCCAGAATCCCGGCCGTGATGTCGGCACCCACGAAACCCGAGACTACGGGTGGCAAGTACACGAGCCCGTGCGTCGCGATGGCCAAACCCAGGTCCGTTGCTTGTAGATGGCCCCCTCCGGTCAGCGACGGCGTGTAGGGCGCGCGTCCGAGCGGCGCCGGATCCACGGCGGCGGCGATGTGCAACATGCAAGTGTTCCCGCCCAGCACGGCCTCGTGGATGTGGCTCGCCTGCGCGCCCGCGCGCTGGCAAACCTGAACGACCAATTCATTGAGCGTCTTCATCAACGCTCGCTGCATGGTCGCCAGGCCATCGGGCTCGGCCGCGAAGTGGATACGCGAAAGCACATCGTGGCCAAACGCAGTTTGAGGATTCAGCGCCGAAGCCACGGACAATTCGCGCCCTGGCGCCAAATCCACCAGCACGACGACCAGTGTGGTCGTTCCGATGTCCACCGCGATTCCGAGATTGGCCACGGGCCCAGGCCCCGGCACATAGGCGAGCAGCCGACCGCCCGCCCAGACCATGCTGGCGCCGAGCGACTCATGGACCGTGACGTACGGGGCGAGCGGTCGAGCCACCGCCACTCCGTGATCCACGATAGCGAGGGTTTGATCCTCTCGGGAAGGAATCGTCGCCGTGACCCCAGCTCGCACACGGGCGTCGCAGGCCAACACCAGCCGATCCTCGTTATCACCGTGCAGTTGCACCAGACACTTGCCACAAATCCCGGCCCCGTCGCAGGGCGCTTCCAGGGGAGCGTTGGCCTTGCGAGCCGCGGCCAGGAGCGTGCTGCCCAATTCAACTTCCACAACGAAGGGTCCGGGAAGAAAACGGACCTCCACGCTGGTGCTCACGATGCACGCTCTCTTGCCGTTTGCACCGCGCGGGTCATGGCCGTGATGTTGGCCAAGGTGGTGGACGTGGAAAGCCCACAGGCGGGCGCGATGATATTCACGCCGTCCTGGACCAATTCCACCGCGCGATCCGCGATCTTTTGCGGCGAGCCCCACTGCAGCAGATAGGTACTGAGGTTGCCCATGGTGGTGAGCCCGGGCGCGGTCGACTTCAGTCCCTTGAGGTCGATCATGGCGTCCACGCTGATGGCGTCGCTGGCCAGCCCTGGCAAAAGACGTGCCCCCGCCCCCATTTTTCCGCAGATGTGCACGATGACCGGCGTTGCCAGTGCATGAATCGAGGCGGCGAGATCGTTGAGGTAGCGAATCGCGTATTCCTGGAAAAGCTGCGGTCCCAGAATTTCCACGGTCGCCGTCGGATCGCCGATGGCGATGACTGTGGCACCGGCCGAGATCAGCGCACCTGCGTATTCCGCCAAGACCGCCGTGACCTGCGCCAGCACACGATGGGCGTCCTCGCGCCGGGTGCGCAGCTCTTTGAGAAAGGTCGTCGGATCCACAATCGACGCAGCCACGCTGACCGGCCCTGTAAGCGTCGCGACCACTGGAAGATCGGGCCGCCTTTTGCTGAGCAATTCCACGGCCTCGCCGACCACCGAAGTCCGGCCACCACGAGCCGCGTTGGCGGGCACTTCCACCTTGGTCAAGGAAGAGAAGGCTTCGGCTTGGATCTTGGGCTCGCAGGCAAGCGTGCCGTGATCGATGCGACTGCCGAACAGCTCAGCCTCGACGGTCATGCAAAAGGGCACGCCAATGTTCTCGAAGCCTGTGCATTCACTCACCGCCTCGGCCAGTGCCGCCATCTTCGTGCCGGAAAAATGCGCCTCGGGAAGCGTATGGCCGGTCTTTTCCATGACATCGACAATGGCCGCGTTCATCATGCCGCCGGTGCAAATTACCGGCGGCCGATCCACGGCATGTTTGCCAAGTACAGAAAGCAAACGGCCACGTGGCTGCGGCGTGCTCATGCGGCCACCTCCGCCACACGCGGCGGCCAACCAATCTCATCCACCGCGCGCACCATGGCGTCGATGTTCTCGAAGGGTGTCTCGGTGGGCAGACTGCACCCCGTCGCCACCACCAGTCCACGAGGATTGTCACCCGCTTCGCGCACGCAGGCGCGCACCGCCTGCCGCACCTGAAGGGAATTACCCTCGAACATCACCGCCACCGGCGGCACATTGCCCATCAGGCGAACGCGCTCGCCAACCGCGGCCTTGGCCTCGACCAGACTGGCTTCATTGTCGATGGACAGGCAGTCGGCGCCCGTGTCGGTCATCAGCGACCACACTGGCCGCGTTTTCCCGCAGATGTGGAGTGTGACCGATTTGCGGCGTTCGTGGATGTGGCCGACCAAGCGCTTGAGGTAGGGCAGTCCAAAGTCCAGGAACTGGCGTGGGCTGACCACTGTGGACGACAGCATGGGCTCAGTGATGCTGGGCGAGGCGCCGGCATCGATGATGGCGTCCGTCCAACGAAGAGCGGTCTCAAGAGAAATCTCGCAAAGACGTCGCACGACGGCCGGTTCGCGCAAGGCCAAGCGCGCCAGGGTTTCCGCGCCCACCAAGAATGAAGACGTGGTGAACGGTCCGGTCACCGCAGCGGTCACCGCCACCTCGCCGCCGAGATCGTCCACCACCCGAGATACGGCTTCGAGGTGGATGGGCAGGCATCCGTCTTTCCCGGGATCCGCGGGGGTCAGGCGATCGACTTCGCTGCTGCTGCCTATCGCGGGCTCGTGAAGATAGGCGGTTTCGTCCTCGGGCACACGCACCTTGGCACCCATGGCCTCAGCCTGCACGTAAAGATCCGTGAACACGCGAATGACGTCGTAGCGAAAGAGCCGATACGCCTCGGCGTGGGCACGCGCCAGCAAGTCGGCCACGCCACGGATCTGCGAGGTGCGCACGCCGATGACCCGCGCCGCGGTGTTGCCCACAATGGGCACGCAGGGCAGCCGATCCAAGGGACGCCCTTCCGACAAGGCGGCGAACCGCTGAAGGGGATTCACGGTGCAACCGATTCCAGGGACGCCTTCCGCAACCGCGTGGCCACCGTCACCGCGCCCGAGGCATTGGCGGCGTAGCCATCCGCACCGATGCGATTGGCAAACTGCTGCGACACCGGGCCGCCGCCCACCATCACCTTGATGCGTGCGCGCGCCTGCTTCTCGTCAAGCAAGCGAATCACCTCGGCCATCGCGCCCATGGTCGTGGTCATCAGGGTGGACAGCCCAATCAGATGCGCGCCCGCGGACGTGGCCCGTTCCACGAAAACCGCGGGAGGCACGTCGCGGCCCAGGTCCACGACCTCGAAGCCCGCTGTCTCGAGCATGACCTTGACCAGGTTCTTTCCGATGTCGTGGGTATCGCCCTCCACCACGCCCAGGACAACGATGCCCTTCTTGCGTTCAATCGCCCCGCGCGGCAGGTGGGGCTGAAGCACGCGCAGCCCTGCATACATGGCATCCGAGCAGATCAGCAACTCGGGAATGAAGTACTCCTCGCGCTCGAACAGGTCACCCGCCCGTCGCATGCCGTCCACAAGACCTGCCTCGATGCCTTGCCCGGGATCGATTCCCTGCACTAGAACTTCCTGTGCAAGCCGGATGGTCTCGGACTCGTCCATGGCGACCACCGCGTCCGACAGGCGTGAGATCAACGAGACGGCTTCTTGAGACATGTCCATCACCTTTGCCAAAACAGCGCGCGACGCTTGAGTCGGTCCAGCGCACGCATGCAGACGAAGGTCACGGCACCAGTGTAGAGAATTCCCGCCACCATGCGCGGGTAGTCCGCGAAATCGGCGTAGAACTGCACGAAGCGGCCCAAGCCCGCGTTGGCACCGAAAAGCTCGGCCACCGTGAGCATGATGAACGACATCGCCAGGCCCACCGACATGCCGGAAAAGATGTGGGTCAGCGACGACGGAAACACGACCCTACGCAAGTACTCGACCTTGCCAAGCCCGAGCACGCGCGCATTGTCCCGCAGCCGTTGCGGCACCGAGGCCGCGCCCGCCATGGCGTTCACGAAGACCGGCCAGAATGCCCCGATGAACACGACGGCAATGGCGGCACTGCGAAATCCGGGCAAAAGCGCAATGGCATAGGGCACGTACACCGTCGGGGGAACCGGCGCCACCACCCGCGTGAAGGGCACCGTCAGTCGCTCCAGCCAGCGCGTGGTTCCCGCCAGGATGCCGAGCACCACGCCCGCAGCCACGGCCACGGTGTAGCCTGGAATCAGAATGATGAAGGATGAAACGGTCCCTTTGCCCAATTCCGGCAGCGAGGACCACAGCGCCTGAATAGTCACGAGCGGCGAAGGGAACAGAAAGCGGTTTCTCGACGGGATGACCCACGAAACCAGCTGCCATAGCGCGACCAGCGCCACGAAAAGGCACCAGCCCTCCCTACCCGCCAGATGGCTGGTGAGCCGACGGGCCGGTTGTTTCGGCCGCGTGTCTTCACGGAGCATTGGCAACTCCCCGAGCGCCGCCGCGGCCACCGAGCTGACATCGAGATCGCTCATATGCCGGCAGCCTCGCTCACCATTTCCGCGTCGGAAAGCCTGCGCAGCACGTCTCCTTCCAAATGATCGTTGACCAGCTTGCGCAGGGCTTGAAACTCGCTTCGAGCATAGGTCTGCCGCCGTGGACGCGGCCTCGAAATGGGGACTTCCAGATCCGCAATGACCCGGCCAGGGCAGGCCCCCAAGACCACCACGCGGTCCGCTAGCAACAAGGCCTCGTCCACATCGTGGGTCACGAACACAATCGTTCGCGCAGGCTTGCTTGAATTCCACACCTCCAGCAAGAGATCCTGCAATCGTGTCCGATTGACGGGATCGAGCGCGCCAAAGGGTTCGTCCATCAGCAAGACAGGGGCCCCCATGGCCAGCGCGCGCGCAATGGCACCGCGTTGGCACATGCCGCCCGACAATTCCCCGGGGTACTTGGTCCGCGCTTCCGCAAGACCCACGAGGTCCAGGTACTCTTCGGCAAGATCGCGCCTCTGCTCGCGCGTCAGCGCTGGATGCGCCTTACCAATCGCAAGCGCCACGTTCTCGATGAGGCTCATCCACGGAAATAGAGAGTAGTCTTGAAAAACGACGCCTCGATCGATACCGGGTCCAACGACCGGCAGGCCAGCCACACGAATGGACCCTTCTCGCGGACTCTCCAATCCGGCCAGCAATCGCAACACCGTGCTCTTCCCGGATCCACTCGGCCCGAGAAGGCACACGAACTCGCCTTCCCGCACTTGCAACGTCACGTCGGCCAGCACCGTGGCGGACTGGTAACCAAACGAAACGCCGTCCAACGATAAGGCTGGACGGCGGTCCGAGGCAGGCTGTGCGCCCATCAATTCCTCGACGAGTAGACCGAGCGCAGTGTCTTCCAGTACGCCTCTTGCGGCTCATCCTTCGCCAGACTATCCAGCGCTGCAAGGTAGTTCTTGCCATCCACAAAGGGGGCGATTTCCGCGGTCGATTCGACGAAGTTGCTCGTCTTCATGGTCTTCCAGAAGTCCTGGATGCCCACAAGATTGGGATCCGACGATTGATCCAGATACGGCGAGTAGAAAGCCTTCTTGGCCATCACGGGATCGATCTTCACGTATTTGACGATATCGCGAACCGTCGCCTCCTGATTGGTCTTGCTGAAGCGTTCCGCCTTGAGGATGGCACGAATGAAGTGCTCCCAAAGATCGCCTCGCGACTCCAGATCCTTTTGGTTGATCGTCAAGCGGCAGCAGGGATGGCCGGGTGAAAGATCCTTGCTGCGTACCACCACGACCAGACCTTGCTCCTCCGCCCGCAAATCGTGCGGGCCCCACACCACGCCTGCATTGACTTGTCCGCTCTTCACGGCTTCGATCACCGCCGGAGGGTTCTTCACTTCGAAGATCTCCAGATCCTTTCTCCAGTCGAGCCCCGCCTTGGCCAATGCCCCACGCAACACCGCATCGCCGGTGGCCAAGCGCACGGTGGCCACCTTCTTCCCTTTCAGATCCGCGACCGACTTCACCTCGGCCGCCTTTTCCTTGGTGGTGATAATCGATGCATCCTCGCCCATCACACCGCCAATGATGCGCAGATCCGCACCCTTGGCGATGTGAACGAGCGGCGCCGTCGTACCAAACGCACCCAGGTCGAGCTGGCCCGCGCGCAAGGCCGCCAACCCATCGGCCGAGTTCGTGAACTCGGTCAATTGCACGTCCAGTCCCTCCTGTTCGAAGAATTTCTCTTCCTTAGCCACAAAGAACTTGGCGTGGCCAGTGACGGGCAGATGCCCGACCTTCAAGGTCACAAGCTTGGGCGGCGACGCCGCCTTCTTGCGACAGGCTGGAACCAGACCTGCAGCCGCAACGATCAATGCGGCGGCAATCATCCCCTTCCCCTTCCCCATTCGCTTTTCGTGAAGTGCCGACTTACTTCCGGCCATGGTACAGCCTCCTTGTGTTTGGGTTAGTAGTTCAACTGCGTGCGACCAAAGAACACGTTCTCGGACGGCCGGTTTGCGCCGGCTGCCGCGCCAGCCTGGTACGAGGTGTGATTGTAGCTGAGCAGAATGCGAACGTTCCGGCTCCAGTACCAACTCAGGCCGCCCGCCAGTTCTGTGGCCTTCTTCACGCTTGCGGCTTGATCCACCGGTTTCGTTGCATCGGCGGTGGCGCCAAACAACGCATCATCGAACTTCAACTGCGAAGCGCGCCCGACCAATTCCAAGGCGCCAAAGGTTCCAGCCTTGGGATCGAACGGAGTCAGAACCTGCGCTTGCGAATACGACGCCCTTCCACCGAACAAGAACACGGATGCCTCCGCCGTCCAACCTTGGTTACCGGCAGTCACGTTGTTATAATTGAACCCAACCCGCTGCTGAGAATAGAGATACTCTGCTAGCAGGCCGAAGGGACCGACTGAGTAGTAGCCGTGAACGTTCAGCCTTCGCTGCTGTCCCGTGGCAATGACCGTGTTCGTAAGGTCTGCGTTTGCGGCGGCGGCCTTGTACGAGAAGATCGAAGACCCACCAGGAGACTTATAGGTCGGCAAATTGGTGGACTGACCGGCAACTTGCGGACCGCCATGCCTGCGCCCAGCGGTTCCGGCAACGCCCAGCACCGCGTATTGAAACAGGTCAGGTGTGGAGGGACCGAATGGACGAACGTAGACCATGCCCTCGACGTCCTTATAGCTGCTCGGGTCCAGGTCGGTGTATGCATTGTCGACCGCGCCGTTGAACACGCCAGCGGCATAACCCACCAGGCCTTGGGCGAATTCGCCCTGGATTTGTCCGCCCAGATCCCGGAGAGGCGTCAGCTGCGTAGCAATCGCGAATTCGTTAAAGAACAATTGCCCCGTGGGTTGCAAGCGCTCAAGGCCAATGGGCGCACGGAACTTGCCGAACCGAAATTGTAGTTCGTCGAGGATCTTCAGTTGAAAGTAGGCATCGGGAAGATTGATTGCTGCGTTGCCTTGTTGCACGGAATTGTTTGTGGGAATTTGCGCAAAGTCTGGGGCAACCAAGAAGCTGATGCCCCCTGGCAAGGTCCCATCGATCCATGGGATGGCCCGGCGCAAGAAGAAGGTTTCGCTGGCCTTGGCTGGCGTCGTACCTTTCCAGAATCTTCCATCGGCTTGGACCTGCAAGTGAAAGCGCAGTTGCGCCTGCTTATCGGAGGAACGCAGAGCGAAGCCGCCAGGCCCCGCGTCCACGAATCCACTTTGCGCCAGGGTCTGGGCTGGCTCCTTGGAGATGGCAGGGGCAGGTTCTGCACGGGGCGCCACTGGCGCCGGGGAAGGCGCCGCAGCCGGGGCGGGCACGGCTGGCGCCTGAACATCGGCAGCGGTCGGCGCCGCAACCGACTCCGCGCCGGCCGGCGTGCCCGAAGGAGTCACAGCAGCCGACTCGTTGGCTGGCTGTGCTTGGGCGGTGAGGGGCAGAAGGAATAGCCCCAGCAATGGAAGCGTCAGATATTTCAGAACAGACACGCGAATGCTCCTTGGTGGATGGTTGAAATGATCGAGTTCTCCCTACGGGAAGGGCCTCGCACTGCCCTGGCTTGCCGAGATGGCAAAGCTCGCTGCGACTTCGTTCCGTGAAGAGGGTTAAGTTGGAGAACGCTCCCGCCCTGCTGGCCTCAGGCAGGTCAGTTCCCGACGGTGACAGGAGGACCGCCGTGCGCTGCGGAGGTTCTTCCCGTCTGACGTCCTCAGCGCATTCGACGAGGACTCGGTGCCTGAGCTTTTCGACGACAGCGTCCTAGACAATTCATGTCTGCGCTTTTACCGATGCGCATGGAATGTGTCAACTATAAAAGACATCGCGATCTCTAGGTGGACACATCTTCTAGCAGAACTTGCCACTAATACGCGGGATAAGCTCGGCCCAATTCAGAACCGCATTGCCATTGGCGACTGTTTATGAGACATCCGTCCAGTGGCTGACGTCTACACACAAGTAACATCCGTCGATCGCAGCGTGCTTGAAAACCTGGCACGGATCCTCGAACTCCGGGCTGCGGATCCCCAGCAAGTCGCCATGCGCACGAGCTACCAGTCGGAGATCGATCTGCACCCGGGCGCCGTGCTGTTGGAAATCGGCTGTGGCACCGGTCCCGTGTCGCGAGCCCTTGCGCACCTGTGCGCTGGTTGCGAGGTTCACGGTATCGATCCCTCTCCGTACTTTCTCGCCGAAGCGCGGCGCCTTGCCGAAGGGATCGCCAACCTGCACTTCCAGCAGGGCGACGCCTGCCATGTGCCCTTCGCGCGCAGCACTCTCGATGTCGTCGTATTCCATACCACGCTCTGCCACGTGCCCGCGCTCGACGAAGCCTTGCGCGAAGCGCATCGGGCGTTGCGCCCAGGCGGTCAGCTCGTGGTTTTCGATGCCGACTACGCCTCGACCACGGTGGCCTTGGCCGCCGCCGATCCGCTGCAAGCCTGCGCAACGGCCACCGTGGAGTCCATCGTCCATGATCCGCATCTGGTACCCAAGCTTGCGTCGCGCATCCGCAACGCAGGATTCACCATCCGCCGCTTCCGCAGCTACGGCTACCATGGCGTCCTCGATGCGGACTACATGCTGACCATCGTGGACCGTGGCGCCGACGCTCTCGCCAACGCCGGCCGCATCGGGAGTGCGTTGGCCATTGCTCTGAAGGACGAGGCCAGACGCCGCGTCGAGGTCGGCACGTTCTTTGGTCACCTGGCCTACGCCAGTGTGGTCGCCACACGGTGATGTTGCGTCCTGTATGCGCCCGCCAACCGAACCGGGGACGGGATGCGCATCGGGTGACTTCAGCGCCTCCCGCCCCCGGTCATCCACCCGCCGCCGCTACAGTCGCAGTCTGTTGGAATCGGCCACCTCCTTTCTGCTCGTTCACGGGGAGTCAGCCTACCTAGGAAGAGATAGCGCAAACACGTGCTGGTGTCCAGTATAAAAGAATTGCGTCTTTCGATTGCCCGTGGCGGTTTCCCGTGACGGGGCCAGCCAGAGTCCGGTCAGCGCCCCGGTTGGGTCGGCAGTCCCGACTCCACCCACGCGCCCATGCCGCCCGCAACGCTCCTCACGTTCTGGTAGCCCCGCGCCTTGAGCAAAAGGAGACCATAGAGCGAGCGCTTTCCGCGTGCGCAAATGGTGATGACGGGTGCGCTACGGTCGGAGGGAAGCCCCTCCGTTGCTCCCTGCGAAAGCGCGGGCAACGGCACGTTGCGGGCCTCGCTGATGCACGCCCGCGCGAACTCGTCCGGATTGCGCACATCGATGAGCGGCACGCCCGACGCGATCATATCGTTGGCCGCGAACACATCGATGACGTCGGGCCCGCTCTCGGCGAAGTCGAACGCCGCTTGCAAATGCGGCGCGAACGGATCGCTGGGGATGGCGGCAGCCTCGGTCGTCTGACTTGGGAAGAGCTCGGGCAGATGCTTTTGAAAGGATGAAATGTATTTGAAGGCGTTGTCGGGAAAGATCACAACCGCGATATTGCCCGGCTCGTCGGGAATCAGACGGAAGGCACCGGCCAGGGCCAGCCCACCGCTCGGCCCCGCGATGATGCTCTCCTCCCGATTGAGGCGCAGGCAAAGACCGTAGGCCTCTTTGTCGCTTATCTCGATGGTGCCGTCGTATTCCTCGGGCTTGAAGAAATCGGTCAGGCGCAACGCCCGGCGGCTGCGCACGCCCGGGATGTCGTGGCCGTCGGTCGGGTACACACCAAGAACCTTCACACTTTGGTTCTGTGCCTTGAGGAACCGTCCGGTCCCCGTGATCGTGCCGCAAGTTCCAAGCGACGCCACGAAATGCGTGATCTTGCCGCCCGTTTGCTTCCAGATCTCTGGCCCCGTCGTGCGAAAGTGCGCATCCGGATTGGCCGGGTTCTTGTACTGATTCAATTGCTTCCAGCCTGGACGCGCGGCCAGCTCGGTCGCCTTGGCCATCGCCCCTTCGGGCTGACCAGGCATGGGACAGAGGGTATCGTCGAGCTCGTGCAGATCGGTGCCAAAGAACCGCAGCGCCGCGCGCTTCTCCAGCGGAATCTCCTTCGACAACGTGGCTGCGAATTTGTAGCCCTTCGCATTCGAGAGCATGGCCAGCCCCATGCCGGTGTTCCCGGAGGTCGGCTCGACCAGGTTCTCGAGTTTCTCGCCCCGCTCCTCGGCGTCGCGTATGAGGTTTGCGGCCACGCGATCCTTCACCGCGCCGAACGGGTTGTACCATTCGAGTTTCGCGTAGACCTGCGTGTGCTTGTAAGGCGTCACATGCTGCAAGCGCACGATCGGCGTCGGGTTGTCGACGCTGGAGAGCATGTGCAGAATCGAATCGTAGACGCGCAAACCATGGTCGGACATCGAAGGATCCTTTGCAGTCAACCGATGAAGACTAGTCGCGCGACCTCGGCTGCGCTAGCCAAAGTCGATCTCCCGATTGCGATTTCTGTTTTAACGGACGTTGTGCCTTATTGAGCGAACAGGTTCCTACGCGGGTGCGCCCCGTGCCTCCCGCGCATCCAAGGCTTTGCGCAGATTGCTGGCGGTTTCCAAGAGCGAGGTGCTGCCCTGAAATTCTTCAATAGAGGACCACTGCTGCGCACGAGCCATGGCCGCGAGCCTGGCATCGGCACACCAAAGCGTCGTATGCCCCGAGAGACCATTCGTTGCCCGCTCGCGCGCCAGGGCATCGAGTTCACCAACGGTCTGCACGATCCAACCGGACAGCGGCGCGGAACCGATGACCAGACGTGCAGCCGCGGTGAGCGGAGCTGGCGCCAGAAGGATCTCCGCGCCGGCGTCTCGAAGTGCCTCGCTGAGCGCCGAGCGCGGCGCGAACAGTGCGAAGCGCGCGCCTCGCAGCTGTCCCTGCCTGGAAGAATCGAGAACCTCCGCGTGCGCCACGACTTGCCCGATGACGAAGATCGCGGGCGATTGAGTGCCGCTGGTCTCGGCCAGCTTGGCTATCTCCGCCAGCGGCGCGCGCAGCGAACGCTGGCGCGGGAGCGTTCCTTGTTCGATGACGGCGGCAGGCATCGTCCCGCTCATTCCGGCGGACATCAGGGCAGCGCTGACCTCGGCTAAGGTGCTGACGCCCATGTAGCCGACCAGGGTCGCGTGCGCATCTTGCGCCAGCAGATCCCACCGCACTTGGGGTGTGCCACCTTCGTGGGCAGTCACGAACGTTAGCCGAACGGCCTCACCCCGGAAGGTCACCGGGATACCGGCCGCGGCCGGAACGGCAATTCCCGCGGTCACGCCCGGGATGACCTCGCAAGGAATGCCCTCCCGCCGAAGCGCGAGAGCTTCCTCGCCACCCCGTGCGAAGACGAACGGATCGCCACCCTTGAGCCGCACCACCCGCTTGCCCTCGCGAGCCAGCCGCAACAGCAAGGCGTTGATCTCTTCCTGCGGCACCGGGTGTCGCCCAGCTTCCTTGCCGACATTGTGAAGCTCGACATGGTCCGGGAGATCGAGCGGAATCGTTGAAATCGCGAGCCGGTCGAAGACGACGGCGTCGGCGGAGCGCACGCGGTCCAAGCCCTGCACGGTAAGCAGTCCAGGGTTGCCCGGACCGGCGCCGACCAACGAGACGTGCCCCACGGCTCTTTGAACGCACTCGGCCTGGGATGACAGGCACGCGTTCTCTTCCCGCTCACTCGGGACGTGAACCTCGAGGGCCATTTCGTCAACAGTGGCCGCGAAGAACCGGTCGTAGCTTTGGGCAGCAGCGACGCCAGAAAGACCTTGTTCGCGCACGTGCTGCCGGAAACGCTTGGCCGCCGCCAGCCAGTCCGACCACGCAGGACCGATCCTGCGTTCAAGCAGCTCGCGCAGCCGGCGCACGGCGAACGGTGCGCCTCCTCCAGACGCGATGCTGAGCTGCAGATCCCCTCGCTGCACGACCGCCGGCAGATAGAAATCACACAGATCTGGCACATCCGCGACATTGACCCAAATGCCGCGCTCCTTCGCGGCGCTTCTGACCTCCTCATCAACTCCGCGATCGCCAGTGGCGACCAGGACGAGTTGGCAGTCTTTCACGTCGGAATCATCGAACCGTCGCTCGAACAGCGTGACCTTGCCCTCGGCCGCAAGCCGTGCGATGGGCTCGATCACGGCAGGCGCGACCACGGTCACCAACGCACCCTCCGACAGAAGGCGCAGCAGTTTCCGGTGCGCGATCTCGCCTGCCCCCACCAGGAGACAGCGGCGGCCGCGCAGGTCGAGCGTTACTGGGTACATCGAACCGTGGTTCTTTTCACTTCCACATTCCGAAGTGTAGCGTCTGCAACTCCATTCGGCACACCCATGGCTGTGTGCCGGTAGCGGGTGGAATTCTCGAAGGTCCCAGCATACACTCCCGTCGTGCCCGACCAACGAACTGCCCAATCTGAAGTCTTCCTAAGCGGGTCCGAAATCCACGAACAGTGGGAGTCGGACTACCTCAACCCGGGTCTCGACACCTTCTACGAGCGCGCCTTCGACTGGATCGCCTCTCAACTTGGAATGCGCGCAAGGACCGTGCTGGACGCCGGCTGCGGCTATTGCATCCATGCCGCGCGCCTCGCGCAACGAAGGTTCCAAGTCACGGGTCTCGACTTCTCGCCCAGCGCACTGGCAGCTGCCTCGCGGTATCTCAAACACTGCGGGCTGGAAGGCCAGCTCACACTGCAGCAGGGCGATCTCCTGGCCCTGCCCTTTGCCGACGGCCAGTTCGACGCGGTCACTTGCTGGGGCGTGCTCATGCACATTCCGGATCTGGAACGAGCCCTCTCGGAACTCCTGCGTGTGGTTGCGCCTGGGGGCCGCCTTGTGCTGATGGAGAACAACTGTGCTTCCCTGCACGTGCGCCTCTGGGAGCCCGCCCTGAGGGCCGTCAAACGGGTCCTTGGTCGTACCGTGCCGGAGGTGCGGCGCACGCCTCGCGGGGTCGAAGAATGGTACCAGCGCGAAACCGCCGGCTTGATGGTGCGAAAGACAGACATCGATTGGCTGGTTGCCTTCCTCGCCAAGCGCGATGCGCGGCTGACAGCGCGCCACTCCGGTCAGTTGACAGAGATGTATACCTCGCTGCGTTTTCGCGCGCTCAAGCGCATCGTCTATCGCGCCAACACGGCGTGGTTCGATAGCGACGGCAGGCCTGGGCTTGCGCTCGGGAATATCCTGGTCTTCGAGAAGCGCGCGTGACGGATGGGAACAAAGGCATCCCGCCAGCGTTGATCATGACAGGAGGGATGTCATGAAGACCACGACCACGAACCGCCTGCTGTCAATCATTGCGTTTTCCGCTTCGCTTTCGGCAGGAGCAGCCTCGGCCCAAAGCGCGGTAACGGCCAAGTCCGGCGACGATGGCTGGGTACCGGTCAAGCACCTGGAATTCACGCCCGACGATATCGAGGGCGGACTGCTCGGCCCAGAAGGCGAGCAAATCACCAGCGTGCCGCGGGCAGAGCACGCGTCGCTCATCGAAATCCGCGGGGGCTTCGAGGCCGAGGTCATCAAGACCATGGAGAACATGTGACCTGAAGGTAGACAACGCCTTTGCTACTCCTAGACGGAAGGTGAGGATAGGCGCTAGCATCGCGCCACCATGTCGACCATCAAGCGCATCGGAGTGCTCACGGGCGGCGGCGACTGCCCAGGCCTCAACGCCGTCATTCGTGCCGTGACCAAGACGGCCATGCATGAGTACAAGCTCGACGTCGTCGGCGTCGAGGACGGCTTTCTCGGCCTCATCCAGAACCGCATGCACGTGATGGGCTGGAACGACGTCTCGAACATTCTCACCCAAGGCGGCACCATCCTAGGTACCAGCAATCAGGCCAATCCACAGCGCTTCGCCATCCAGCGCAACGGCAAAACCGAGTGGGTCAACGTCACCGACCGCGTGATCGACCACGTGCGCGGAAGCGAGCTCGACGCCCTGGTGTGCATTGGCGGCGACGGCACCATGACCGGCGCCGCAAACCTGATCGAAAACGGCATCAATTGCATCGGCGTCCCCAAGACCATCGACAACGACCTGGAAGGCTGCGAGCGCACCTTCGGTTTCGACACCGCCGTGCACACCGCCGCCGAGTGCTTCGACAAGATCCACACCACGGCCATGAGCCACCACCGCGTGATGGTGGTCGAGGTGATGGGCCGCAACGCCGGCTGGCTGGCCCTGCACACCGGCATCGCGACGGGCGCCGACGTGATCCTTATCCCTGAGATCCCTTACGATCTGGAGATCATCGCGGACGTGCTCCGTCGGCGCAGCAAGAACGGCAAGCGTTTCTCGATCCTCTGCGTGTCCGAGGGCGCGAAGCCCAAAGGCGGCGACGTCGTGATTCAACGCCGGGTGGAAGCCAGCCCCGATCCCATTCGCTTGGGTGGCATCGCCAACAAGCTGGTCGCTGATATCGAAGAGCTGACCAAGCTCGATGCACGCGCCACCGTCCTCGGGCACATTCAGCGCGGCGGTTCGCCCACGCCCGCCGACCGCGTTCTGGCAACCCAATTCGGCCACCACGCCCTCGAGATCCTGATGAAAGGCGCGCAAGGCCAGCTGGTCGTACTACAAAACGGCCGCCTTGGCGAAGTCCCCATCCAGAGCGTCGCCGGCAAGCAGCGCATGGTTACGCTCGACGACCCGCTGCTGCGCACAGCACGCGCGGTCGGCACCTGCTTTGGCGACTGACCGTGTGACGGATCAGGGACCGCCCATCGCCTTACATGCGGCACTGCCGTTGGCGAAACGCACGTCGAGAGCGCACAGGCCCGCGTAGGGTTCGCAGAAGCCGCTGTCGCAATCTTGGTCGACGGTGCAGACCTCGCCAATACCCAGTTGCACGGCGCAGACGACGCCCATACAGCGAAGGTTTTCCAAGCAGGGATTCGAGGCATCGCAAGCACCGCCCAAACCCACCTTGCTCGAGCAAAACCAAATACCAGTGGTACTGCTGCAATAGGAGCCCGGCGGGCACGTTTCACCGATGTTGGCGCATCCAGCCCCTTGCGCGACGGTCCTCGCCGTTCCGCAGTAGCCCTTGTCGCAGATGAGTGGATCCAGGCAATCGGCGTCGACCGTGCACGAGCCATAGGCCGAGCCCGTTCCTCGGTAGACATTGCCGCAGACTTCGTTCATGGCCTGGATATCCGCTGCGCCAAGCGCAACCGCACCTTGTTTCAACTTGCCGTAGACGGCGTTCACTCTGTTCAGGCAGGCTTCCGCGTTGGGCGGAATGAAGTCACGGGTGGCATTGTCCTGCGCCTGCGTGCTGCACTCGGCGAGGCGGCCGGCCGTGCAACTAGGTACCGTCAAGAGGCAGGCTGGCGAGACACCGGCACAAACATCCTGCGCGTACCTGTTGCAATACTCGGTCTGGGTCAGCGGGCCGGGCTGGCTGCTACAGCCCGCGAGGGCGAGGATGCCGAGAAAGAAGAAGCGGTGGTTCATGGCCGGATCATCACCTGGAGCTCCCGCCAGTCAAAAAAGGCGCTTACTTGGCGAAGTCCACCGCGCGCGTCTCGCGCACCACCGACACGCGGATCTGGCCGGGGTAGGCAAGCTGCGACTCGACCTTGCGCGCGATATCCTTGGATAGCACCCGCGCCTGCTCGTCGCTGACCTTGGTGTTCTCGACCAAGACGCGCACCTCGCGGCCAGCCTGAATGGCGAAGGCGCGCTCCACGCCCGGAAATCCGGTTGCGATCTTCTCCAGATCGTCCAAGCGCTGCACGTAGGATTCCAGCGAATCGCGCTTCGCCCCCGGCCGCTGGTTGGACAGCACGTTGGCGGCGTCCACGATGTGGTCGAGCACGTCCTCGGCCGGCACCTCGCCATGATGGGCCTCGATGGCGTGGCAGATCTTGGGTACCTCGCCAAACTTGCGCGCCATGACCGCGCCCGCTACGGCGTGCGAACCGTCGACCTCTTGATCGACGCCGCATCCTATGTCGTGTAGAAGCCCGGCGCGGCGGGCGAGTTTGACCGGATAGCCCAGCTCGCCCGCGATGGTACCGGCCAGGAAGCCGACCTCGATAGAGTGCTGGAGCAGATTCTGCGCGGTTCCCGAACGGAAGCGCAGCTTGCCGAGCAGGCGGCCAAGATCAGGGTGCAGGCGGCCGATGCCGAGATCGAAAGCGGCCTGGTCGCCGGCTTCCTTGCACTGCTGCTCCACCTCGTCGGTCGCCTTGCGAACCATTTCCTCGATGCGGGTCGGGTGGATGCGACCATCGGCGATAAGCCGGGTCAGCGCCAGGCGCGCGATCTCGCGCCGCACGGGATTGAAGCAAGAAATGACCACCGCCTCGGGCGTGTCGTCGATGATCAGATCGATGCCGGTGGCGGATTCGAGAGCACGGATGTTGCGGCCTTCGCGCCCGATGATGCGGCCCTTCATGTCGTCCGACGGCAAGGGCACGACCGCCACCGTGCGCTCGGCCACGTACTCGCTGGCGTAGCGCTGGACCGCGGCGCCCAAGATGAGCTGGGCCTTTTGCTTGGCCTGTGTCTGAGCTTCCTCCTCGATACGCTTGACCTCGCCAGCGGCCGACGCACGCGCTTCGGCCTGAACCTCGGCGGCAAGCAGCTTGCGCGCTTCGGCCTCGCCCATGCCGGCGATCTTCTCCAGCCGCGCTCGCGCCTCCGCGGCGGCCGAGGCCGCCGTTCTGGCCACGGTTTCAGCGGCCTGTTCGCGCGCCAGGAGTTGCTTTTCCTTGCGCAAAAGGTTCTCCCGATCGGCCTTCATCTCGCGGTCGCGCCGATCCGCCGCCTCGACCCGCGCGCGGATCTCGGCCGCACCGCGATCCAGCTCCTGGCGCCGGGCACGCAGTTCGCTTTCCACCTCGCTGCGGATCTTCTGCGCGCCCTCCTTGGCTTCGACCTGGGCCTGACGTTTGATGGCGTCGGCCGCGCTGGTCGCGGCGGCGAGCGCCCGCTTCCGTTCTTCCTCGCTTTCGGGCACGGCATCCGGCTTGGACAGACGCCCAAGCAGGAACGCGACCACCCCGGCAATGACTGCTGCCAGGAGGATTGCGCCGATGATTTCTCCAGCGGTCATGTTGCTTCCTCAGTCGTTCGTTTCTTGGCAGCGGACGACGCGTTCGTCCGTCACGATGGCGTCGAGCGGCACATCCCACTCACCCGCGGGGCAAGCCTCCACCAGTTGAAAGTCGAATGCGTAGCCAACGAAGCGAGCATTCGTGGCATCCGGATGGGCGTGCACGTAGGCCGCCAGCTCGTCGTAGTAGCCGCCGCCATAACCGATGCGGGCGCCGCGTTTGTCGAAGGCCAGCCCGGGCACCATGAAGACGTCGATTTCATGCGCGGCAAGCTCGGGAAAATCCGGCGCGGGTTCGAGCAAGCCGAAGATTCCGAACACCAGTTCGGACCGCCTGTCGGCGCGATGGAAGCGCAGCCGCGGAGGAATCAGCCCCGTACTCACGCGCGGCAGCACGACATCGACGCCTCGCTTCCGGAGTTGCGCCAGGAGCGGCTCTGTGTCGATTTCGGAACGCGTGGAAACGAAGCCCGCCACGGTCTTGGCCAGGCGGATCTCGGGCAAATCGAGAAAGCGCTCGACCGCGCGCTCGTTCATGGCATCTCGCTCGGCGGGCGTCAGCGCGTCCCTCTGCTCGGCCATGGCGCGACGAAGCGCGCGCTTTTCTTCCCTTAGCGACAGTTCGGCCGGATGCATCGCCACCGACGTATCGTTCTTGCTCCAGGATGGTCAGCTAACCCATGGAACGGCCGCCCCACCTGCAAGGTGAAGTGCGCATCGAGAACGAGGAGGTCGCCTCGCGGGAAGATGGTTGAAAGGTTGAGCATCTATGTCGAACGCCGCCTCGATGTGGTGTGGTCCGGCAGGCGCAGTGCCAGGCACTATACCTGAAAACCCGCCGGCGCAATCAAGCAGGAGTTCGCAACCCCTCGTTCGTCTCGTCACAGCCGATGGTGCCCAGCGTCGTAGGATGACGACCTAGGGGTCGAATGAGAGCGTGGTTACGGGGCCAGGCGCCGGATGCCGTAGGCGTCAAGCTGGCGGTCGGAGCTAAGCACCGAGACACCTTCGACCAGCGCCTGCGCCACGATCATCCGATCGAAAGGGTCACGATGCAGAGCCGGCAAGCTGCTGGCGCGCAGGGCGTGGTCGGCGGCGATTGGCAGCGCCATGGTCCTTGTCAGTGCCAGCCGGGCGGGAACATAGTCGGGCGGCGCGACCGGCAAAGGCAGCTTCCCCAGGTGGTACTTGATGCCGATCTCCCAGATACTTGCCACGGACAGCAACCGTTCCGTGCCCGCCGCCATCAACAAAGCGTGCGTTCGGCTCGACAGCTTT
>Ga0265342_10000750_pt1 | contig 33343 bp, 27 predicted proteins | sample 4CB327metaG_FD_203125 | JGI IMG/M metagenome (GOLD analysis project Ga0265342, IMG submission 203125) | Rhizosphere microbial communities from Carex aquatilis grown in University of Washington, Seatle, WA, United States - 4-CB3-27 metaG | ecosystem: Host-associated > Plants > Roots >... | reverse complement strand
CACGCTGGAGGCGGCCGCCGCGGTCGCGGCGGAGGCCCCGGGCGGAAGCAAAGCCGTGACCCCGGCGATCGTCGAGGAGGCGCTGCAGAAGCGCACGCTGCTCTACGACAAGGCCGGCGACGAGCATTACGGCGTCGTAAGCGCTTTCATCAAGAGCCTGCGCGGCACCGATCCCGACGGCGCGGTCTACTGGATGGCGCGCATGCTCGAGGCGGGCGAGGATCCGATGTTCGTCCTGCGGCGCATGGTGATCTTCGCGTCGGAGGACGTCGGCAACGCCGACCCGCAGGCGCTGGTGGTCGCGGTGGCGGCGATGAACGCGTTCCGCTTCGTCGGCCTGCCCGAAGGGTTCCTGCCGATGACCCAGGCGGTGCTGTACCTCGCGACCGCGCCGAAGTCGAACACGGCGCTCACGACCTATGCCGCCGCCAAGGGCGACGTCGACGCGCACGGCGCGTTGCCGGTGCCGCCGCATCTGCGCAACGCGAGCACGCCGTTACAGAAATCGCTGGGCTGGAGCGCCGGCTATCAGTACCCGCACGACTTCGAGGGACACTACGTGCGCGCGGAGTACCTGCCCGAGGCGCTGAGCGGCCGGCGGTACTATCAGCCGTCGGATTCCGGTCAGGAGAGGTCGGTCGGCGAGCGCCTGCGTGCGCTGCGCAAGGACGAAAAGTAGCGGGAGCGCCCGCGCGCCAGGAGCAGCAGCCCGAAGAGCCCGATGCCGATCGCGGTCGCGCCGGCCTGGCCCGAGCCCGCGCCTCCCGCCGCGCCACAGCTGCAACCGAAGAGCCCGGTGCCTTTGACCATCGGTCTCGGCCCGCCGTCGGCGGTGGATGCGTCGCCGGTGCCGGCGTCGACGGTGGCGGTGCAGACGTTCTGATCCCAGGTGCCCAGGTTTACCTTCTGGTTGCAGTCGTCGGTGCACACGGTCTTCGCACACGACGAGATCGCCGTCAGGTCCGCGAAGCGCAGGATCGGCTGGAAGGTCACCCCGTCGTCGGTCGACTTCGCGAGCGCGAATCCGTTCGGATCGTTGGTGTCGTCGTTGGACGCGGCGTAGGCGATGCCGTCGCGCTGGCCGAGCCCGCGCACGATCGGCGCGTCGAGCTCCGTGAAGGTCATGCCGCCGTCGGTCGAGCGGAAGATGACGTTGCGGATGCCGTCGATGCCCGCCACCAGCAACGTTCCCGTGGAGAGGCGCGTGAACGCATTCAACACGCCGCCGGGCACGCTGACCGGCGGCGGCGAGACGAACGTCGCGCCGCCGTCGAGCGAAAGCGCGATCCCGTCGCCCTTGGTCGCGCCGGACGGGATCGAGACGCGCAGGAAGATCTTGTTCGGGTTGGTCGGATCGATCGAAACGAGCCGGATATTGCCAGTGCCGATCGCCGCCATCGTCGAAAGATCCCGCGTCATCCAGCTCGTGCCGCCGTCCTTGGTCATCGCGAGCTTGGGCGCGAAGTTGGTGCCGCTGCGCAGGGTGACGTAGGCGGTGTTGGCGTCGGACTTCGACAGCTCGACGCCCGTGATCGCATCGCCCGCCGCCGCGGTGAAGCGCGTGGTGTTGAACGTCGCGCCCGCGTCGAGCGACTCGACGATCGTGTATTGGCCGGTGCCGACCGCGGGCGCGAGCGCCGCCCAGACGCGATTGGCGTTGGCGGCGTCGGGGAAATAATCGACCGCCGGCTTGCCTGCGAGCATGCCGCCCGACTTGGCCCAGGTGCAGGCGTGGTCGTCGGTGTAGATGAGGGCGATGTCGGTGATCGCAAACACGCGATCATGCGCGGGCGGTCCGATGTTGTAGAACGCCGCGAGCATGCCGTTGGTCATCATCTCGCAGGAGTAGGTCCAGGTCTTGGCGCCGTCGAGCGACATGACCACGCCGAACGTGGTGGCGACCATGATCTCGTTCGGCCGGTCGGCCGGTAGCAACAATCCCTGCGAATCGGGGAAGGCGCCGTCGGCTCGCGCCGCGGAGCTGCCGCCCAGCGCGACGCAGGAACCGATGACCACCGCCAGCCAGCGCACGACGATGAACGAGCGGGACATCAACGCCGGAATATTCGCCTACTCGGCCACCTGCGTCCACCCGCGATTTTCGCGTCCCGCGCCGTGATCGCGGTCCCAGTGCCGGCTGGATGCGGTCTCAGGCCGCCTCGCGGCGCAGCTCGTCGCCGAACAGGAGCTGCATCAGGCTCGCGGCCTCGGCCTTGACCCCGTTGATGTGCGGCGCCAGGTCTTGCGCGAACTCGGCCGCGCTCTGGTAGCGCTGCGCGGGGTCGATCGCCAGCGCGCGCGCGAAGATCTCCGGGACCGGGCGGGGTAGCGCGGAGATCGCCTCCCAATCCTTGGGCGTCGGTCCCGACGCCGCCTTGTAGAGCACGTCGAGGTCGTTGTCGCCCTCGTAGAGCAGCCGCCCCGTCAGACAGTAGTACACAACCAGCGCCAGCGAGAAGAGATCACTCCGCGCGTCGACGTCCTGGCCGCGCGCCTGCTCGGGCGACATGAAGCTGGTGTTGCCCTTGACCATGCCGATCTGCGTCTGCGTCGAGCGCCCGCGCGCCTTGACGATGCCGAAGTCGAACAGCTTCACTTCGCCTTCGAGCGACATCATGATGTTGCCCGCCGAGACGTCGCGGTGAACGATGCCCATCGGCAACCCGTCGCGATCGCGCTTGGTGTGCGCGTATTCGAGGGCCAACAGCGTCTCGTGCGCGACGTAGAGCGCGAAGCGCGTCTCCATCGATCGCTTGGTGAACTCGTAGTAGCGCTGGACCACCTTCACGAGGTCGCGGCCCACGATGTACTCCTGAGTCATGAAGTACTCGCCGTTGACCACGCCGAAATCGAACACCGGCACGATGTTCGAATGAACGAGGCCCGCCTGCATCCGCGCCTCGTCGATGAACTGGCTGATCGCGTCCTTGTCCTTGGCCAGCTCGACGCGCAGGCGCTTGAGCACGAAGGTGCGCGTGAATCCTTCGACGCCCGAGGCGACCGCGGTGTAGATGTCGGCCATGCCGCCCTGGCCCAGGTGATCGAGCAGCTTGTAGCGGCCGAAGATCTTCGGCGCCGACTTGGTGGGCAGGACCGGCGCCGATCCTGTGTTTGGCGGCGACGAGACATTGAACACCTTGCTTTCGACCCGCCGCTGGGGGTGCGCCGGCGTGCCGAAGCGCAGCGTCGTGTCCTGGAGCACCTCGGCGGACGGCGCGCCGGGCGCACGGCGGCGGCTCAGCAGCAAGACCAGGCCGATCGCGAGCAGCAGCGGCGCGACCGCCCAGGGGACCAGCGTGCGCGTCTGCGTCGCCAGGCCTTCGAGCACCACGGGTTGCAGGGTCCAGATCCGCACGCCCGCGCCCAGCGTCACCGCGGCGCCCACCCAGCGACCCTGGGGGTCGACGACGAACGGGCTCTGCTCGCGTCCGGCGAGCCCCTGGATCATCAAGCGTTGCTCGGCCGGGCCCGCGATCGCCGTCGAGCCGGCGGCGTCGGAGAGCATGATCGCCTGGTTTGTGCGGTCGGCGAGCGAGCGAATCACCGCGGCGTCGAGCGGGTTCCCGAGCACCAGAACCGGCGCCTCCGCTCCGAGCTCAGGCACGTGCACTGCGGCCAGCACCAGCGGCATGCCGGCGACGACGCCGACGCTCGACGCCACCTCGTCCTTACGCGCGGCCGCGATCAGGTCGTGGTCGGCCGTGCCCATATCCAGCTTGCCCTGCGAGGCCATCACCTGCTCACCGACGATCAGCCGGATGCCCTTGAAGTCGTCGCGCACCGGGCGCCACCACTCCTCGGTCTCGAAGAGGTCGAGCAGCGTGTGTCCATCGACGTGACTCACCAGCGCGGAATGCAAAGGAGGAGTCGTCGCGATCGTGGTCGCCTTGGCTTCCAGCTCCCGGCGCTGGGCTCTCCAGGCGTTCTCGACGTTGCGCCGCGCCGCCTCGGCGGTGAGCCGCGCCTGGGGGCTCTTGCTGGGGTCGATGGGGAGACCGCCGCCGATCACGTACCCCCGGGCGGCAGCGCCGCAGGCCGCCAGGATCAGCAGCGCGCCTGCGAACCGTCTCACCTTGCTCGACATGCGACCCTTTTCATCGGCGGTTCTGCCTATCTGTATGAGCCGTAGGGGAGCCCGAGCTTGTTGGTGTGCGCCTGCGCCTCCTCGTACTCCAGGCTGAACGAGGCCTGTCCGCCCGACGGGGTGACGTCGACCTTTTGCGAGGACAGTTTGGTATTGGGGCCGAAGGCGACGATCTTGCGTGAGCCGACGGGGACGTTCTCGATGCGGAAGGTGCCGTCGGCGCGCACCTTCGTATACAGGCTGTTGGGCACGACCATGACGTTGGCGTTCATTTTCTGGTGCACGTTGCAGAAGATCTCCACCAGGCCGGGCGCGGTCATGACGACCGAACGCGGCGTGTCGCCCGCTCGATAGGTGCCGAGGTCGAACGCGTTCCGGGGCGAGGTCGAGAAGACGTTGTGGAACACGGTGTCGAGGTTGGGGAACACGACCTGCGTGCCGGTCTGGACCACGGCGAAGTGGGGCATGAACTGCTTGTTCTCCTGCTTGATCTCAATCGAGCGGCCGCGCACAGGAGCGGCGCGCACGTTCTCGACGAAGACGTAGACCTCGCTGAGGTCGCCGCTCGAGACCGAGACCTTGCCGTCGAGAGCCGCCACCCTGCGCTGCGGGATCGCCGGCAAACCCTTTGCCGCCTTGCCGGTGGCCCCGGGTCCGGCGTTCTCGGCAGCGCTGCCGCCGCGGCTGTCTGCGATCGGACGGGCCGGCGTTTCGCCGGGCGCGGTCATCGGCGGCAGGCTGCCGGTGCCGCTCGCGCTGCTGATCCGCTTGAGCAATATGTCGTAATGCTGCTGCTCGGTCTGCATGAACTGAATGATCAACCGGCGCTGCGCGTCGACCTGCGCTTCCAGGCGCGCGAAGTCCGCGGCGGTCGGTGGTGGTCGCGTCGCGGCGGCGGCGTTGCTGTCCGGCGCGGCCGTCGCCGCATGCGGCATCGCGAAGAGAATGGAGAACGGGATCGCGACGACCAAGGCGGTAAAAATCGTGAGCTTTTTTACGTAAGTCAGCGAGACCATTGGGCGGAGATCCCAGGTTCGCTATCGGAGCTCGCAGCGTATTACTAAAGCCCAGAGTTCTCGCGGTTTGGCCGCGCGCGCGAGCGGATCTTTCCGGTCCCCTCGCCCCGTCCGCGGGGCAGAGGGTTAGGGAGAGGGGACCGGACACTCAGGGCTGGGGCGGTCGCGAAGAATCGCGACCTGCCGCTCTCGCCACCTCCGTCTTATGCCAGAGGCAGGGGATTGCAGCAAGCCCGGGGCCTTGCCTCAGAGTCGCCCGCTGCGCGCGAGAAACAACAACGCGGAGGATCGAAATGCACGACGAATCCGGACGCAATGGGGCAGTGACGAAGCACGCGGTGGTGATCGCCGGCGGAGGGCCGACCGGCTTGATGCTCGCGGGCGAGCTGGCGCTGGCGCGGGTCGACGTCGCCGTCGTCGAGCGGCGCGAGAGCCCGGAGCTCGCCGGCTCGCGCGCGGGTGGTCTGCACGCGCGCACGATCGAGGTCCTCGATCAGAGGGGCATCGCCGAGCGCTTCCTTTCACAGGGGCATACCGGACAGGTCGCGGGCTTCGCGCAGAACCCACTCGACATCAGCGACTTTCCGTCGCGGCATCACTACGGCCTCGCGCTTTTTCAGAACCACATCGAGCGCATCCTGGCCGGCTGGGTCTCCGAGCTGCCGGTGACGTTCTATCGCGGATGTGACGTGACGGGGTTTGCGCAAGATGACACCGGCGTCGACGTCGAGGTGTCCGGCGGACCATCGTTGCGCGCGCAGTACCTCGTCGGGTGCGACGGCGGCCGCAGCGTGGTTCGCAAGAGAGCGGGCATCGACTTCCCGGGGTGGGATCCGTCGGTCAGCTACCTGATCGCCGAGGTCGAGATGGCCGAGGAGCCGGCGTGGGGCGTGCGGGGCGACGAGAAGGGTACGTATGCCATCGGCAAGCTGGACGACGGAAAGCGCGCGCGTGCCGTGCTTCGGGAAGAGCAAGTCCGCCAGGGCGACGAGCCGACGCTGGGCGAGGTCCGTGAGGCGCTGATCGCGCTCTACGGAACCGACTTTGGTCTACGAACGGCGACCTGGATCTCGCGGTTCACCGACATGACCCGGCAGGCAGCGTCCTACCGAGAGCGGCGTGTGCTCCTGGCCGGCGACGCGGCACACGTGCACGCCCCGAACGGCGGGCAGGGACTCAACATCGGTGTCCAGGATGCCGTCAATCTGGGATGGAAGCTCGCCCAGGTGGTGGCCGGCACGTCGGCGGACGGCCTGCTCGACACCTATCACGCCGAGCGGTACCCGATCGGTGCGCGCGTGCTGCGCGCCACCATGGCGCAGACCGCGCTCAGCCGCGGCGACGCGCGAATGGGGGCGCTGCGCGAGACCCTGTCCGATCTGCTGCGGCTCGACGAGGCTCGCAAGCGATACGGCGGGATGATGTCGGGCCTCGACGTTCACTACGATCTCGGTGAGGGACACCCGCTCCTCGGCCGGCGCATGCCCGACCTCGACCTGGTCACGCCGAGCGGGCTCCAGCGTGTGTTCACCCTGCTGCACGATGCGCGACCGATCTTGCTCAACCTCGGTGAGCCCGGCGCGCTTGACATCACGCCCTGGTCGGATCGCGTCCGGCGGTTCGACGCGCGGTACGAGGGCCCGTGGGAGTTGCCGGTGCTGGGCGCGGTTTCTGCGCCGACCGCTGTCTTGATCCGTCCCGACGGCTATGTCGCCTGGGTCCGAGCCGACACCGACGAGGGCTTGCGAGACGCGCTCGCCACCTGGTTTGGGTATCCGAGATGAGGAGGGTTTGGGAACCCTTTGAGGGTTTCCATCAAAAGAGACAGACTACGGCCAGAGCCGGCGCAGGGCGCCGAGGTCCATCCTCGACGCCCAGTGCTTCGCGGCCTTGGCCATGATGACCGCCTTGTCGCGGCGCTTGATCGTCGGGCGCTGGGTGAACACGTCGAAGTCGGCGCTCTCGATCTTGTCGAGGATCGCGACGCCGATTAGCCAGATCAACGTCAGCTCCAGGCGCAGGTCGTTGCCCAGGCGCTCGAGCAGCGGGCGACCGCGCTCGTACAGCCCGCGCGTGCGCGCGACCTCGAAGCGGATGAGGTCGCGCAGCCGGGTCGTCGGCTTCAGCGACTTGATGTCGGCCTCGGTGACGCCGAAGAAGTGCAGATCTTCTCCCGGCACGTAGATGTGGTCGCGCGCGGCGTCGGCGGCGACGTCCTGCCAGAAGTTGGTCAGCTGCAGCGCCGTCGACAGCTCGTCGGCGAACCGGAACAGCTCTGGCTGGCGGTAGCCGAACAGCGACAGCAGCAGCCGGCCCACCGGGTCGGCCGACTTGGCCGTGTACCCCCGGAGCGACTGGAACGTCGAGTAGCGCCGCACGTCCAGGTCCATACGGAACGCGGTGAGCATGTCGTCGAGCGGCGGGATCGACAGATCGCGCTTGTCGATCGTGTCGGCCAGTGCGACGAACACCGGGTGCGTCGACTCGCCGTGGCTGCATAGCGAGAGCTCCTCCTCCCAGCGATCCAGCGCCTCGGCGCGCCGCCCCTCGTACTGCGGCTCGTCGGCGAAGTCGTCGGCGCTGCGCGCGAACGCGTAGAGGGCGACCAGGTGGGGGCGGATCTCCGCCGGCACCAGGCGCGACGCCACGGGGAAGCTCTCGGTGTGCGCGCGGGCGAACTCCTCGCAGTATTGATAGGCGCGCTCGACGGTCCAGGGGCCGGGCGGCGGATCCAGCCACCGGATCGGCAGGCGCGGCCCGCCGCGCCGCTCGACGGGCGCGCTCTCCTCGCCGTCATCGTCCGCCGACGTGTCTCGCTCCGCCTCGCTGGCGCGCCCCCCTCGCAGGATCTGCCTTATCATTGCGGTTGACCTCGTTCTAGCATCGATTCCCCGCGTTGATCATGCTCCGATCAACGGGCCGAGGTCGGTGGCACCGAGGGCTTCGATTTCTCGCGGTCGCGGCGCACGACCGCCTGCGACCGCTTGTGCAGCGCCATGTGCCCGCGCTGGATGCCGTCCGTCGCCAGCGCGCGCAGCGCCGCCAGGTTCGACGCCAGGCCGACGCAGCCGACGATCATCCCCAGCGTCGTGGCCGATGTCACGCCCAAGAGGCGCTGCGCCAGCCGCGCGCCCGCATGCGCCTGCAGCGTGCCGCCGACGGTACCGACCGCCATCGGCATCTCCAGCCGGCCCACGAGGTCATCGGGGCGGTTGACGTCGTCGCTGCCTTCGACGCCGGTGCGGATCGGCGTCGCCGCCGACCAGACCGCGAGCGGGCGATAGCGCCCGCTCGCGGCGGCGAACGCGTGCGCGCCGGCCTCGACACTGCGCCAGTCGTTGCCGGTCGCGATCACCACCGCGTCGACGCCGTTCATGATCCCCTTGTTGTGGGTCGCGGCGCGATAGGAGTCGTCCTCGGCGAAGCGCGACGCCGCGACGATGCCGTCGCGCACCGCGGTTCCCGCCAGATCCTGCGTGGCCAGCGCGCGCGCGGGCACGCGCGCTGTCACACGCACGCAGCGCCGGTCGGCGAGGTTGGTCAGGATGCGCAGACCCGAGCGCCCGCCCGCCAGGCTCGCCAGCCGCTCGGCCAGCGATTCGGCGACGGTGTTCACCATGTTGGCGCCCATGGCGTTGCGGCAGTCGATGTGCACGTGCACGATGACGCGCCCGGGGTCGGTGCCCGTGCGGACCTCGAGCTCGCGCGGACCGCCGCCGCGCTCCGCCAGCCGCGGCAGCGCGGCGTGCGCGTGGCGCAGGAGCTCAGGCGCCTCGCGCTCGATGCGCGCCTTGGCCGCCTCGGGATCGGAGATGCCGACGATCTCCACCTGCGCGGTCATGATCGGGTCGTCGGCCTCGGCATGGAAGCCGCCGCCGTCGCGCACCATGCGCGCGGCGTTCGAAGCGGCGGCGATCACCGACGGCTCCTCGACGGCCATGGGCACGAGGTAGTCGCGACCGTTGACCCGGAAGTTCAGGCCCACGCCCAGCGGCAACGTGTAGACGCCGACGACGTTCTCGACCACCTGGTCGGCGGTGCGCGTGTCGAGGCCGCCGTGGTCGAGCGTGATGAGATCCTCGATCGACAGCTCGACGCGCTCGCCGAGCGCGCTCCGGCGCGCATCGACCGTCAGTCGGTAAAAGCCAGGGATTCGTGAACCTTGCTCAGACATTGTGCTCCCGTGTCGCGATACCGGCGTCCCGGCGATGCAATCCGTTGTCGTCGATCTTCAAGTCCAGGATCTGAAGCCCCGCGTCCCGCTCGCCGGAGACGCGTTCGGCGAACGTTTGCGCCGCCGCGAGATCCGCGAAGAGAGCGATCCCGATGTCGCCTCCGCCCGCGCCCGAAGGCTTGGCCGCGCCGCCGAGCTCGGCGGCGATGGCGGACGCCCGCGCGAAGGGCGGCGTCACGATCGGGACGCTGGCGGCGTCGCCGAGCATGAGCAGCGCTCCACCCGATGCGCGCGTGGCCGCGATGGTCTCGCGCGCGTTCCGCGACGCCAGCGATTCGACGAAGCGTTCGGCGGCCTCGCGCACCGGCGCCAGCAGGCCGGCGTACCGCTCCGGCTCGCGCTCGGCGAAGGCGCGCATGGTGCGAATCTGATTCGTGGTCGAGACCGCGGTGCGCGACGAGAAGACCATGAGCTGCAGCGCGCCCAGGCCGCCGGAGATGTTGCGCACGACCGGCGTGTCGCCGCTCGGCCGCGTGAACTGCAGCAGGCCGCCGTAGACCGCGGCCGCGACGTCGGCACCCGAGCCGGCGCCGTCTTGCCACGCGCGATGCGCCGATTCCGCAAGCGAGTAGGCGAGATCGCGGTGCGCGGTGATCGGCAGCCCCGCCATCTCGAGCACGGCGCCGACGGCGCATGCGGCAGTCGCCGCACTCGAGCCCAGGCCCAGCTTGCGCACACCGACACTCTTCGGGGCATCGCCGGTCGCCGCGAAGGCGCTGGTGTCGATCCAGACCGACCCGGCCGGCAGCGCGCGGCCCTTGTCCCCGAGCGCCGCCAGCGCAGCCTTCACCGCTTGGGCGACCAGCGGGGATCCGGGGTCGAGCTCCGGGATGAATTCGCCGACGGCGACGCGGTTCACCGAGGCAAGCACGGAAGTGCCGCCTTCGAGCACGGCATACTCGCCCACCAGGAACACCTTGCCCGGCGCCGCGACGACCGGGTTACCCTTGGTTGTGGTCCTCACTGCGCGCTCCTCGCTTGTGCCTCGGGCGCGTGCCCACCGCGTTCTTGCGGTTCGAACAGGTGCGCATCGGCAAGCCGCGCCCCCGTCCCTGGCGCTGCGGTGATCGTTCGCAGCACGCCCGGCACGTTCCCGAGCGCCGCCGCGACCTCGCCGGCATCGGTCGCGGCGCACAGCACCTTGACGTGCGGGCCGGCGTCGATCGTGAAGTAGGCTCTGATGCCGCGCGCCCGCAGCGCACGGGTCGCGTGGACCGCCGCGACGGTGGCGCCGTTCCAGTAGATGATTGCGGGATCGGCGGCCATCGCCGTGGCGTGCATGCGCAAGGCGCTGCGCTCCGCGACCGTCCCCAGGCGTGGCAGATCGCGCGCTGCGATCGCCGCGCGCGCCTCGGCGAGATCGGCGGGCACCGACGCGACCCACGCGGGAAAGAAAGGCGACGTGCGCGCGGTGCGGTCCATGGCGCTGGTCGAGCCCTCGGCCTTTTCCCCCGCGGCGGTGATCGCGACCACCAGGCGCACATCCCAGGCCGGCCCGTCGTCGCGCAACCCTAGCGGCGACGCCACCGCGTCGCGCCCGTCGGCCCGCTCGCCGCGCGCCATCTCGACGAAGCCGCCGTAGATCGATCGCGCCGCCGAGCCCGAGCCGAGCCGAGCCAGCTCCGACAGCTCGCTCGCGGGCAAGTCGAGGCCGGCCGCGCGCGACGCCGCGAGCGCCAGCGCGGCGAAGCCCGACGCCGACGACGCGAGCCCCGATGCCGTGGGGACGCTGTTCTCGGTCGCGACCTCGGCGCGCGTGGCGATGCCTGCGCGCGCGCGCACGCGATCCAGGAATGTCACCACCCGGGCGTGAAAGCGCGCGTCGGCCGCCGCGCCGCCCAGCGTGACCCGATCCGCGTCGGCGCCGTCGATGAAGCGCACGCTGGTGCGCGTCCCGAGCTCGGCCAGCGTCAGCGAGAGGCTGCCGTTGGCGGGCAGGTTGAGCGCGGCGTCGCGCTTGCCCCAGTACTTCACCAGCGCGATGTTGGTCCCTGCGATCGCCGTGCAGATCCTCGTGCGTGTCGACCCGCTCAAGATTCCCCTCCCGCCGCATGCAGATGGTGGTGACCCGCCTCTGGAAGCGCAGGGCCGACCGCCGTGATGAAACCTGCGAATCCGTCGCGCCGCCAGCGCTCCACAACGTCTTGCTCGTGCCCGGGCGCGAGCGCGATCACCGCACCGCCGCCGCCCGCGCCGGTGAGCTTGGCGCCGATCGCGCCGGCCGCGCGCGCGCCGTGAACCAGCGTCTCGATCTCCGGCGACGACACGCGCAGCCCGCACAGCAGGCCGTGCGCGACGTCGAGCAGGCGCCCGAGCCCGTCGACGTCGCCGATCGCGAGCGCGCGCTCGCCCGCGTCGCAGAGGTCGCCGAAAAGATCCATCATCTGGCCGACGATCGGTGCGCGCTCGCGCAGGCGGCCGACCGCCGCGACCTGCGCGCCGGTGTCGCGTGGGCGGCCGGTGAGCCCGACACAGATCTGCATGCCCTGCAGCACCGGCACCGGGCGCCAGCCTTCGCCGCGCCGGAACCGACCCACATTGCCACCGAAGGCAGCGGCGGCGTCGATGCCCGACGGCGTGCCGTGAAACACCTTCTCGGCGTCGTCGACCGCGGCGCGCAACGCGGTCTCGGGGTGCGCGCGGCCGCTCGCGGCGCCCGCCGCGCGCGCGATCGCCACCGCCATTGCCGCCGAGCTACCGAGCCCGGCGCGTGATGGGATGCCCGTCTCGAGGTGAAAGTCCAGGTCGTCGACCTGCAGCCGCTCGAGGATCGCCGCCAGCGCGCGTCCCACCGGGGAGCCATCGCCCGGACGGGCGTCGAGCGACCACGCCGGCACGCGGAGACGTCCGCTGCCGGCGACCGCTTCGGCCTGGACGCCGGCGGTCAGGCCGGCGGCAAGGGCCGGGTGTCCGTACACGACGCCGTGCTCGCCGATCAGGATGATCTTGGCGTGGCCGAACCCCTGGCCTCGGATCATGCCGGCCTCTGCGCCAACCACGCCGCCAGCTCTCCCCCGATCACGCGTGGCGCAGTCGCCAGATCACGTGCCCGCCTCACGCCGGCGAGCAGCGCCGCCGCGCGAATGCCCTCGATCACCTGACCCAGGTAGGCGATCGCGCCGTCGCGCCCGCCCTCGCGCACCGCGCGCAGCGCCGGCTGCGCCACGCCGGCGACGCGCGCGCCGAGCGCCAGCGCGCCCGCGGCGTCGAGCCCGCTGCGGATGCCGCCCGACGCGATGATCTCGATCCCGCGCGCGGGGAAGCCGGCGGCCGCGAGCCACCCGACGGCGGCGGCGGTCGGGATGCCCCAGTCCCACAGGTCGCGCCCGAGCTCGCGCGCTGCACCGGCGGCGCGATGCGATTCGACCGCGGTCCAGGACGTGCCGCCGCCACCCGAGACGTCGAGCGCGGTGACGCCAGCGGCGGTGATCCGTGCCGCCACCGACGGGGAAATCCCGCACCCGGTCTCCTTGACCACGACCGGTTTCCCGAGCTCGCCGGCCACGCGCTCGATGGTATCGAGCGCGCCGCGGAAGTCGCGGTCGCCGCCCGGCTGTGCCAGCTCCTGCGCCGGATTGAGGTGGATGCAGAGCGCGTCGGCCTCGACGCGCGCCACCGCTTCGCGGATCGCCGCCGTCGTCATCTGCCCGAGCTGGATCACACCGAAGTTCGCGAACAGGTAGACCTCGGGCGCGCTCCGGCGAACCTCGTAGGTGTAAACCAGCTCGGGGTGTTTCAGCATCGCGCGCTGGCTACCGAGGCCGAAGGGGATGCCGTGGCGCTCTGCAGCCGCGGCGAGCGCGCGGTTGATCTCGGCGGCCTCGTCGGTGCCACCGGTCATGCCGGTCACCATCAGCGGCGCGCGGATGGTGCGGCCCAGAAGCTCGGTGCCGAGGTCGATCTCGGCGACCGACAGCTCGGGCAGCGCGCAGTGAATCAGGTGGACATCGGCGAGCAAGGTCGGCCGGCGGAAGTCGGCGTCCCCCGATGCGGCGATCGCCAGATGGTCCGCCTTACGCTGTGTGATCTCCGGGTCCGCCATGGGATGTGAAAAGCCCCGCCAGCTATAGAACTGTGTACGACACCGGGCAAGCGGCTACGACTTGTTTCAAAAATAAATGAAAATTGGTAGCGGTTTCTTGTGTCGACCTGAACAGGTGGATAGTATGGCGCGACATGGAGCCGATTCTGATTGTCGCGACTGCTCTGGTCGGGACTGCCCTGGGCGGCGTCATCGGGTGGCTGGCGGCGGCGCGGCGCACCGGCGCCGCTGAAGCGACCGCGGCGGCGCTGCGTCAGCAGATCACGGAGGCGCGCGACCGCACGGACCTCCTCGAGCGGTCGCTGCGCGAGACCGATGCCCGGCGCGTGGAGCACGAGACTTCGGCGCGCGAGCTCGAGCGCAGCCTCGGCGAGCAACGACGCTTGCTCGACGAGGCCGAGGGCAAGCTTGGCGATACGTTCCAGGCGCTGGCCGCACAGGCGCTGCAGCAGAGCCAGCAGGGGTTCATGGCACTGGCCGCCGAGAAGATGTCGTCGATGCGCGACCAGGCGGCCGGCGATCTCGACGCGCGGCAAAAGGCGCATCAGACCGCGATCGAAGGGCTGGTCAAACCGGTGCGCGAATCGATCGACAAGGTCGACCAGCAGATCCGCGCGATCGAGCGCGAGCGCGGGCATGCGTACGGCGCGCTCTCCGAGCAGGTGAGGGGGCTGGCGCGCACCCAGGAGCGGCTGCACGTCGAGACCGGCAACCTGGTGAACGCTCTGCGCGCGCCGGCAGTGCGCGGGCGCTGGGGCGAGATCCAGCTGCGCCGCGTGGTCGAGCTTGCGGGGATGCTCGAGCACTGCGACTTCGACCAGCAGCCGACGGTCAACACCGACGACGGGCGGCTACGGCCGGATCTGATCGTTCGCCTGCCCAACGGGCGCAACCTGGTCGTCGACGCCAAGGCACCGCTCGGCGCGTATCTCGAGGCGCTTGAGGCGCCCACCGTCGAGGCGCGGGCCGCCTGCCTGGACAAGCACGCGGCGCAGGTGCGCGCGCACATTCAAAAGCTCTCGGCCAAGGGCTACTGGGAACAGTTCTCCACCTCACCCGAGTACGTCGTGCTGTTCCTGCCCGGCGAGATGTTCTACAGCGCCGCGCTCGAGCGGCTGCCGGAGCTGATCGAGGAAGGGGTGGGGCAGCGCGTGCTGTTGGCGACGCCGACCACATTGATCGGCTTGCTGCAGGCGGTGCACTACGGCTGGCGGCAGGAGCGTGTCGCCGAGAATGCGGAGGCGATCAGCAAGTGCGGGCGCGAGCTGCACGAGCGCGTCGCCACGCTGGTCGAGCACTTCGTGAGCCTGGGCAACGCGCTCGGGCAGTCGGTGAAGCACTTCAACACGGCGATGGCGTCGTTCGAGGGGCGGGTCCTGGTGTCGGCGCGGCGGCTCGAGGAGCTGGACGCCAAGGGTAAAAAGGAGATGCCGCCGCGCCCGCAGATCGACGCGCGCCCTCGCGCGCTCGCGCCGGTCGAGGACTTGCCGGTGCGCCCGGCCGAGCTCGACGCGTGATTGGAAGGGGCCTCTGAGGCCCGAGGGGCCCTATCCGGAGACCTGCACCGCCAGCTCGACGGAGCCCGCGCGCAACACGACGCACTCGCGCGACGACGAATCCGGCCGGCAGGCGTCGGCGAAGTTGAACGACGAGTCGATGCGCGCTAGGCCCAGCGAGTGCTCCTTGGCCACCGCGGAGCGGACCTGGCCGCCGATCATGTTGACCAGCTCGCGGAGCGTGTCGTCGATCATCTCTTGATCGACCGAGCTCTTGTCGCACGCGAAGAGCGCCGCGCCCAGCGACAGGCAGCCCTGCTGATCCGACGACAGCACCACGGTCAGTGGACGCACGCCCGCGATCGGGAGAACTGCGGTCCGCCAGGCGAGTCCCTGCAGGCGATCGCGCAGCAGCTCGTTCTCCACCCCGTTGCGCTTGCCGACCAGCTCGCAGCGGAGCGTCAGCATGACTTCGAACACGTAAGAGACGAGCAGCGATAGGTCCTCCGGCGAAGGCAGGTGGCTCATCTCGATCCCTGGAATTCGGCCGGGTTGGCGGGTTACTTGAGATAGGCGCGATCGCAGCGCTTTTTCGCGGATCCATTCCTCGCCCCCATGGCGCAAAACTGGCGTGAGCCGCGCCGGTCCGTAGGATGGCGCGCATGGATTTCGCCGACTCGCTGCGCACGATTCGTGCGGGTCTGGTCTCGGGTCGGGGCCACTACGACACCGTCATACGCGCGGTCATGGAGGCGTCGCACAGCGTCTGGATCGGCACCGCGAATCTGAAAGAGCTGATGGTCGAGGATCACCGCGCCGCGCCGGGCCGCCGCCGCACCGGCCGTCGCCGGTCGTACCGGTCGATCCTCGCGGTCTTCGACGAGCACGCGCGCCGCGGCGTCGAGCTCCGGATCCTGCACGCCGGCGCGCCCTCGCGCGCGTTTCGCGCCGAGCTGGACCGCCACCCGATCCTTTTCGAGGGCGGGCTCGAGCTGCGCCAGTGCCCGCGCCTGCACTTCAAAGCCATCGTCGTCGACGGCGCCTTCCTGTACCTCGGCAGCGCCAATTGGACCGGAGCGGGGCTGGGCGCCAAGGGCGCAGGGCGGCGGAACTTCGAGCTCGGCTTCGTGACCGCGGACGACCAGCTCCTCGACCGGGTACAGGCCCTCTACGAGAGGATCTGGAGCGGTTCAGAGTGCAGAGCGTGTAAAATCCGCGATCTCTGCCCGGGGCCGCTCGATATGCCGGTTTCCCGTCCAGCAGCGTCGCGAGCGTAGTCACTTGTGTGCTCGCGCCGCGTGATTACGCTTCTAACCGCAAGCGATCGGGGAACGTATGTACAAAGACCAGGCAAACGGCGACAGCATTCTCACCCTCATCAAGGAGACCGCCGACGGATTTGGCCATCTTCTGGCTGATCACATCAAGCTCGCGCGTCTCGAGCTGGTGGCCGATGTCAAGAACTACGGCCGGCAGGTTGGGCTGATCGCTCTCATCGTTCCGATCCTTTTCATCGGCTACGCAATCCTGTGCGTTGGGGCGGCGACGGCTCTCGCGCCGTGGCTCGGACGCGCCGGTGGCTTCTTCCTGGTCGGCGGCGCGCACGTCGTGATCGGCGCGGTTGCGATCACGATGGCCGTCCGCCGCTTGCGCCGTGCTCAGCCGATGTCAGAGTCGGTCGAAGAAATGAGCCGCAGCATGGAAACGTTCTCACCCACTCGCGTCGGAAACGGCGCTCCGTCGCCGTCGCCTTATTCCCACCCATCGTCGCGAGGGTGATCGTGGCGGGAGACACGGATATGACAAAGACGATCGCGCGCAGTCCGGAGGTGGTGCGCGCGGAACGAGACATCGCGCTCGCCCGCGAGCGCGTGTCGCAGTCGGTGATGGCGCTGCGCGATGCGGTCGCCAGGCAAACTGACTGGCGCGAGTGGGTTCGACGCAACCCCGGCCTGTTCATGGCGGGGGCGTTCGCGCTGGGCCTGCTCTGGGGAAGTCGATCGCGGCGGCGGCCGGCGTCCGACGCGGGCGAGAAGATCATCAACCGAGGAGGGACCTGGACATGGAAATGACGGAACAGTTCGAGAAGACCGCGCGCGACATCGAGGAGCGAATTCGCCCTCAGATCGAAGAAGCCAAGAAGAAGGTTCTCGACCTCAATGGCCAGGTCATCGGCTACATCAAAGAAAACCCGGGCAAGTGCCTGCTGGGCGCGATCGCGGCTGGCTACATCATTGGCCGCATCGCGCGCCGCTGATCGGAGGAGCATCCATGGCATCCAGTGAAACGGGAGCAGCCAACGGGCAGCGCGCCGAGAGCGCGTCGGTGGGCGCGGGCGCGCTCACGGTCGGCCAGCGCGTCGACCGCGCGAGCGACACCGCGCACGAGGCGTGGTCGCGCACCCGCGAGACGGTGAGTGATCTCAAGGAACGGCTCGACATCGATGGCCGCGTGGCGCGCAATCCCTACGGGATGGTGGCGGCGGCGCTTGGCGTCGGCTACGTGCTGGGGGGCGGCCTCTTTTCGCCGCTGACCGCGCGCTTGGTCGGCTTCGGCATGCGCATGGGTCTGCGGCTGGCCGCGATCCCGTTCCTGGAGAACGAGCTGCGCGGCCTGACCGAGTCGGTGATGAACGGCGAGTCGGACGAGTCAACAGAGGGCCAGGGTGGTGAAAGAAAGTCTCATCGTAGGGGAACCAACAAAGGGAGGTAAGCGGCTATGAATCTCAAGGATCTCAAGAACCTGGACAAGGACGAACTGCTTTCTATGCTCGGTCTCGAGACCAAGCAGTCGACGGTGCGGTGGCTGAGCGGGGCGATGGGCACGTTCGGCATCGGCATGCTTGTGGGCGCGGGGATCGCGCTGATGCTGGCCCCCAAGCCCGGCCGCGAGCTGCGCGGTGACCTCCGCGAGCGCCTGCGCCGCGCCCCGGACGACGTGAAGGATGCAGTGAACAGCGTGGTGGGGCACGAATCACCGGCGCAGAAGTCGTACTGACGATGAGATAGGGCAAAAAATTGCCCTATCCAGGCTCCACCTCGATACTTCGAGGTGGAGCTTTCATGCGTCGCGAGACCAAGACGTGGGCGGGCCGGCTGCTGGCGGCGCTGCTAGTCGCGGCGGCGCTGGGGTACATCCCGTATCACGTCTATGCGCGCACCGGCCTGGCGCGGACTCTGGCGCTGCGGGGCGATCTCGCCGAGCTGCATGCGCGAAATGAAGACTTACGCGCCGAGAACGAACGGCTCGCGCGCGAAGCTGACAGCCTGCGCTCCGATCTGGGCGCGGTCGAGCGGGTCGCACGGACCGAGCTCGGCTGGGTGCGTCCGGGGGAGATAGTCGTCGATCTCGGTGGCGCGGGGGCAACACCGTGAGGATGTTCGCTCGCCTGCAGCGGCGCCTATCGTTCGAGCTCGGCCGCGTTTTGCGCGCGACGCTGGGGTTCGGCGTATCGGGCGCGTTCGTGGTCCTGCTCTGGCGCGGCTGGTTTCCCGACCTGCGCCAGCCGGGTGCCGAGTCGAGCCGGGTGGCGGCGGCCGCGATCCTGACTGCGATGCTCGCCGGCAAGATCGCCGCGCGCGTGCGCACCACCGAGCGGCGCCGCAGCCCACGGCGTGAGGCCTTCTCCGACGCGGAGCTCGGCCTCCTGCTTCTGACGGCGGTGTACGTGCTGCTCGCGGTGTCGGGCGGTGCGACGTCGCCGGTCTACCCTTTGGTCTACGCGGTGGTGAGTTTCCTGGTCACGTTCCACCGCCTGGCCGTCGGCCTGCCGCTCGCCGCGGCGGCAATCGGCTTCGAGGCGGTGATCTGCTGGAGCCCGAGCGCGGGCGCCGACCTCTCCGCGACCTTCATCGGCCACGCCGGCTTCATCGCGATCTTCGCGCTGCTCAACGTCGTGTTCCTGCACGCCGAGGTCGCGCGCCAGCGCCGCGAGCGCCGCCGCCGCCTCGAGGAAGAGATCGTGTCGATGCGCCAGGAGGCGCGCGACTTCCGCCTGATCTCGACCGCGCTCTCGTCGGACAGCCGCGTGCGCACCCGCGCCCAGGAAGAGGAGAAGATCTCGCAGGGCTCGATCGAGACCATCCACCAGCAGCTGTTCACGCTGCTCGCGCTCCTGAAGAAGTCGCTGCAACTGCAGACCTGCGCGCTGCTCTGGCTCGACGAGACCGGCGACAAGCTCAAGGTCAAGGAGCTGTGCACCGACGCGGCTAACTTCGTCGAGGAGCCGATCCCGGCGCGCACCGGCGTTCTGGGCGCGATCTTGAAGGAGGCGCGGCCGTTCGTGCTCGGCGCGCCCAAGCCGTCGCTGCTGTCGTACTACGCCGCGCCGGTCGAGGTCGCCGCGTTCATGGGCGTCCCCGTGCGCGAGGGGCACACGCTGCGTGGCGTACTGGTCGCCGACCGGCGCATCGAGACGCCGTTCAGCGAAATGGACGCCGACGTGCTGACCAGCGCCGCCGAGCAGGTGGTCAGCGTCGTGCAGTCGGAGCGCGTGTTCCAGGCGGTCGAGCGCTCGAAGCACGAGCACGAGCATTTCTACCGCGCGTCGGCCGAGCTCAACCGCGCGCTCACGCTGCCCGAGGTCTACGACGCCGCGATCGCGGGCGCGCGCGGCGTGTGCGACTTCGATTTCGCGGCGATCGCGACCTACGACGCCGCCCGCCAGGCCCACACCATCCGCCGCGTCGTCGGGCCATGGGCCGAGAACCTCGACGGGACCACGCACCGCGATCCCACGGCGATGGTCTCGATCGTCGTGAAGAACAAGCTGGCGCTGCCGGCGGCCGGCGAGTGGCGCGAGCGCGACGTACCGCTGTTCTCGCACCCGATGCGCGTGCGTGATCTCGAATCGCTGCTGGTGCTGCCGCTGCTGGTCAAGGACGAGGTCGTCGGCACGTTCACCGTCGCCGCCAAGCGCGCGTTCGCGTTTCCCACCGACCGGCGCGAGATGCTGGGCGTGATCGCGAACCAGGTGGCGATCTCGCTTCAGAACGCGCACATGTACCAGGCGCTCGAGGAGCAGGCGACCACCGACGGGCTCACCGGCCTGGTCAACCACCGCACGTTCCAGGAGCGCTTTTCGGCGATGCTCGGGCGCGCCGACCGGCACAAGTTCCCGGTGTCGCTGATCCTCACCGACATCGATCACTTCAAGAAGGTCAACGACACGCACGGCCACCCCGTCGGCGATGAGGTCCTGCGCCGCGTGGCCAGCATCCTGGGGGCGAGCGCGCGCAAGATCGACATCGTTGCGCGCTACGGCGGCGAGGAGTTCGCCATCGTGCTCGAGGCCACCGATCGCGCGGGCGCGCGCCAGCTGGCGGAGCGCATTCGCGCCGACGTGGCGAAGCAGCAGTTCAAGTCGGCGAAGGGTACCTTCCAATGCACGCTCTCTCTCGGCGTGGCCAGCTACCCCGAAGACGCGACAGCGAAGGAGATCATCATCGCGCGCGCCGACGAGTCGCTCTACGCCGCGAAGCACGGCGGCCGCAATCAGACTGTGTGCGCCGCGGACCTCGAAAAGAGCAAGTCCGGCCTCAAGCCGGTGCGCAAGTCGGCCTGAGCTTCCGTTTCTGGCCTAGCCCTCGCGCGGCTTGACCTTGGTGTCGTTCGTGACTTCGGGCGTGATGCGACCGTCGTCGGTGGGGCGGAAACGGATCTCGGTCTTGACCTCGATCACCATCTTCGACAGCGCCTTCAGCACCTCGTTGTTGACGTCGAGGCGCTCGAGCCAGTTCCGCATCTCGCCCGCCGCCGCGCGCATGATGTCGTCCTTGGATCGGGCGGCGGCGCCGACGCCCGCCGACACCGCGCGCCGCACGAAGTCGGTCAGGCCGCGATCGCTGCGGTCGGCGTTTCGATCGGACCGATCCGACGCTGCGGTGTCCTCCTCGCTGACCACGCCGTCCTGTCCAACGTCCGGGTCCGCCGCCTTGTCCGATTGATCGCCCATGGCGCGAAGGTTAGCGCCCTGAGATATTCTCCGCCAGATCGCCGCCATGTCTCGTCCCTCACGTCTGCTCACTGCGTACTTCGTGACCGCTCAGGTGACCCTGTCGTACGTCGGGCTGGTGCTGTCGCGCCGTTTCCGCGGCGCCGAGTCGTATCAACGCGCCACGCGCGCCAAGCATCAGCTGAACGCGCGCCGCATCGAGGCGGGCATCGTCCGGCTTCGCGGCCTGTTCATCAAGGTCGGCCAGCTCATCAGCATCATGGCCAACTTTCTTCCCGATGCCTTCCGCGACGAGCTGCGCGGGCTGCAGGATCAGGTCCCGCCGCGACCCTACGCCGACATCGAAGCGCGCCTGCGCGAGGAGTTCGGCGGCCGCGCGCCCACCGACGTCTTCAGCGAGTTCTCGAACACCCCGGTCGCCTCTGCGTCGATCGGCCAGGTCCACATCGCGCGCCTGGCGACCGGCGAGCGCGTCGCGGTCAAGGTGCAGTACCCGGACATCGAGGAGATCGTCCACACCGACCTGCGCGCGCTCAAGCGCATCTTCGGTCTGCTGCGCTGGTTCATGCCAGACTACGGCTTCGACACGATCTATCGCGAGATCCGCGAGATGGTGTCGGCCGAGCTCGACTACCGGCTGGAGGCGGCGGCGATGCAGAAGATCGCCGCCAACTTCACCGGCCGCCCGCACGTTCGCTTCCCGCGCGTGATGACCGAGTTCTCGACCGCGCGCGTGCTGACCACCGAGTGGATCGAGGGCGCCAAGGTCGAGGATCTGCCGCGCCTCGAAGCCGAGCAGATCGACCGGCGCAAGGCCGCGCAGATCTGCGTCGAGGCCTACTGCCAGCAGATCTTCGTCGACGGGCTCTATCACGCTGATCCTCACCCCGGGAATCTCCTGCTGCAGCCACCCCTGGTCGCGGGCGACACGCCCACGATCGTCTTCCTCGACTTCGGGGCGACCGCGTCGGTGTCCGAGGGTATGCGCCGCGGGATGGTCTCGTTCCTCCAGGGCGCGATCACGCGCGACACCAGCCGCATCGTCAGTGCGATGAAGCAGATGGGCTTCATCTCGCGCCGTGCCGACCCGGAGGTCTTCGACCGCGTCGTGCAGTATTTCCACGACAAGATGCGGTCGCAGGTCTCGATCGAGGGGTTGTCGCTCAAGGACTTCCGCTTCGATCCCGAGGAGAGCCTGGGCAGCTTGCTCGACCTGCGCGCGCTCAACGTCAGCCTCGCCGACCTGCGCGACGCGTTCCACATCCCCAAGGAGTGGATCCTCCTCGAGCGCACGCTGCTGCTCCTTCTCGGCGTGTGCACGACGCTCGACCCGGAGATGAACCCGACGCGCGTGATCCAGCCCTACCTCGAGCGGTTCCTGCTCGGCGAGAAGAAGGAGTGGTCGGAGGTCTTCATCGAGGCATCGCGCGAGACGGCGCTGTCGGCGCTGGCGCTGCCGGGCGGGCTGCAGCGGTTCATGGATCGCGCGCAGCGCGGTGGGCTCGAGGTGCGGTTTCGCAACCTGGAGGAGAACGCGCGGCTCATCTACCACGCCGGACAGCAGCTGCTGTGGGGCATGCTCGGCGCCACGGCATCGGTGCTGGCCGTGGTCTTCGACGGGCGCGAGCAGCACACCGCGCGTCTCATCGCCGGGATCGCCGGCGCGTTCTTCGGCCTAATGCTGTTCCTATCGTGGCTGGGCGGGCGCCGGGTCACCGGACGCAGGCGCTGACGGCGGCATCACGGCGCCATTGGCGGCGGCTGGGTCGAGCCTCCCGGTTGTGCCGGCAGAGGCGGTAACGCCGGTGGGGCCGAGACCTTGAAAGGAGCCGGCGCGACCACCGTGGGCGTGGGCGGGGGTGGTATCGGTGCCGGGGCGACCACCGCTGCCACGCCCGTCTCGTGCCGCCCCTTGGCATCGATCGAAGCGATCGCCTTCTTCGCGCTCGCGACCCAGCGCTGCTCGGCGGGCCGCCTCTCCATCGCGACGTAGGTCTCGAAGCTCGCGCGGGCCAGCTCGTCGCGCTTGCTGAGCATCAACGCGCGCCCCATCCCGTAGTGCGGGTCGGGGTCGTTCGGTCGCAATGCGATGTAGTGGCGGTAGGCTTCGATCGCCTCGCTGTACTGCGTGGTCTCGCGCAGCGCGAACGCCAGGTCGTACCAGGCCAGCGGATATTGCGGGTTGCGCTCGACCGCGCCCCGGAACACGGACACGGCGTCGTTCTCGCGGTGGACTTTGAGCAAGAGCTCGCCCCAGGCAGCGCGCGCCACGATCAGATCGGGGTCCAGCTTCGCCGCGTCGGCGAATCGCTTCAGCGCCGCCTCGATCTTGCCGCTGTCGCGCAGGTGCTGGGCTTCTTCGAAGGCGGCCGCCGCGCCACCCGGCGGCGGCGGCGGGGCCTCGAGCGCCGCGATCGCCCCCTTCGCGGTCTCGATCCACTTCTCCTGGCCCGGCCGGTGTTCCAGTTCCAGGAAGCGCTTGAACGCGGTGATCGCGGCTGGGCGGTCGCCGGTGTCGCGCAGGCACAGGCCGAGGCCAAAGTAAGGTTCGCCTTCGGTCGCTCGCAGGGCGGCATAACGTCGGTAGGCGGGGATCGCCTCGGTGCAGTTCCCGGCGCGCCGCGCGGCCAGCGCCAGCGCGTACCAGCCGGCCGCGAAGTCGGGCCGGGCCGCCGTGACCGGCCGCAGCTTGTCGGCCGCCTCGCCGTAGCGCTTCTGGCCCAGTAGCGCCTGACCCTCGTCATAGCCCGGGGGAGTCGCAGCCGCCTCGGGTGCCGCGGCACGGGCCGTGCCACCCAGCGCGAACGCGACCGCCCCGAGGCCGAACATCGTCGTCGCGCGGTTCACTCTGGAATGGTAGTGGACTTTGCGCGGCCTGCCCAGGGCAGGAGTTTTGACAGCCCCATTGGTGTGCCCTACTGTGCGACAAGGTATGATTCCACTTGTCGGGAGCCTGGCCATGGGAATCTTTTCAGCACTGATCTTCTGGGCGACCGTCTCGCTCGGCCAAAGGTGACCGCGGCCGGCTGATCGCGCCTCGTGTGCCCTTCGAGTCGCGTGTTAGACTGCCGTCCAACTTCGGGAACCAATCCGCCAGCAAAGGGGAGATGCCTTTGGAACCGCCTTCGACCGCCGCAAAGGCACCCCTGATCACCGCCGTGTCCGCGCCGACCCCGGCGCCCGCGCCGGCGACCAGCCCGCCCGTGACCACGCCAGCGCTGCCGCGAAAGCTGCGCTACGAGGACTTCTCGATCGCCGACGTCACGGGAATCCGGAATCTGCTGCGCGGCGGATCAGTGATCGACTGGCACCGGCTCTACTTTGTGGACCGCGACGAAGTCGACCGGTTCCTGCGGGTCAACGAGTTCGATCCGCGTGACGACGACGATATGCGCCGCCTGGCCGAGCTACGCGAACAGGCGGTCGAGTACCTGGAGCGCCACCTGGGGTTCCAGATTCCCGATGAGGTTGCCCACGGTGTGCCGCCGCGCGATCTCCTGCTGGTCGCGTCGCAGAAGGGGAAGCGGCGGACCTATGCCTGCATCGTGCTCAAGGCGATGCACGTCATGCATCACCTCGCCGGGCGCGAGCTTCTGACCAAGCTGCCGGTCTCGGCCGACCAGATCTTCCACCTGGTCGAGGAAAAGGTCCTGCGAACCGTCGAGGACCTCAAGAGCGTCGGTTGCCCGATCGTCGAGTTCGAGTGGAGCCGCAAGCACGCCGACAGCCTGATCACCAAGCTGCTCGCGAAGAAGGAATCGATCGCCGCCGACGTCTACGACAAGTTGCGCTTCCGCATGATCACCCATACCGAGGATCAGCTGGTGTTCGCGATGCGCGAGCTGACCCAGCGGCTCATCCCGTTCAACTACGTGATCCCCGGGCAATCGGTGAACGACATCATTCGCATCCGCGAGACGCTCGATCGGTCGGCGGCGCTGCGCCGGTTCCTGCCCGAGATCACCGACCTCGCGGCGGTCGCGGCCGACAAGAAGCCGTCGCCGATGAACGAGTTCTCTGGCCCCGGCTACCGCGTGATCAACTTCGTCGCCGACCTGCCGGTGCGCATGGATCGCTTCCTCTGCCGCACGCCGGACGATCCGTTGTTCAGCGAGAACGGAACGATCGTGTTCGTGCTGACCGAGTTCCAGATCATCGACGCGCGCACCGCCGAGAACAACGAGAGCGGCGAGAACAGCCACGAGAAGTACAAAGAGCGCCAGATGATGCGCGTGAAGCAGCGTCTCATGCACGGTATGAAGCACGAGGGCTGAGCCGGGCTAGAGTCGCGTGAGGCGTCTCGACCCACCTAAGACCGCGCGATTGTCCCCGGCCGTGCCGCTATAATGGGACCATGTTCGAGGAGGTCGAAGCGCGCGCAAAGCGTCTGAACGGATATAAACTGCTCGATGCTGACACGCTCGCTCGGCTGGACGCTGTCTTCGAGCCGTGGTTTATCTACGGCAGCAATGCGCTCGAGGGGAACACCCTAACGCTGGGTGACACCATCTATCTCATCCGCGAGGGCAAGCTACCGGGTGGGAAGCGCGAGGAAGAGTACCTCGAGGTCAAGGGCCAGCAGGCGGCGTACGCGTATCTGAGGGATGCGGTCGCTGGCCAGTTTCGACTGAATGAAAAGCTCATTCGCGAGTTTCACACCCTGCTCACGGAGAAGCTGGACGCGAACAAGTACCGCCCAGGTCAGTACAAGGATCGCGACAACCAGGTGCGGCTGCCCGACGGATCGCTTTTCCCCTACGTCTCGCACGTGGAGACCCCGGCCGCGATGCAGGAGTTGGTGCGGTGGTACGAGAACGAAGCGCAGAGAATGCATCCCGCGGAGCGTGCTGCTGCGCTCCACTACAAGTTCATCTTGATCCACCCGTTTCTCGATGGCAACGGCAGGACCGCTCGCCTGCTAGCGAATCTCGCCATGCTCCAGGGCGGGCACATTCTTACTGTTTTTCGAGCAGAGGAGCGGCGCCGGCTCTATTTGGACGCGCTACGCGCAACCGACAATAGCGTTCCGACCGAGGAGTTGGCGCCATCTAACCCCAATCTCAATCTCTTTCCGTTTACGTCGTACGTCGAGCAGGAGTTGCTTTGGTCGTACGACCTAGCGCTCGACGTTGTGGAGGGACGGGTTTTGGTGACGACAGAGGATCTGGTCCGCCGGTTCGGTTCGCTGGAACGTCGAGGGCTAGAGGCGAGGGGGATCGCTGTCGACGAGACGTCGCGATTGGAGGCAGCCGCGAAGGCCGTTCGCCAATTGACTGATCAAGTGAGAAGCCAGGTCAGGGAGATTGAAACAGGGCTGAATGAACGGTGGAATGATCTTGTCGCTGTTCTCGGCGGAGAGGTGGCGGGGGCTCGTGATCTCCTTGAAGGATTTCCCTGGGGCCAGGTTTCCACTGGAAATCGCCGGAGTCTGTTGGGCCTAGAGGACGCGGCGCTTCGTGGTCAAGCGGGAATGGTCACGATCCGAGTGGCACGCAGAGGCACTAGTCTGACCCAACTCGCTGTTCCTCGTAACGTTTGCGAGTTGATTGTACTTGCAGAACCACACGGGCTTAAGTTCGCCAGTATTCGAGTCTCCGGAGCACTTCGAGTTCCTGGGCCACTTCAAGGGAAGATCCAGCTTGTCGACACTCCTCAAGTCGAGTCGGAGCTGATTCGGTTACCTCTCGATCCGACTGCATGGCGGAGCACCGAGATTGCGCGATTCGTGCTCGACGAAATCGGAAGGTTCCTGGCAGCGACCGAAGCCGAGATAAAGAGACTCAACTCTCCCGGGTAGCGGGGCCGGCACATCGCAGACGCCTGTCCATTTTCCGACGTTTGCGGGCCGAGGTCGGTGAGCCTTCATCGCCGCGCGCGGGTCTGTTGCACGGATCACGGCGATTTGCCGGATCGGCGCCGAGCTTGCAATGCGTTCCGGGCGTGAGAACCGCCGCCGCCATTGCTGTCGCCTTCGCTCTTTCGATCCCGTTCGAGGCGCGCGCTCAGAACGCACCCGGGTCGAACCCCCCGCCGGTCAAGCGGCTCGAGGCCGAGCCCTTGCGCTGGCCCCGATCCTGTCGGTAGGCGCGGGCGCCGGATCGATACGCGGCCTGGGGGTCGTCGCGCGATTCTGATCGCGGCTGGTAGGATGCCGAGATGTTCAGACACGCGCGGCGGTGCCCGCCAACGTTTGCGATCACCCTCGCGGGTCTGTTCGGCTCTGCACTGGTTCCCGCCGCCGGGCGCGCCGGCGACGCCGGTGCGAGCCCGGGCGCGGGGCCGGCGTCTCCCTTCGAGAGCGAGATCCGCGCGTTCGAGGCCCAGGATCACCGGAGTCCGCCGCCGCACGGGCCGATAGTGTTCATCGGAAGCTCCAGCATCCGCCTCTGGACGTCGCTCCAGCAGGACTTCCCGAGCGAGCGAGTCCTCAACCGCGGGTTCGGCGGATCGCACATCTCCGACTCGGTCGGCTTCGTCGAGCGGATTGTCGTGCCCTATGCGCCGCCGCTCGTCGTGATGTACGCAGGTGGCAACGACATCGACGCGGGCAAGACCCCCGCCGTCGTCGCGGCGGACTTTCAGGCGTTCACGGCGCGGGTCTGGTCGCGCCTGCCGCGCACCCCGATCGCGTACATCTCCATCGCGCCCAATCCGGCGCGCTGGCACGAGGTCGATCGCGTACGCGGGGCCAATTCCCTGATCGCCGCCGCGTGCCAGGCCGACCCGCGCCTGTATTTCATCGACGTCTTCCCGCGCATGCTGGGCGCCGACGGTAAGCCGCGCGGCGAACTGTTCCTCGAGGATCGCTTGCACATGAACCGTCACGGTTACGAGGTTTGGATCCCGCTGGTGCGTGAAACCATCCAGGCGGTCCTGAAGCGTCCTTAGTTCGCGAGGTCGGCGGTGGCGGGCGAGGGAGCCGGCAGCGTGGCGACGGTCGTTGGCGCTTCGTCGGCGTGCAGTTGCGGCACGCCGTCGCGGAACAGCACCGAGTTGGCCAGCGTCGCCGGCACACGGGGGCCGGGGGTGATGATTCCAACCAGGTTCAGCGGATCACAGGCCGAGATGCGCACCATCTCGCCGCGCGGTGCCTCGCGGCGGATCGCGCGCAGCGATTCGAGCGCCTCGGGCGCGGCGAATTGCTCGCCCACGAAGCCGGCCACCAGGCGGCCCCCGCGCAGCTCGCCGCGCATCTCCAGGCGGCGGTAGACGCGCAAGAGGTCGCGCCATGCCGGCGCCCGCGTCTCGCGACCGAGCACGTCGCGGAACACCACGCCATAGCGCTTGATGTACTGGCGCGCGATCGCTTCATGCAAATCGTCCTCGTCGGGCGGCGGTTGCGGCGACCGTAGCAATGCCCAGCGTCCGGCGCCGGCGGGCGCACCCGCGCGGCGCCCCCAGCGCGCGTGCCAGCGGGCGCGGGCGCCGCCGCGTGCCTGCGTCGCCGAGATCAGCGCGCGCAGGCCGGCGAACCCGTCGCCGGTGACACGCCCGGCGCTGACCAGCTCCCAGAGTCCGTCCTCGGCCTCGCTGCGCAGCCGATGGGCGCCCTGGATGATGTCGTCGAGGAAGCTCGCGCCCGCCTCGCGCAGGAAGCGCAGCACGTCGCGCGCGGGCGCCGACAGGGACGTTTCACCCGGGAACCCTCGGAGGGTTCCCGGACCCTCCCGCGATGGACTCCGCTCGGCAAGCCTCGCTCCGTCCGCGCGATCAGCGTCGGGGTCCGTGTCGCCTGGCACCAGCAGCCAGTGTAGATCGCGCCGCCGCACGATTGCGATCGGCGCCGCGCGGCTGGGCGCCAGCGCCGACTCGCGCGGCGCGAGCCGGCCCCAGGCCAGCTCACCGGAGAGGCAAAGCCCGTCGAGCCACGCCGAATCGTAGCCAACCACGCGCGCCGGCAGCACCTCGCGCTCCCACGCGCCGGCCGCGATCTCGCAGCCCTGCAGCTGCGCGATCACCTGCGCCAGGCCGCCTCGCCCCTGCATCGCCGTCCCCGGCCGCACGTGTTGCCAGGCGAAGAGAAAGCGCATGTAGTCGGCCGCGCTCGCTGGTTCGATCTCCTTGCGCAGCCCGTCGAGCATGCGGCGGTTGATGCGCGCGAGCAGGCGCCGATCGCACCATTGCAGCTCGTCGGCGCTCTCGGCGCCGGCGAGCTCGGCTGGCACAAACCGCCCGCGCAGCACGTTGCCCTCCATCTCGACGCGCGCGAGCGCCGCCTCGACGTCCGACGGCGGCAGATCCAGCCGGCGCGCGATCGCCGACGCGGTCGTCGGCCCAAGCAGCACGAGGTGCGCGCGCGTGAGCTCGGTGAGCGCACCCTCGCGATCGGTCCACGCGGGCGCGCGCCGTGCAGGCGGCGCGACCACGTCGGGGATGAAGACGAGCTGCGGCCAGATCGTCGACGCCAGCGGCCGCCGCTCGGCCGCAACCCAGAAGGCGACGGCGGTGCCGTCGGCGCGTGCGGCGCGTCCCGCCGCAACCAACGAGTCGAAGAACGCGGTCCAGCCGCGCGCCTCGGCCTCGGCCGCCGGCAGCGCGCCGAGATCGAGCATCAAATCGTGCAGCTCGTCGGCGTTGCGCGGATCCGGCTGCGCCTCGGCGACCACTTCGGTCACGCGCTCAGGATCGAGTCCGCCGATGCGCTCGACGATCTCCGGTGGCAGCCCGCGCCGGACAGCGACCGCGCGCGTGCGCCGCTCCTCGAGGGGCGCATCGTCCAGGAACGAATACGGGTTGGAGTTCAGGATCTCGTGCGAGAACACCGACGGCTCCGGCACCTCGCGCGCCATCGTCTGGATCTTCCCAGCGCGCATGTCGGCGAGCATGCGCTTCAGGCCCTCGGCGTCCATCGCCTCGGTCAGGCAGTCGCGCAGCGTCTCCCGCACCAGCGGGTGATCGGGGATCTCGATCGCGCCGGCGCCGTGGTTGTCCTGGCAGGCGGTCTGCGCGGGGAAGACCGCGGCGATCAGATCCTGCGCGCGCATGCGCTGGATCGGCGGTGGCACGCGGCGGCCGCCCTGGAAGCGAAGCAGCGCGAGCGAGCGCATCGCGTTCCAGCGCCAGCGCGTCTCGAACATCGGCGACTGCACCGCGGCCTGGGTGAGCAGCTCATCGACGTCCTCGGGGCGCACCATCTGGAACACCGTGTCCAGCGGGAAGCTGTGCTGCGCGCCTAGCGACAGCACGATGCCGTCGTCGGTGGCGGCCGCCTGTAGCTCGAAGTCGAACGAGCGGCAGAAACGCTTGCGCAGCGCCGTACCCCAGGCGCGGTTGATGCGCCCGCCAAACGGCGCGTGGATCACCAGCTGCATGCCGCCCGCCTCGTCGAAGAAGCGCTCGGCGATCACGCGCGTCGGGGTCGGCACCGCGCCCAGCGCCGCGCGCCCAGCCGCCAGGTAGTCACGCACCAGCTCGGCGCCGCGCCGGTCGAGCGCGCTCGCTTCCATCAACCATTCGACGCTGTCTTCGGACGTCGGCGAACGCTCGTCGACCTCGGCCCGCAGCGCGCCGACCTCGGCCGACAGCTCGCGCGTGCGCGCCGGCCCCTCGCCGAGCCAGAACGGGATCGTCGGCGGCTGGCCGGCCGCGTCCTCGACGCGCATGCGCCCCGCCTCGACGCGGCGGATGCGCCACGACGAGTTGCCGAGCAGGATCACGTCGCCCGCCATGCTCTCGACGGCGAAGTCCTCGTCGACGCTGCCGATGAGCGCGCCTTCCGGTTCCAGGATCACGTCGTAGTTGGCGTTGTCGGGGATCGCTCCGCCCGAAGTCAGCGCGCCGAGCCGCGCGCCGCGCCGCCCGCGCAGCTTGCGCCCGACGGCGTCGCGGTGGAGCAGGGCGCCCGCGCGTCCGCGGCTGGTGGCAATACCCTCCGACAGGATGTCGACCACCGTGTCGAAGTCCGCGCGAGTCAGGTTTCGGTACGGGCCCGCACGCCGGAAAGTCTCGAAGAGCGCGTCCTCGTCCCACTCTTCACACGCGCACGCGGCGACGATCTGCTGCGACAGCACGTCGAGCGGCGCGTCCCTCAGCGCGATGGCGTCGATCTCGGCGCGGCGTGCGGCGCGCACCAGCGCCGCGCACTCGACCAGCTGGTCGCGGGTGAGCGGGAAGAGGCGCCCCTTGGGCGTGGCGCGCAGGGCGTGGCCCGAGCGTCCGATGCGCTGCAGGCCGGTCGCGATCGAGCGCGGCGAGCCGACCAGACAGCAGAGGTCGACCGCGCCGACGTCGATGCCCAGCTCGAGCGACGCGGTCGCGACCACCAGCTTGAGGTCGCCGTCTTTCAAGCGCCGCTCGGCCTTGAGCCGCCGTTCGCGCGACAGGCTGCCGTGGTGGGCGGCGACCACGTTCTCCCCCAGCCGTTCGCCCAGGTGGTGTGCCACGCGTTCCACCAGGCGGCGCGTGTTGACGAACACCAGCGTCGACTGGTGCGCGCGCGCCAGGTCGGCGACGCGATCGTAGATCTCGCCCCACTGCTCGTTGGTGCACACCGCGCCGAGCTCGTCGTGCAGGACCTCGATCCCCAGGTCGAGCTCGCGCCGCTGGCCGACGTCGACGATGGCCGGGGCCGGCCGCGCCGCCCCGCACAGCAGCTCGCCCGCGACAGCGAGCGGCTGCACCGTCGCCGACAAGCCGATCCGCTGCAGCTTGCCGCCGGCGCCGGTCACCAGCGCGTCGAGGCGCTCGAGCGACAGCGCGAGGTGCGCGCCGCGCTTGTCGGCGGCGACGGCGTGGATCTCGTCGACGATCACCGTGCGCACGTCGCGCAGCGCGCGCCGCCCCGACTCCGACGTCAGCAGGATGTAGAACGACTCCGGCGTGGTAACCAGCACGTGCGGGGGGTGCTTCACCGCCTCGCGCCGCTCACGCGCCGTCGTGTCGCCGGTGCGGACCGCCGTTCGGATCGCCGGTGGTGGCAGACCGAGCTCGGTCGCCACCGTGCGCAGCTCGCCGAGCGGCTCTTCCAGGTTGCGGCGGATGTCGTTCGACAGCGCCTTGAGCGGCGAAACATAGAGAACCTGCGTGCGATCTTCGAGCGCGCCGCCTTGGCCGTTTTCGATCGCTTCGGCGATCAACCGGTCGAGGCACGAGAGGAACGCCGCCAGCGTCTTGCCCGAGCCGGTCGGCGCGGTGACCAGCACGTCCCGCCCCTCGGCGATCAGCGGCCACGCCTGGGCCTGAGCCGGGGTCGGTGCGCCGAAGCGCCGCGCGAACCAGGTGTCGACCACCGGGTGAAACATCCGTTCAGTATATGCACGCGCTAACCTGGCGCGCCACCCCGGGGTTTCGCTTGACGCCCCCACCCGGGTGTTTACTTTGGGCGCCGTACGGCGGTGGGAAGTTAACCGTCGGAATTCATTTACAAAAAGAAAGAGCCGTCAGGGCGCGAAGGGAAACCCCAATGGGCAAGATCATCGGAATCGATCTCGGTACGACCAACTCCGTCGTGGCAGTCATGGAGGGCAAGGACCCCAAAGTCATCGCCAACGAAGAGGGCGGACGCCTGACGCCGTCGGTGGTCGCGTGGGACGACAAGGGTGAGGTGCTGGTCGGGCAGATTGCCCGTCGCCAGGCGATCACCAACCCGGAGAACACGGTTTACTCGATCAAGCGTTTCATGGGCCGCCGCTTCGAAGAAGTGGGCGAGGAGATGAAGCGCATCCCGTACAAGGTCGTGCGCGGGAACAACGGCGAAGCCACAGTCGAGATTCGCGGCAAGAAGATGAGCCCCCCTGAGATCTCGGCGAAGATCCTCGGCAAGCTCAAGAGGGCCGCCGAGGACTACCTGGGCGAGAAGGTCACCGAGGCGGTCATCACCGTCCCGGCCTACTTCAACGACGCCCAGCGCCAGGCGACCAAGGACGCCGGCCGCATCGCCGGCCTCGAGGTCAAGCGCATCGTCAACGAGCCGACCGCGGCCGCGCTGGCGTACGGCCTCGACAAGGGCAAGGACCACATCATCGCTGTGTTCGACTTCGGCGGCGGTACGTTCGACGTCTCCATCCTCGAGGTCGGCGAGAAGGTCGTCGAGGTCGTGTCGACCAACGGCGACACCCACCTCGGCGGCGATGACATCGACCTGCGCGTGATGGATTGGCTGATCGCCGAGTTCAAGAAGGATCAGGGCATCGACGTCTCGAAGGACAAGATGGTGATCCAGCGTCTGCGCGAGGCGGCGGAAAAGGCCAAGATCGAGCTGTCGTCGGTCTCGGAGACGGAGATCAACCTCCCGTTCCTCACCGCCGATGCGAGCGGTCCGAAGCACATGCAGGTCAAGCTGTCGCGCGCGAAGCTCGAGCAGCTGATGGAGGACCTGATCAACCGCACGATCGAGCCGACCAAGAAGGCGCTCGCCGACGCCAGCAAGAAGCCGTCGGACATCGTCGAGGTCGTGCTGGTCGGTGGCTCGACGCGCATCCCGATGGTGCAGAAGCTGGTCAAGGAGTTCTTCGGGAAAGAGCCGCACAAGGGCGTCAATCCCGACGAGGTCGTGGCGCTGGGCGCGGCGGTTCAGGCCG
>Ga0265342_10000749_pt1 | contig 33363 bp, 29 predicted proteins | sample 4CB327metaG_FD_203125 | JGI IMG/M metagenome (GOLD analysis project Ga0265342, IMG submission 203125) | Rhizosphere microbial communities from Carex aquatilis grown in University of Washington, Seatle, WA, United States - 4-CB3-27 metaG | ecosystem: Host-associated > Plants > Roots >... | reverse complement strand
ATTCTTGACTTGTGTCTCCGGAATTTTTCCGGCAATCAGAAAAGCCGCCTGACATTCCGACGCGTCGAAAACCAGAATGCTGTCGTTCGCGGTTTGTAATTCGCCGCCGAATTTCCTTTCCTGGAAAAGCATTCTACAATAGTCGCAGCGCGATGAATCATACCTGACATGGATGATTCTTTCTTCCTGAGCAATCAGACAAGTAATCGGGATGAAGATTAATATCAGCCCAAGACAAGATAATGAACGGGTCTTTTTTGGCATGCTGTCTCCGGAAAATTCTCTCACTCGCCGCGTCTTTTGTGGCCTTTAAATCTTGCAAAAAAAACACGAATAATTCAAGCCATAAGAACGGGCGTTGCCTCCGTTCCGCTTTTTGCGTACCTTTAGTCCATCTGAAAAACATGCCGGCACAATTTATTCGATCAGTTAAACCCAATCGCACGGCACGGAACAACAGATACCAAAGGATGACGGTGAAAGAGCATCAACAGGTTTACAAACGGCGCATCATTCGTGAACGGGTCATGCAGGCGCTGTATGCATATGAGATTTCAAAAGACCCGATTCCTCACATCGTGGAAAATATTTTCGCGGAACTTCGTGGCCATATTGATGAGTTTGCCTTTGCAGAGCGTCTCCTGGAAACCACCATCGCACACCAGCCGTCTATCGACGTGATTATCAAAAAGAAAACGACGAATTGGAACTTCGACCGAATCGCATTGATCGATAAACTTCTTTTGCGGATGGGGATCTGCGAGCTGTACTATTGTGAAGACATTCCTCCGAAGGTTACCATTAACGAAACGATTGAGATAGCGAAACATTTCAGCACGGAAAAGAGCGGGCAGTTTGTTAACGGGATCCTCGATTCAATCCTGCACGACATGAAGTCGGACGGAACGCTTGAAAAGCGCGGACGGGGACTTATTGAATCTTCAGCACACACAAAGAAAGCAGTCACGGGGAAAAAAACTGGAAACGATGAATAAGATGACAGGCTCCCCTTCTCCCTCCGGCCGCAAAGCATCACGGATTCAAATATTTGTCTGGACGCTCTTTGATTTTGCCAATACATCGTTTTCGGTCATCATCATTGCCGTTGGTTATTCGCTCTATTTCAAAAACATTGTGGCGGGCGGAAAGGGGCAGGGAGATTTCCTGTGGGGCATCGCCGTCAGCATTTCAATGTTCATTACGGCAGCCATAGCGCCGGTTCTCGGCGCTGCGGCGGATTTCTCGAGCAGAAGAAAGAGATTTCTCTTCGGCTTTACAGTCGTCAGCGTTCTCTGCACGTCGCTTCTCTATTTCGTGAATGAGGGGATGATCATTGCGGGAATGGTTTTGTTCATCATTGCAAACATCGGTTTCGAAGGAGGCATCGTTTTCTACGATGCATTTTTGCCGAACATCACAACGGAGCGAAGCTATGGAAGGGTCTCCGGGTACGGTTACGCGATGGGATATTTCGGGTCGCTGACCACTCTTCTTCTTGTGATGCCCCTCTATGCAAACGGATTTGTGGCTTCGAATCTCGGGAACATTCGGTTCAGTTTTGTGCTTGCGGCAATAATATTTTTTGTGTTTGCCTCCCCGCTTTTTCTTTTTTTCCGGGATCACAAGGTAACGTTTCAGAAAAAGCCTTCCTATGTACGGGCGGGATGGCAACGAGTCATGCAAACAATCAGTCATTTGAAAGACTACCGCCAAGTTGCGCGGTTCATGCTCGCATTCTTTATTTACAACGACGGCATCCTCACCGTTATTTCATTTGCATCAATTTTCGCGCAGCAGACTCTCAATTTTTCCCTGCGGGAGATCATTGCCCTCTTTGCCGTCGTCCAGGCTTCCGGCATCGTCGGATCGCTGATCTTCGGGGTTGTGACCGACAAAATAGGCCCGAAAAAGACGATCGATATCAATCTTGTTTTGTGGCTGGTCGTTGTTACGGCGGCATACTTCGTGCAATCGAAAGAAATGTTCTTTGCCATCGCCGTCGTTGCCGGGAGTTCTCTGGGGGCTGCTCAATCGGCGAGCAGGAGCTTGATGGCACTGTTAACCCCGAAAGAAAGGGAAGCAGAATTCTTCGGGTTTTACGACGGCTTATGCGGGAAAGCGTCGGCTGTCATCGGTACTTTTTTATTCGGATTGATTTCGTATCTTACAAATAACCAACGGCTCTCCATCCTTTCAGTCGGGGCCTTTTTTATCATCGGCTTTGTGCTGCTGCAACGCGTTGACGACACCCGTGCGGCGCAGGCTACGTAGCGTCATGGAGCAAGTTTTATGCGTTCCCTTTTTGCTTGTATATGTTTCCTATGTGTGATTTCCACAGCCCGGCTGTCGAACGGCGAAGAATTCCGGCAAGTGCAATGTGATATTCATTTGACATCAGCAACGCTGAAGCCCGGCGCCGCCGGAGAGATCATCCTTACCTTCGCACCGGCGGAAGGGATTCACATCAATACCGACCCCGCGTTGGAGTTTGACTTTGAAAAAGACTCTCTGATTCATTTTACCGGCATCACGTCTTTGCCGAAGATAGAGAAAACGGGCTACCTCGATACGAAGCGGCCGGTAAAATATTCTTTTACGTTAGACAAAAAGATTCAGAAGGGGAAACATACATTGAAAGGGTCTGTCCGCTATTTTTTCTGCTCGGATACTGAAGGCTGGTGCAATCGATCTTCTCAAACGATTCAACTGACATTTACGGTCACGCCATAGCCGATGAAAAGCATTTTTTTTATCTCGGATGTTCATTTGGGTTTGCACGAGAAGGGTCGGGAAAAAGAGAAGGAACAGCGGCTGCTATCGTTCCTCTCGCACGTAGAGGAACACGGAGAACAGCTTTTTATCGTAGGGGATCTTTTCGACTACTGGTTTGAGTACAAGCACGTTATTCCGCGCGGGTACCATCATACAATCTCAAAACTCGGCATGCTTGTCGAAAAAGGCGTCAAGGTGCATTATGTCGCCGGCAATCATGATTTTTGGCTGAAGGATTTTTTTCCAAACGATCTGGGTATCCCGGTTTACAAAGACCCTTTTGCGATGACCCTGAGGGGAAAACAATTCTTTTTCCACCACGGCGACGGACTGGCGTTGCGCGATACCGGCTACCGTATTCTAAAAACATTTCTGCGAAATAACCTCAGCATTTTTCTGTTTTCGCTTATGCATCCCGGAATCACCGCGCCGATTGCAAAACGCACATCGCGGAGCAGCCGCGCCTATACGGCAAACAAAGACTATGGTGAAACCGACGGCATGCTGCAATTCGCAACGAAGAAAATACACGACGGATGCGATGTCGTCATTATGGGACACCGGCATGTACCATCAACTCAAAAGATAGGCCATGGGATCTACATCAACCTTGGCGATTGGATCTCGTACTCCACATATGCCGAGTTCGACGGGGATACTGTGGAATTAAAAACCTGGGAAAAGAAATAACGTATGGGAAAAACACCACCAAGCGGCCCCCCCCGCAAGAACAGCCCGAAAGGGAGTTATAGTTCCGAGCAGATGCGGCGATATTTTACCGAACCGAAATATCGTGATGAGATGTATTTGCGAAGCAAGAATTTTCTTAAGAGATATTGGTACGCTTTCGCCGGCGGAGGAATTGCCCTTCTCATTCTGTTTGTCGTCTTCATGAAGCTGGTGTTCGCGGGACTCCCATCTCTCGAACAATTAGAAAACCCGAAGCCGGAACTGGCGACAAAAGTGCTTTCGTACGACGGAGAAGTCCTCGGTCAATTCTATTTAAAGAACAGAACTTATATTTCCTTCGACAAGATCCAAAAGAGTACAATCGATGCATTGATCTGCACGGAGGACAAGGATTTTTACAGCCACTGGGGTGTCGTTATCTGGCGGATTCCGCTGGCGTTCGTCAGAAATCAGGGAGCCAGCACGATCACGATGCAGCTTTCGCGGAATCTCTACAATTGGAAGAGCGCACAAGAAAATGCGTTTGACAAAGCGACGAGAAAAATCAGAGAGTTCATCACCGCAGTACAAATCGAACGCACGTATACAAAAAAAGAAATCCTTGAGATGTATCTGAATTATATTTATTTGGGACGGGGGGCGTACGGCATCTCGGCGGCTGCGTCGATTTACTTCGACAAGTCGGCGGAAGATTTGACACTCGCGGAATCGTCGCTTCTTGTCGGAATGGCGAAGGGCCCTTTTTACTACGACCCGATCAAACATCCCGAGCGGGCATTTCTGCGCCGCGAAATTGTCCTTTCCCAAATGGTCAAGTATGGCAAGCTCACGCAGGCTCAAGCCGATTCTGTAGGCCGCGATTCTCTCCGGTTTACCAGCAGCGATGCATTAACGCTTACCGGGATCGCGCCCCATTTCGTCGAGTACGTCCGGCAGCAGCTTCTCCAGAAGTCCGACAAGTACGGCTTCGACATCTACAAAGATGGGCTTTCGGTTTACACGACGCTTGACAGCCGCATGCAGCGATATGCAAACCGCGCCGTTGAGGAACATCTTGCAGATATTCAGCCGGCGTTCGATTCAACATGGGATTGGAAAGCAAACGCCGAGATACTCAACAAAGCGATCGACAAAAGCATAGATGAAATTATTTCTGCCCGGAAATCGACAAGCCGTGCAGAACGGGACAGCATTTCACTTGCACTCCGGACCAACCGAGCGTTCGTCGATTCAGTAAAAAAAGCCTGGCAGACGATCGAGGTGGGATTGATCATCATCGACCCGCACTCGGGTAATATCTGTGCCATGGTCGGGGGAGCCGATTTCCGGTCGTTTAAATACGGACTTAACCATACAACGCAGATCGTGCGTCAGCCGGGATCGGCCTTCAAACCATTCGTCTATACTGTTGCAATCGACAACGGGTATCCACCGACATTTGAGTTATTGAATCAACCGGTCACGCTCATGATGGAAGATGGTTCACGATGGACTCCCGGAAACTTCGACGGCACTATCGGAGGAAAATACACGCTGCGCGAAGGCCTGCGCGAGTCGATCAACCTCATAGCAGTCCGCGCCATTATGGAAATAGCACCGAAAAATCAAGTCATCGAGATGGCACATCACATGGGAATTACAACTCCCATCCCTCCTTTTGAGTCCATTGCTCTCGGCACCGCGACAGTCAGACCCATTGAATTGACGGCGGCGTTCGGCGTTTTCGCCAACGAAGGAGTGTATGTCCAACCGACAAGCATTTTGCGTGTTGAGGACAAGGATGGAAATGTCATCGAAGAAAATGTTCCGGAAAAGAGAGAAGTGATGAGCAAGGAAACAGCATACATCATGACATCGATGCTCCAGGACGTTGTCGACCGCGGAAGCGGCGGGCGGGTTCGGCACTTCTTCCATCTCCCCGCAGCAGGAAAGACCGGAACAACGCAAGACTTCGCCGATGCATGGTTCGTCGGTTACACGCCGCAGTTTGCCGCCGGTGTGTGGATTGGTTTCGACGACCAGCAGGTGAAATTTACTTCCGCGGATGGACAAGGCGGGCGAACGGCCGCGCCGTTATGGGGACGAGTGATGAAATATATATATGAAGATCAGTCGATTCCAATCAGCAACGAATATTTTGAAAGGCCGGACGGCGTGGTCGTTGATACCATTTGCGCCGATACTCATAAACTTGCCACGCAATTTTGTCCAAAAAAAATGACGGAGGTGTTCAACGTCAAGTACCAGCCTCCGACGTGCGACAAGCATACTTCCGCAAATTGGAAAGAGGGGGAGGAAAATCCGAACGACATAAAATTTTAGGAATGCAGCCGCCCCAGCAACTTGCGTTGTCCTACAGCTGAACAATTTTGTCGAAGACCATCTCCGCTGAAATTTTAACCATACACTCAAACGTCCCGATCGGACATTTGTCTCCCCCGTGAATGCTGCACGGCCGGCAACGCAATCCCTCTGTTTGAACAACAATATCTTTTTCCCCGTATGGCGCAAATCCAAACGAAGGCACTGTCGCGCCAAAAATTGCAATGACAGGAGTCCTCATCGCATCGGCAAGGTGCATCGGCGCGCTATCGTTCGACACGAGCGCCGCACAACGGCGCAATAATTCAGCGGATTGGAGGATAGAAAATCTGCCCGCCGCGATGTAGATTTCTTTACCCGCTGCATCGGCTGCGATTTCTTTGCATAAACTTTCGTCCTCTTTACCGCCGACGAGGACAACGCTCATACCTGCTGACCAAATTTTTTTCACGAGACCCGAGAATCGTTCGGAAGGCCATCGCTTGGTATTCCAGACCGACCCCGGCGCGACGCCGATCAACTTGCCGCGCCGGCCAATTTCTTTTTCAGCGAAGAACCGATCCACCGCAAGTACATCTTCCGCGGAAGGATACAATGACGGAAGTTCCTTTTTCAAAGCGAAGATGTCGAACGCCTTCAAGAAGGCGAGATTACGCTCGATCTCATGGATATTCTTTTGATAACGAACCGTGTCCGTGTATAGAAATCTTCCAGCGCTTGTATCAAAGCCGATTCGAACTGGAATCCCGCTCAATGCTGCAACCGCTGCGCTGCGAAACGACCTGTGCGGAACAATCGCAACGTCGTACCGTTGTGTTTTGAGAGCGCGAGAAATCGAAACCATTCCGCTCACACCCCGCTGGCCGCCTCGTTTGTCATACTCTATGATTGAATGGATCGCCGGGTGATTTCGTAGCATTGCCGCCGCTCTGGGAGTCGTGAGGAAATCTATTTGAGCCTGCGGAAGCTCTCGATGGAGCACTTGCACGAGCGGCAGCGTCAGAACCACATCGCCAAGAAACGCGGTTTGAAAAACGAGAATCTTATTCTGCGGCTGCATGCACTTTTTCTTCGGTGAGAGAATTGACGGGAGGCGTGTGTTTCCAGCGTTTGTGCATCCACAACCAGTGGTCGGGATAACGCGAGGCATACTTTTCGAGCATTGCGACATGCCGGGCGGTGATCTGTTCAACTTTTTCATCATCCGTGCCGCTGACAGTATGTGTATCAACCTCCTCGAATTCGACCTTGTAAAGTCCGTCGGTTCCACGGATAATAAACGCCATGATGATCGGGGCGCCGGTGCGGACACTAAACAGCGCAGGGCCCCGATGCGTTGAAGCGGGCCGTCCAAAATAATTTACAAACAAGCCTTCTTGCGGACCGCTTTGATCGGCAAGGATTGCAACAACACCGTTGTTACGAAGTGTTGCGATGATCTCGCGCGGCGCCCTCTCCATCTCGACAACCTTATTGCCAAACAGCGTGCGATTTTTGTTCATGAACGCATCGACAAATTTGTTGCGTTGGCGCTGCACAATGATCGTCAGCGGATGATGGCTCAAGAGGCCGACGGCGATTGCTATTAACTCCCAATTGCCGAAGTGTCCGCCAAGCATGATCAACCCTTTTCCCTCCTTCAACCGTGCATCCATGACACTCGTATCCGGCATGCTGACAATGTTTTTGACTTTGTCGGCGGTAAGATGCGAGAACCAAAAAACTTCAAGAAGGGAAATAACAAGATTGCAGTATGCCGCTACGGCAATTTCTTTTATTTCAGCAGAAGATTTCTGAGGAAAAGCCAAACGGAGATGGTTGAGCGTCAGCGACCGCCGTATCGGGATCACATAAAAAACAAACGTTCCCAGCATTTTGCCGAACCGGTTGATAGCTTCCCACGGCATCAACCGCACCAGCCATCCGAAGGAAATATAGGCAATGTATTCAAGTCTGTCGCGCATGATGACAAACATACGAAATGATTGGCGGAGAATCAAAACAGCGGCAGTCTTACATTTTGGCTTGTTTTAGTCGCCGTTGGACACCTTCTTGGTCTCACCTGCCGATTATTTCAATATATCGGGATTGCTTGGTTAAGATTTCCAACAGGTTCTTCAGAAAAGATTCAATTAGGAATTAACAATAGTTATGTCTATATTAAATGTACCAAAAACAGTACACCGTCTTTATCTCCCGGTTGGGAGCTTTTAGAATCCTGCTGATGAACCGAACGAATCCTTCCAAGGTCGAAACGCCATCAATGAGTGCTATAAGAGACAGTATTTTCGGCGTACACCTTGCCCAACGGTAGTTTGGGTTACACATATACACGAAAGGATGTGTTCCATGGAAAAAGGAACAGTCAAATGGTTCAACGCAACAAAAGGATTCGGATTCATTTCCCGCGGAAGCGGAGCTGAAGACGTATTCGTCCACTTCAATGCCATTACCGGCAACGGCTACAAGAGCCTGAACGAGGGCGATAAGGTTGAATTCGAAGTCGAAAAGGGTCCAAAAGGATTCCAAGCGACGAACGTATCGGTCGTCTAAGTAAAAACCGATAACGAGCAGTAAAAAAGTCCCGCCTTCACGGCGGGATTTTTTTTTACCCCAGTCTTATTAAGGGCTGTCTCTAAAGACGGAAGAAATGAACTTACGGTAGAACTGAACACTCCCGATAAGAAGTATTCCCCCCATCGCAAAATACGGCACCGCCAGGTAGTATTTCGGGATCGACGAATTGCGAAGTGTTATTCCAATTGTCATCATGAGAGCGATCATGACATACCCTCGCACAGCGGTAAACGCAAAGATGTTTGCACGCTCGGGCATTTGATTAATGCGGTTGATATTCTTGACGACGATCTTTGTAAATCCAAATACATACCCGGTTCCCCCGCCGATGATGCTCAGCAGGGCAACGACTAATGCCGCACCGGGCGAGAGCATTCCCATCCAGATGGCCGCCCGTACACAAAGAATTCCGCCGGCAATTGTCCAGAAAATTCCAGCGAGGGCAAAAAGGTAATGACTGCGGATCGTCGGAATCAACTTTCTTGACATACCAGTGAAACTTTTCTCTTCAATGGTTATTAATTCACAACTTGGAACTTCTGATTAATACCAAAAGAGCGGCTTGCGCAAATCCCGAACGGATGGCTTCGCCAGACGCAAATTGAATCTAAAACAAGCCTTCGCCTCTCTGCGACTCGGCAAAAGATAACTCGTTCGTTATCCCTTCTTATGAGAAAATATCGCCTCTCCGGAATTGCCGAACGCTGATGATGCTGACGACAGCGCTGACACCGAGAAGAATTCCGAGATTTGGCAAAATAGATAGTAATCCGCTGCCTCTCCAGAGAACCTCGAGAAATCCATCCATGGACCAATAGACAATCGTTAACTTGCTGAAGAATTGAATCGTCGGCGGCATAAAAGATGTTGGAAACCAAGCCCCTCCTACTGCACTCATCGTCAGAATGAAGAAAGTTCCCAACCCTTGCGCCTGCTGCCTCGTTTGAGAAAAAGCTGCAAGCAGCATTCCGAAGGATGTACATGCCATCGCAGCCGCGATAATAATCAACAGAAGATTGAAGAGATTCGCAAAAATGTCGACATCAAACAAGAGCCAGCCGGCGATAAACATGAACATTAATTGGATAATCCCGAGCGACATATTAAAAAGATATTTACTCCAAAGAATATGGACGCGGGAAACCGGAGAGGTGAGGAGCCGAAGCATCACGCCCGATTTTCTGTCGTCGAAGAGGGATGAAGACGACGCAGTCAACGTAAACAAAAGAAAAGTCATCGCCCATCCTCCGACACTTCGCGTGGCCCAGGGATTCTTTAGGTCCTGCCCGACAAGCTGCTGTTCTTCTATTCGGACGATCTTATCCATAAAATTGAAACTTCTTCCCGTTGAATCGCTTCCCGTGTTTTGAAGTTTAGCAATATCCGGATGCAAGATAGCGTTTGTATCCACCTTAAAATACTTATTTATCGTTGAGGCGATTCCATGTTTAAACCCTTCACCGGATTTTTTCCCGAGAAACCGCTCGGCTTGCCTAAACCCGCTCTGAGCGATGATCGATGGGAATTGCGAAAACACAATTTGCTTGATCAACCCTCTTGTCGTTTGCATCTCGATCTCATTTTTTGGGTCAAAATAAAATTTCAGGTTCAGTCCGAGTGACGTGTCTGAGTACGCATCCTGAGGCAGGATAAGCGCTGCGGAAGCGCCCCCCGCGCGGACATATTCTTTAATCGACACAGAATCAAATATCACTTGATTCCCGTTGTCATCCTTATACGATTTGATCACCTGAAACGCCTTCGACGTATCGAGCGTCGACTCTATTTGTCTCGCGACCGCCGACGTGCTCTGGTTCAACACAGCAAGTCGAATACCTTGCGGGCTCGCGCCGGATCCGCCGAAGATCGAACCGAAAATACTCATCAGCGCAAGCGGAACGAGGAATGTTAACGCAACACCCACTTTGTCGTTCCAGAAAATTCGATACGAATTTTTGAAAAGCTGGAAAATAATCTTCAATCCCGTAATCTCCTACCTGTGAGTTGCAGGAACAATGCCTCAAGCGTCGGCCGGTGCAATTCGACCCATTGGTACTTAATACTCTTTTGTTCCATCCGCGCAAAGAATTTCGATAATTTGAAATCGTTTATCGGTTTCAACTCGAAATGGCCGTCGACGTCATCCACAGTCCCGAATTCCTGGAACAGTTCTCTCTGACTCGCGGTAATCTCATTGCGGGTAATGATGATTGTTTCTTCGTATGGAAGTTTTTCCAATAACTCATCCGTCGTTCCCAGCGCAATGATCTTTCCGTGGTCAATGATCGCAATCCGGCTGCACAGACGCTCCGCTTCTTCCATGTAGTGCGTCGTATAAATAACCGTCTTCCCTTGCCGATTCAACCCGGTCAGAAAGTCAAAGATCGCATTGCGGGACTGGGGATCTACTCCAACGGTAGGTTCATCGCACAATAAAACTTTAGGGTCATGAAGCATGCTCGCAATGATATTCAGCCGGCGTTTCATCCCTCCAGAAAAATTCTTGACCTTGTCTTTTCGCCTATCGTACAGTTCGACGGCATGAAGCTGGTCCATGATGCGTTGTCTTAAGACCTTTTCCGGAACGCCAAAAAGCTTGCCGAACATTTCCAGGTTCTCTTGAGCATTCATTTCATCATACACGGCGAGAGATTGCGGAACAAAACCGATGTTCTTCCGTATTTCGAGAGTATCCTGAGAGACTTCGTCGCCGTCGATCGTAATCCTGCCTCCGTCAGCGTTGAGATAGCCTACAATGAGATTCATCAATGTTGTCTTACCCGCACCGTTGGGCCCCAGCAGTCCGAAAAATTCCTGTCGCTGAATATCAAGAGAAATATCGTCGAGAGCGACAACAGCGGAAAATCTCTTTGAGATTTTCTGAATGCTGACCATAGGAGTCAATGTAGTTTAGAAAAGTGATTGAACATGAATGCCAATACGGCACAAGTATAACAATGTTTCATGGAAAGTGGATTCAACGGCTTAAAAGTTCAGAAACAACGAATTCCTGCGCTCAACAAATCTAAGCATTTACATAGCTGCGTTCTTCAAAAATGTTCTTATGATCGGGAAAAATTTATCCGGGATTTCAATGTATGGAAAGTGACCGCATTCCGGCAAAAGGATATACTGCGAACCGCGAATGTGATCGCGAATCTGCTCGTTCGTGCCCGGAACAACCGCATCGTCGGACCCTCCGATGATAAGGGTGGGACATTGAATAGTATCAAGTCTACCATGAATATCGTACGAACGAAGCGTGCTGTCTCTGCTGAGCTGCCAAACCATTGCACTTTTCGCTGCATATGAAGAATCAAAAATGAGCCTAAGGCTGTCGACGTATTGTTTATTGTGAAATGAACCACGAAAAAGGAGCCGAAAGAATTTCTCCATGGTTGCCGGGTCTCTTTTTTTGAATTCCTCTGTCTCTACAATCCGTAACTGAGCTATACTGTCTTCTTTCGTTATCCTAGAAGACATTACTGCAAAAGACAAATTCCGTAATGTTGAACTTGCCGGCGTCGTATTGACAAGGATCAGCGATTGTAGATGTGAGGGATACTTTATCGCGTAAAACATCGACACCAACCCTCCCCACGAATGCCCCATCAGGTTCATTTTCTCCATGCCGAACGCTTTTCGAATTCCTTCGAGGTCCTCGACGAAGCTGTTCATCGTCATCAAACTTGTGTCGAAATCCGCCGATGACTTCCCCATTGCCCTCTGGTCGTAAAAAATCAATTTATAGTTCTTTGCGAGTTCGGCCATTTGTGGCAACAGGTAGCTGTGGTTCAAACCGGGCCCGCCATGCACGATTACGATCGGAATTCCTTCGCCGACGGTTTCATAATAGAGTTTGACCCCGTTAATAAATTTGAATCCCTTTTCAGTCGGCGGTTCTGCTTCCATTATCGCAATGCTCATCAGTACCGCGGTAACGAGCATACAACACCGGCGAATATTGGAATAAATAGTCAAACGATACGCAGCATGGCTAGTTGCTGAAAATGTACTCCGCATAGTTATTTCTCCCATACCTTTCGGAGCGGATGTGCTTCTGTATTGAATACGACCTGGTCAAAACTCATCGTCTCCGGAGGGGCGAACATAAGGTACAGATATTTGAGTGTCTCGGCAAAAAAGAAACTTTCCATCTCGTCCGACTTTTCTTTCGTCGTTACGTCGCTCAATGCCGCATAGCCTGCATCGGTCCTGCAGTATTTTACGATGTCGTTGAAGTATGTTTCTCCCATTTTCCGGTATCTGTTGTCGCCGGTCAGCTGGTACAGGTAGTATGCGGACTCGATAACTTCCGGCCGCAAATGATATTGCTTTTCGGTTACTTTCATTCGTGCGTAGTCGATTTCTTCCGGCTCTATATGATAGAGAGTCCACATTCTAAAGCACGATTCTTCGAGCGCCTCGGCTCTCTTCGTATCTCCCGAAAGAGCGAGGAGTGCAGGATAAAATGCCTCGAGCGAGCCGAACAATGTTCCCGTCCGTTTTCCGGTGATCATGTTAACCTCCCCATACCACAATCCGCCGTGCGTTGTGTCGGCCACATATCTGTTGACGGCCTTAAAGCTCTCGTCTGCCATCTTCTTGCAATCCTCGTCGCCAAATAGGAGCCAGGATTTGAAAAGATATTCATAGTAGGAATCAATGCCTCCGCCGATATGACTGGTGCTGTCCACCCATTCTCCAGTCTGAACATTGATCCATTCGCCGACGAGGCCGATCGCTGAACGACGATCGTACAGAGCGACGAGAGCGTTTTTGGCCTTCCGGTAGTAAACAGGATTGCCCGTAAGCTTGCTCAGCGTTCCGAATTCAAGCAGCGATGTTCCGATCTCTGCTGGATTGTTGAGCGAGTCTCTGATCTTGCCGGTTTGAAGATTTACAAAGCGATACGGCATTCCAGTCGGAGTATCGAAGACCGGGAGGAGGCGTTTGCCGAGGTCTTCGGCAAGAAGAAGGAAGCGTTTGTCCCGGTCTATTTCGTAAGCGCTAAGAAGTCCTCCTAATAAACGAATCGTCATTTCAAAACTTTGGACTTCGATATTTTTGTCGAACGACAGGCTGTCGAGAATTAGCTGTTTTGCTGCTCCGGCATCGGCGGACAGCCCCATGAGCAGCATGACATCGTACGCGTCGACCGGGGTCATACAGAACGATGTTCCGTACCAATCACGGGGTTCTTTCGTCAAAGGCCTCAATGCATCATGCCCCCAGGCATATTGTTTATAGCCTCTCCATGCATGAAAGAATTCTGCTCTCACTGAATCGGCCAATGCTTGCTGAGAAAATGCCGGCGTGGAAAAGCCCGCGGCCAACGATGAAGAAAAAAAAAGGAAGAAGAATGCTCGCTTCAAAATTCACCTTTCATGTGAACCGGGATGTTCATTTCTCTTTCAGCTTATCTTTAAATACTTTCTTAAATTTTTCGACTTTCGGCCTGATGACGAAGAGGCAATATGGCTGGGCACCATGTTCGTTAAAATAATTTTGGTGGTAATTCTCCGCCGAATAGAACTTTGTGAACGGAACAATCTCCGTGACGATCGGCGCATCGAAAACGCCGGAGGAACCGAGTTCACGTTTATAGTGTTCGGCAAGTTTCTTTTGTTCTTCATTATGGTAGAAAATGGCAGAACGATATTGTGTGCCGGAGTCGTTCCCTTGGCGATTCAACGTCGTCGGGTCGTGTGTTTTCCAGAACACCTCCAGCAATTCAGGGTAGGTGATGACTTTGGAATCGTATACAATCTGGCAAGCCTCCGCATGGCCGGTCGAGCCGGAGCAGACTTCTTCATAGGTGGGATCCACCGTCGAGCCTCCTGTATAACCCGACACCACCGACTGAACGCCTTTCAGGTTTTGAAACACTGCTTCTACGCACCAGAAGCAGCCCGAAGCAAATGTCGCCGTATCTAATGCCGTCGTTGCCATCGATTTCTCCTCTCCTTGATGATCCGTTTTATTCTTGCCCGGTCCCGTGACTGCCAGAAAGAGAATCACGCTCGCCGCCGCAATTCCAACAACAATCAAAAATATTTTCATCATTCCTCCTCATCTCCACATAAGACCATTTTTTGCGTTAAATGCAATATTCGAACATGCACAGGACGGATTTCATCCGCCCTTGCTGCTTTTCAATCTTTCATGCAACACGTAGGCGAATACACCGAATGCGCGCACTGCCTGCGACTGTGCGTGAACGGTTCCGATCTGATCGACTCCGTACCCTTCTTCGCCGCCAGAAGGATTCCAACCATTCCGTATGGCATCGTCGCTTAACCTATGCAGCAAAACGTAGGAAGCACCGTCATGGTTCGACCAGACATGTTCCAGCATTCGTTCAACCTTCACCGGAATGTCGGGAAGCAATTCTGGTGCAACACTGTATGCGTCCAGTATAAAGTGAACGAACGCTCCGTTCCCATCCATCCGGAGTTGAAAATAATCCGTCGAGTCAACCCAGCCGTTTGCCGGATCCATGATTCGCCGCGCCGAAGCGGCGGCAATCATTTTATATTTCGCGTTTCCGGTCATTCGGAACATCGCCGCAACAACCGACAGGTACGATGCTTCTTCCCATGGAAGCTGTTTGCCGAACGCCGCGCTTCCCCCTTTTCCTTCCCATTTGCCGTCGCCCCGGTAAAATGTTTTTTCAATTCCCGGATATCTGGAATCCCCTTCCCATACTGCCAACGCATCGTTATAGAATCGCCGATCGTGCGTCGCTTCGTACAACATGCACGCGACAGTTACCATCTGATTCGTGTTGCTGTTCGTGATAATCATATCTTCTACTTTTGCATTTGGAGGGTAACTGTACCAACTCCAGAATCCTTCATGATGTGAGAGACGCCCTTCGCTTCTTGCTTCGATGTATCGTTTCTCGGCATCTTCCACCCAGACTTTATTCTTTCGTCCTGAGAATTGCCACCAGTACAATTCTGCAAGACAAATCCAGGCACGGTCGTCAACCCAGGTTCCGTTGAACATGTCGGTAAGGTTACGATCGTTCGTATATCTCTTTAGCAGATTCGGATCGCCGGTTGCGGCATAGAGATGAGCTTCTCCGATCGCCCCGTTTGCCGCCTCCCAACCTCCGTTGTAGACTTGTTGAAACCTCATATCAACGGCGTAGGCGCGCTGAACGGTTATCGCGAAAGCATCCTCAGGCTTCAATCTCTTCGGTTCTTCTTTCCGAATGCTTTTTGTAAGAGATGTTTTGGCATCAAAAGCATGAAATGCGAAAAGAAGATACGTTATTCCGGCTAGTGTAATTCCAACGGAAACGACAATCCGAATCATCGAATGCCCTGGATGGACAGGCGCACCGGCGTTATTCGAAATCTTGGTCTTCTTTCGCTTCATGAGAACAGAAATGGCGGATTTTTGTTTACCTGTTTACCGATGGCATTGCCGATTCGGGGTAACGTGTGCCCGACGCCGCGCCGACGGGTATAACATCATTAATGTGTCCGATCTCATCCTTCGTAAGAACGATATCTACGGCTGCAACGTTCTCGTCCAGATATTTGCGCCGCTTCGTGCCGGGAATGGGGACGATGTCTGCCCCTTGTGCCATAACCCATGCTAATGCAAGCTGCGAAGGACTGCATCCTTTTTGCGCGGCAATTTTCTTGACTCGCTCCACCAGGTCGAGGTTCCGCTGGAAATTTTCTCCTTGAAACCGGGGAGAGTTTCGGCGGAAGTCGTCCGGCGCCAGATCCTCCAAGCGTTTAATCTCTCCAGTGAGAAATCCACGCCCAAGCGGACTGTAAGCAACAAAGCCGATTCCAAGGTCGCGGCACGTTGCAAGTATTTCATCTTCAGGATCGCGTGTCCAGAGAGAATACTCTGTTTGAAGAGCAGTAATCGGATAGATTTTGTAAGCGCGCCGGATCGTCTTTGCACTGGCCTCAGACAATCCTATGAAACGGACCTTCCCTTTTGTCACTAACTCGCTCATTGCGCCAACCGTTTCTTCGATCGGCGTGTTTGGGTCAACGCGATGCAAATAATACAGGTCTATCACGTCTACACCTAAACGGCGCAGACTTGCATCGCACGAAGCACGAACATACTCCGGCCTGCCGTTGACACCGCGAAGAGCGGGGTTCGCCGGGTTCCGCACGATGCCGAACTTTGTTGCGAGAACAACTTTATCTCGACTCTCTTTAATCGCCTTTCCAACCAGCTCTTCATTTTTGTGTGGACCATACATGTCCGCCGTATCAAGGAGCGTAACCCCGAGTTCCAACGCACGATGAATTGTTGCCGTTGATTCCTTATCGTCCCCGGCGCCATAGAACTCCGACATTCCCATGCACCCTAATCCAATGGCCGATACTTTCGGACCTTTGCTGCCAAGCGTTCGCATTTTCATACTGAATTCCTTTTCGCTTTCGTTACATGTGTTGATGACAAAGATATAGATTCAATCTTTTTATGTGGAATGTTATTCTTTAGGAACGTATCCAATCTCCTGCAACTTCTCCTTCACTCTTCCGCGCTGGTCTCCCTGAATTTCAATGTTTCCCTGTTTGATTGTCCCTCCCGCACCGCAGTGTTGTTTCAGGATTCGGGCAATCTCTTCCATCGTCGAAGGATTATGCCGTAGACCCGCAACGATTGTGACCGTTTTCCCCTTTCTTCCCTGAGTCTCCAAATAGACACGAACGCTCTTTCCTTTTCCATCGTGATGAAATTTTTCCTCATCTCGAGGCGTTGACTTCCGCTGTTCAGTCTTTGGTAGGAGTTTTTGAAGGTCGGAAAGAGATGTTAATTTCATTTTATTAAAAGTATCTCAAAAATGATTTTGCACTGTCATCCTGAGCCCGACGAAGTCGGGAGAAGGATCCACAACACTGAGGATACGTGAATGCACGGTGCTACATTGTCATGGATTCTTCGTCTCCCGACAAAAAGCGTCGGGATCCTTAGAATGACACAAACTCTACTTTTCGTTTGTCACCCTGAGCCCGCCGTTGTTTGGCGGGAGAAGGGTCTGGAGGGCGCGGGGGATTTGTGCAATACAATTTTTGTCCTTGATTCACCCTTGCGCTGTCCAGATTCTTCACTCCGCTTCGCTCCGTTCAGACAATGATGTTGCACTATTTGTTCGGAATGATGTTACTTGGAATTTTTGATTGCTTCTATTTATTTTATGATGATGAAAAAGTAGAAAAAACGCCTGCCAATTGCAACGCAAAGCCCGAGGCAAAATTGCTTCTCTCATTTCCATCACCGATATTAAGGAACAATTTTTTCCACACTCACCACAACCGCACGGGTGAATTATGAAATCTCGTCTTACACTGCTCTGGATACTCGCCAGTATCGTCTTCGCATCATGCGCGCAACAACACACTGCTGACGAACAATTTGAATCACTGGCGTCAAACTATATCGAGAAACTGCTTCGGTTAAACCCCGAATGGGCAACCGGCCTCGGCGACCATCGCTATGACGGCAGGCTCAACGACTACAGCATGGCCGGCGTCGAAGCCGAGCGTTCGCTCACCAAGGCGTATCTTGACTCGCTGTCAAAAATCGGTCCGGCGGAGCTGAACTCAGCGAACAGCATCGATTTCAAAATCATGCAGACGAACCTTGAGTCGATGCTGTATTCACTGGACACGTTGAAAGAATATGAATGGAATCCGCTCTACTATAATGTTGGCGGAGCAATTTACGGTTTGCTTGCGCGCGAGTTCGCGCCCCTCAACGACAGGCTCAAGAGCGTCAAAGAGCGGTTGGCAGGAATCCCCGCGGTCGTTGACGCCGCTGAAGCCAATCTAAAAAATCCTACGAAGATTCACACAGAGACGGCGATCCTTCAAAACGGCGGCACGATCGGATTGATTGAAAACGATTTGAATATGTATCTCAACCAAACGCCTGAACTGAAGGCAGAGTTCGCACCGGTACAGGCACAAGCGGTGAAAGCGCTTGAACAATACGGAAAGTGGCTGCAGAAAGATCTCCTTCCTCGCGCGAACGGCGACTTCCGCATCGGGGACGACAAATTCAAACGAAAACTCTATTACTCTCTTGAGTCGGACCTGACAAAAGAAGAGATTCTCAACTCGGCCGAAGAAGACTTGAAGAAAACACAGGATGCACTGTACGAGACTGCGGTGCCCTTCTTCCAGAAATTCTTTCCGACCATTGCCAATACAAATATCGCGAAGGACAAAAAAACGGTCATCAAAGCGGTGCTCGACAAACTTGCCGATAATCATCCGACCAACGCAACGATTGTCGACCTTGCAAAACAAGATCTGAAGACAACGACTGATTTCGTCCGCGCCAATAATCTTGTCACCGTCCCGGACAATCCCGTCAACGTTGTCGTCATGCCGGAGTATCAGCGAGGTGTTGCTGTCGCGTACTGCGATGCGCCCGGACCTCTTGAAAAGAACGGCGAAACGTTCTTCACCATCTCCCCGACTCCGAAAGACTGGACAACAAATCGCGTCGAATCGTTCTTCCGCGAATACAACAACTACATGCTGCAGGACCTCACGATCCATGAAGGAATGCCGGGACATTACCTGCAGCTTGCGCATTCAAACAAGTTCAAGGCGCCCACCATGATTCGCGCAATTTTCAGCAACGGCATGTTCGTCGAAGGCTGGGCGACGTATGCGGAGCAGCTGATGGTGGAAAAAGGCTACGGCGGCCCGGAGGTAAAAATGCAGGAATTGAAAATGCACCTGCGTCTTATTATCAACGCGATCATCGACCAAAAAATTCACACCGCCGGCATGACTGAGAACGAAGCAATGCTCTTGATGAAGAACGAAGGTTTTCAGGAAGAAGGAGAAGCCGCAGGCAAATGGCGAAGGGCGTGCCTGACCTCGTCCCAGCTCTCGACGTATTATGTCGGAAACACTGAACTCAATCTGCTGCGCAAAGCATACGAAGCGAGATACGGTACGAACGATATGAAGGCAATGAACGATGCAATCATATCATTCGGCTCACCGGCTCCGAAGTACATCAAGAAGGCGCTCGGGCTGGAATAACAAGATTATCCGCTGCCGATCCTGTCACGACGAGAGGAATCATTAGAGATCTTATCCCGCGTGATTAAACCTTTGCGGCCGCAGCCAATCTAAGAATGAAAGGTTTGCTTCCTGGAATACGCGTCATCCATTAAACAATCAAATCATCATCAATGCAATAAGGAGAACTTTATGCGATTCTACGTGTCGCTTTTATTCGCTGCTTTTCTTTTAGCAGGCGTTTTCACAACTACGACAATGGCCCAGGGGATGATGCGAATGACCCCCGAAGAGCGGGTTAAACAACTAAAAGATTCTTTAGGCCTGGACGACAAACAGACAGAACAGATCACCAGCATCTTCAAAGAAATGGGAGCGAAGCGGCAGGCGCTCATGGACTCCGTCAGCGACCGCGATGCACGACGAGAAGCGATGATGGGCATGATGAAGTCGACCGATGAAAAGATCGAGGCATTGCTTACGCCGGAACAAAAGGACAAGTACGAAGCGCTGAAGAAAGCACGAGAAGCGATGATGCGACAACGGATGAACTAAGATTGCTTCGTTTAACGAGTATGGCAGCGCAGGAATGTAAGACGTTGGTTCAACGGCTTCGAAGGAAAACTTCGAGGCCGTTTCTTTTATTAGAAGCCATCTCAAAAATGGTCTTGCGATAGTTCTTCTGCCGAAGGCATGGCTTCGCCAGACGTTCCCGTTCCGCAGAAGCGGAACGGGATTGCTTCCCGAAGGGATCCCTTTGGGACAGGGTGAACAAATGACCCGTTCATCCTGAGTAAGCGATCCCGCTCGAAGAGCGGGAGAGCGCATCGAAGGATCAAGTGACATGTTTTTGAGATAGCTTCTAATAATTTCAAAGCGAGCCTTTTCGGACTGCCGCCTTCTTCCATCTTACTTGTCTTAACGTCTTTCGTTTTTCTTTTGGCAAATTTTCGTATCTTGACCGGGCAACCTCCTGGTCCCTATCAACGCTGCGCAACTATTGAGGCACACCATGCAAATCGGAATTGTCGGACTACCATTCTCGGGCAAATCAACACTTTTTCAAACAATCACAAAAACGCATCTCGACCCTTCCATTCTTACAAAGGTGGAGGCGCATCACGCAATCGTGAAAATCCCCGACGTTAGGCTGGACAAATGTTCCGCCATTTTCTCCCCCAAAAGCACAGTTCACGCTACGATTGAATTTGTGGACGTGGTTGGATTGAAAAAGGGGGAATCGGGATCAACACAGTTTACGACGAATTTCCTCTCAAATGTCAAAACGAACGATGCATTAGTCCAGGTCGTCCGGTTGTTTGAAAACGATGCTGTCCCGCATCCGGACGGTTCTATCGATGTGCTTCGTGACATCTCGTCATTCGAAACCGAGTTCATTATTTCCGATCTTTCGATCGTTGAAACACGCATCGACCGGATCAACAAACAAGTCCAAAAGACTCAGGATGAGCAACTCAAAAAAGAATTGCCGGTGCTCGAAAAATGCCGTCAGAATCTTGAGAAAGAAAAACCGCTGCGAGAGGTAGACTTCACAAAAGAAGAAGCTTACATTCTCAAAACGTACCAGCTTCTTTCCCTGAAGCCGATGCTCATCGCATTGAATTTCGACGAATCCCAACTCAAAACGTACGCCGAAACTGTAAAGCTCGTTGCAGGAAAAAAAGAAGGAAAACACACAAAGCTCGTTTCATTCTTCGGAAAAATCGAAATGGAAATGTCCGAGCTTTCGGACGACGAGGCGAAGGTATTCATGGATGAGTACGGCATCAAAGAATCGGCACTCAGCACATTGATCCGGGAGGCATACGCCCTTCTCGGCTTGCAATCATTTTTTACTGTCGGCGAAGACGAGTGCAGAGCATGGACGATTAGAAAAGGAATGAATGCACAGGAAGCGGCGGGAGCAATCCATTCGGACTTCGTGAATAAATTTATCCGGGCGGAGGTTGTTCATTACGACGACTTCATTGTGCAAGGGGGATCATTCGCGAAAGCGAAAGAGACCGGACATTGGCGGCTGGAAGGAAAAGAGTATCTCGTCAAAGACGGTGACATAATTTCTATACGCCATAGTTGATGAGTTTCAATCTTGCAGTGGCTCCAAATTATCAGTTGACGTTCATTTGATATGTTGAGAACATCATTCGGGGTTACATGGGGCACGTCGTGACTTAATTCTCCTTCGGGCAATACCTCTTATGAAAGCAATTTCTTTCATTTTCTTATTGATTTTATTGGTTTGCACGACCTCATGTAAGAAATCTCCCCCCGTTGCACCTCCTGTTGACACAACCCAGCCCGGTTCGCGAAACTACACGTGGACTGTCGATACCATCCGACAAGGACCCTACGATTTCATCGACTTAATCTCCATCTGGGGAAGCAGCCCAAGCGATGTTTGGGCTGTTGGAGGTGCTGATGTTTCTTACAACACAATCTGGCATTATGACGGTACAGGCTGGAGCAGAGATTCGGTTTTTGCTGCGGGAAACTTGCAAACCGTCTACGGCTTCGCTCCTGATAATATCTGGGCTGCATCGTCCCCCGGCGATGGCGCTTTCCATTTTAATGGCAGCAATTGGACGACGATTGGAAATCTCGTGCTCCCAGGTTATCCTGTTTCATACCTTAACGACATTTGGGGAGACGGTCCCACAAACATTTATTTTATTGGTGCGGCAGCAAATCCGAGCAACAATACTGCAGAGGGTGTTATCCTCCATTTTGATGGTCAGAACTGGACATTTGTGCCGGTATCAAATACAAACCAGCTCTCATTTATTCGGATAAGAAAAGATACCCAGAGCAACGTTTATTTTCTTGAAGGCTGGAACTTCAACGGAGGCGACGATATTTCTTCTATTTTCACCTTTGATGGCCAGAACATCAAGCAAATATATCAAACCATGGATTTGACTACAATACACACAATTAACGGAAAGGTGTACATAACAAGTGGGAAAAAAGTGTACACTTTCGTAAACAATCAATTACAAGTATGGAAAGACTTCAGCGGAACATTGTTTGCTGATGAGACGTGGGGGCGAAGCGAGAAGGATTTCTTCTGCGTTTCAACTGACGGAATATCGCACTATAATGGTACCGATTTGAAAACGCTTTTTCCTACCACTACACTCCCATCGTCGGCGGTGATTTTCCCTAACGATGTTTTTTTTGTCGGCTACGGAAGCGGCGGTTCAATTGTTATTCACGGGATACTCAACAAATAAAACGCGCCAATGAGAGCATCCTCTTTTGCCTATGCTCCCTTTTCTAGTTGATTCTTTTTCTCTTTCACCCATTGCTCCTGAGACCGCAATTTAGTACAATTCGTATACCAAATTTCCCATCCCAATTATTTCTAAACTATCTAAGGAGGCCGCATGATGCGCCTTGCTCTCATCGCATGCTTTTTGTTTGTTGCTGTTGCAGCATACGCCGGAATTGTCCGTGAAGAGGTCATATATTCGGGAGATGGAGTGACGCTCAAAGGGTACCTTGTGTACAACGATTCGATCAAAGAGAAGAGACCGGGAGTGCTCGTCGTCCACGAATGGTGGGGCAACAACGACTATTCGCGCATGCGCGCCGACATGCTTGCTGAACTTGGCTATATTGCTTTTGCCGTCGATATGTACGGAGACGGGAAATTGGCCGACAATCCCGCCGATGCAGGAAAGCTGGCGGGCGGAGTGATGAGCAACATGAATGGAATGAAATCCCGGTTCCTCGCAGCATTGGAAGAACTTAAGAAAAACAAAGCCGTCGATCCAACCCGCATTGCTGCCATCGGTTATTGCTTTGGCGGCGGTGTTGCGCTCAACATGGCATGCGCCGGCGCCGATTTGCAGGGAGTGGTAAGCTTCCATGGAAGCCTATCGACAGTAAAGCCTGCTCTACCTGGTATGATCAAAGCGAAGATTCTTGTTTGCAACGGAGCGACCGATTTGTTCAACCCCGATGCGGCTGTAAACAAATTCAAAGCAGACATGGATTCGTCAAAGGCCGATTATAAGTTCATTAACTATCCCGATGCAGTGCACGCATTCACGAACCCGGCCTCAACGGAAGCAGGCAAAAAATTCAACATTCCGATCGCGTACAACGAGAAGGCCGATAAGAAATCGTGGGCGGATATGGTGGAGTTTTTCGGAATGATTTTTAAGAAGTAAGCCGCAATGTATCCGACAGCGATGCCATGACTGAATGCAGTTTGAAAAGTCATGGCATCACTTGTGCGATGTCGGATGATTGATCACCGCACGGTGTAGGTAAACGTCAGCATAAAATATCTCCCCAGGACATTGTTTTGAGTGTCCTCCACATAGGTGCCCGTCACCGTCCGGTTGACGCTTTTGTTCTGGTTCAGCAGGTCGACAACCGAAGCCGTCAGTTCCCCTTGCTGCTTCGAAAAGAATTTCTTGCCGAGACTCATATTCCACAAAAGTGTATTCTTGTCGTATCCGCCGCTCAATCCGCTGTAGAGCGCGTTGTCCATTTCATTCCTGAACACAATCCCCTGCCAAAAAATAAAATTCGTTTTAACGGTCGCAGTATGGGAGTAATACTGGCTGTTCAGATCCGGTTCAAATGTATTCCTTGAGATGTTGTAATTTCCCTGGTATGATAGTGTGAAATCTACGTTTTCGCTTACGTTGCTGCTAAGGACTGCTCCGCAGCTCGGGCCGTATGTTTCAGCAACGTTCAGATCCTGATTGATCAATCCCGGAGTGCGTGCGAACGTTATTCCCGAAGTCAGGTTGAGATTGCTCTTCAGAAATCCGACCACAATGCTATGAGTAAAGAAGGAATTGACATTCCATTGGTCGTCGAGGTTGACAGGATACGAAAGCTGAGTCCCCCGATTCATGAGAATGCCTGAAAGAATGGTGTCCCGTTGCGCAGTTAACGTCGCGTTGCCGATATAATTATTAGTGTGCACGACTGATAATAATAAGAACGTGCTTCGTCCGTTGTCAACGTTCGTTACCGAATACCGGGTTGTCAGGTTCTGGCTGTATGATTGGTTCAAGCCCGGGTTTCCCTTTGCAAGCTGAAGTGGATTCGAATTGTCGACAATATTCTGCAGCTGGCTGATGCTCGGCGCCTGGGTTGACGTCCGGTAAAATATCCGGAGATTAGTATGCTCGGCGATATTATACATGAGCATAGCGTTCGGCAGTACGTCGTAGAATGTTCTTGTGATTGTATTCGAAGAAGGAAATTGCTGCTGACCGCGAAGCGCGGCAATCTGGTATGAGACGCCCGCCGTCGCATTTAACCCGGTCACCCGCAAACGATATGCAATTCCGGCATTTTGCGTTGTGTATTCATTCTCATACGTATTAGATAACGAAGAGTCGGGAAGACTGTATTGGTTCGTAAGACGGTCGAAATTATATTTCTTGTTATCCGAGTTGTTCTTTGAATACGATGGATTGTATGTCAACTGTAGAAGACTGGTGACTCCAAGAGGCTCGGTGTATGCTAACCGCGACGACAGCGTATACCCATCCGAAATAGCCGGCATTTGTTGATTGATGGTATCGGCAATATTCGCCGGTCCCTGATAGTAATCGTTCACCGCCTGTTGCAGAGTTGTCCCTCGCTTTCGATTGTACCCGGTGCCGAGGTCGAGCGAAATTGTTCTTCCGGGCAGATCAAACTTATGCCTGAAAACGATATGATTGGAGAGATTATCGCCGTTCGTATTTGCGTTATTATCGTTAGCTGTTTGGTTAATCAATTGCTGCGTTGAAAGACTGCTCACCCCGTTTAGTGTGCTTGAAGAGTTGTTGTTCTGAAAATACAATTTTGGAAGGTCGATAATTGAGTTTAATGTATCGGGTGAATATTCAAGCCGGATGTCGAGCCGATGGTTGCCGTTCTTGCTGTTTGCGTCGCTGTTTTCATTATAGAACGTGCTGGAATCGGGCGTAGGAAAATACTGCATATGCAGTTTCTGGTTATTATCGGTGTTTGTAAGATTAAAAAAATAACTCTGGTTAATCGTAAGATGGCTCCCCCATGAATCGGAGTAATTCATACCGATTGAATTTGTGGTCGCGATGCCATTTTGCTGCCCGACTAGAAAATTGCTGACGTTTCCTCCGGCTCCGCCGGGTCCTCCCCCGCCCCCCGTAAAACCACCACCTCCACGATATCCTCCGCCCCCGGGGCCCCCTCCGAACCCGCCACGCTGATTTGAATTTCCAACAACTCCCAGCAAATCCTGAGTGGAAAAATTTTGCTGATTAATATTGTTTGAAAGCCCGATAGCGGACAGCCTCGTTCCTTGTTGAAAGTAATTAGCACTTCCCCCGGCGAGATACCTGTCATCCTCGCCATAACCTCCGTAACCCTTTCCAAACTGCTGGTTGCGCTTGTCGGATCTCGTGATGATGTTGAGAGTCTTCACCGATTGTCCGTCATCAAACCCGGTAAACTCAGCCTGGTCGCTCATCTTGTCGAAGATTTGAATTTTTGCAATCGCATCTGCGGGCAGATTGCGGAGAGCGAGTGTCGGATCGCTTCCAAAAAATGGTTTCCCATCGACAAGCACCTGCTGAACGACTTCTCCCTGTGCGGTAACGGTGCCATTCGTGACGATCACGCCCGGAAGCTTGCCGACAAGGTCTTCGGCGATGGCATCGGGATTCGTCTTGAACGCTCCCGCGTTGAATTCCGTCGTGTCCGCTTTTTGTACAGCCGGGGGCGGCGATCCTTCGATATCCACCTCTCCCAATTGAATTGGAATCTGCGTCAACAACAGGTCAGCCAGTTCAATCGTTTGATTATCGATGTGAATCGTTTTAGTGAACATGTTGCAACCGACATACGTTGCCTCAAGCGTGTACGAACGCATTGCGATTCCTGAAAACTTATAGAGCCCATTTTCATCAGTCGATGTGATGAATGTTTCTGCCGGATCATCGTGATTAATGAGCTTAACATGAGCACCTGAGAGGGGCGACTTTGTCTTAGCCTCAAGAACCCTCCCCCGAAGGTTCACAGCTTGGGCTGACATTCTAGCGGGGAACATCAATAGAACAGTGAAGAGGAAAAGAGGAATAATCTTTGTCATCAATGCGAAAAGCTCGTATTCGTTAGCCTATTCGACCCCTGCATGAGAGAAATGGTTTAACTGTTCACCTGCGGCTCTCTTCCATCATCATCGTTTATTTTCTCATCGATTTTTGCCGCAGGGTTCGCTGCTTCGCCAATTCCGGAAACATCCTTGATTAAGAGGTAAAAAGTTCCTATTCTCTCACAGTTTGTTCACTTGGAAAGAGATGGATGGATATCAGCCGATCGTTTTCTCATATGTTTAAAGACAGCTCTTGGTTCTTCAAAGTCTTTATTGGAGGAATGTTTCTCACCATGAGCATCGTTGTTGTCGGCCTTCCATTCATTCTTGGTTATGAAATCGAACACATTCGTCATGTCGCCCAGCGACAGGACTCTATGCTTCCCGAGTGGAAGAATATGCGAAGGATTTTTGAGGAAGGTCTTACAGTGTTTCTTGCGGCATTTGTATACACTGCCATGATTTTGGCTCTCATTGTCGCGGTTAACGGAGCGCTCACGATGTACTCAGTAGTCTTTGCAACCCTTGCGGTCGTTTTCTTTTGGATGCCTCTTGTCTTTATCCAGTATTCCAAGCGGCCTTCATTTTTTTCCTGCTTCTCTCTCCCGGAAATTCTGAAGCGTTGTGCGCTCCATCCCCTCCTGTATGCCATCTCTTTGGTAACAGGATTCCTAACGATTGCCGCAACCATTCTTTTCGGGTGGATGTCAATAATATTGGGATGGCCGTTTGTTGTGTTCTGGGGAATATTGGTCCAGTCGCATATTCTCGGACAACTTGCCGAAGTGAATCAACGTTCAGTGCGATGACCCGACTCGATAAGAAAGTAAGCTACTTTTTCAGAAACTTTTGGGATGCGGCCCGGTATTATTCTCACGGGATCATGGTGCGTTTCATCGAGGATGATGTACTGTTTCTTGCCTCCGGTATTGCGTTCAACGTCCTGCTCTGCATTATCCCGCTGCTGCTGCTCGTTTCTGCACTCCTCGGCGTCGTCTTGAATTCGTCCGACATGGCGATGCAGAATATCGAAAAATTCCTGACGAAAGCGCTGCCCAATCAATCGCAGGCCGTGGCGATCAAAAATCTTACGTTTCGCATCATCAACGATTTGGTCGAATTCCGGCAATCGATGGGAGTGTTCGGAGCGATCGTTCTCATTTACACGTCAACATCGCTCTTTAGCTCGGTGCGTTCAGCGCTTCATAGGATTTACCATATCACAACAAGCACCGGCATTTTCTTGAGCCAGCTGAAAGATTTGATTCTCGTCCTGGCTCTCGGATGGCTGTTCATTTCCATCAACACGTTGAATTGGTTGTATACCCTCATCTCCCGGTACAGCGTCGAAATGTTCGGACCAAATTTTATTGTCATGCAGACCGCACTCCCCGACTTCCTTGCGAGGCTTACGTCCTTCATTCTGACTGTCCTCATGGCATTCCTCGCCTACCGGTTCATTCCGTTTTACGGTACGACAAACCGTTCGTCACTCCTCTCAGCGGTTGCAACCACCATTCTCTGGAAAATCGCCGGTTTTTTGTTTGCACTTTATTTGACGACTTTCCAGCCGTTCAGAAAAGTGTACGGCGCGTACGCCTTTGTCCTCGTGGCGATGCTTTGGGTGTACTGCTCGAGTATAGTATTTATCCTTGGAGCTGCAGTCGGCGGGCTGTACAGGGAAAGAAAAGAAATCAGCGATATTTGATAACTGAAAATCTGTTTACGGGAATCTTGGCGAACAACCGCGAGACAGTTAGAAAGTGTCTAGTTTGCCAGAAATTCTTTTACGGTACTTAAAAACTCGTCCCGCTTTTCGATATAATAGAAGTGCCCCGCTCCGTCGAACGTGTGCATTTTCGCTTTCGGAATTGAACTCCCCAGCGACTCCATGACAAACGGCGAGATATAGTCGTTCTGGCCGACCAAAATCAGAGTTTTTATCTTCAGAGTCTTCAAATCATTCCGCACATCAAAATCCTTTAAGTTTCCCGAAATGTCAAAGTATCCTGTTCGTCCCCACATCTCTAGGTAGACAGGCCACGAGCGTTCCGGCAGCGAGAAATCAGTTGGAACACTGGCAGCGTTCGTGAAATAATTCGGGATCATGATGCCCGAAAGAACCGTGCGCTCGTACGCATCCGAATATCGTCCGTCCGTAAAAAGGCTGTCCTTCTCGTACATTTTGACGAGAGCTGCGATTTGTCTCGGCATGAAATCTCTGAAACTATTGAGCCAGATTGTTAAGTCGGAAACTTGGGCGGTCGTGCTCATCAGAATCAATCTGTTAACATGTGTCGGGTATTTGATGGCATATTTTTCTGCGAGCATGCCTCCCGTTTCGTGCCCGATGATGTTGAGCGCGGAGATGTTAAGATGGGTGCGAAGGGATTCAACGTCGGCAACCATGTTGTCAAGCGTGTAAAGCCCGGGGTTCTTGAAACGATCCGACCGGCCACAGCCGCGCGGATCAAAATAGATCATTTGGTTGGAAGAGTCCAATTCTGAGAGCGCCGGAAGAAGATAATCGAACGAATATCCGGGCCCTCCGGGGATCACCAACGTCGGCGAGCCGCTTCCTTCTATCCGCACAAATAACTTCACGCCCCCTTTGCCCGAAACATATCCCGTGATCACTTTATTCTTCAACGGAATCATTTCAGCATTTACGGCATCAACTTTCCCTCCACGCGTGCAGCCGGGAAACGAAGCGCCTACGAGGGCAATAATAACCGTCAACAGAAGCATGCGCATAAGGATCCTCCTACAGAGGCAGGCCGTTTTTGAAATTTGTTCGAGCAACCGATCTCGGCTCTTTCAAAACCACGACGAATGTATATAGTTTTTTACAGAATGTAAAGAATTATTTTTTCAGCCATTCGGCGTACACTTTGTCGAAATCCTGCTTTTCAAACTTCGCCGTTCCGTATTTTTCTTCAGCAAGGCGTTGGCGCAGTGCTTCGTACACCGTAACGGCGCATGCAACCGAAACATTAAGGCTTTGAATCATGCCCATCATTGGGATCATGATCGTCGCATCGGCAAGTGCGGCCGCTTCGTCCGATACGCCCGCATGTTCATTGCCGAAAACGAATGCCGTCTTCTGAATCAAATCGAGTGAGTAGAGCGGACGGGCGCTCTCCTCCAGACGAGTCGCATAAATTGCGAACCCCTCAGCGCGCAGTCGTTCATAACACGATTGCACGGAATCATACTTACGCAGCTGCACCCACTTGTTAGCACTCGAAGAACTTTTCTTCCCCACCCGCGGAAATTTTTCCTTTGTGTACACAAGCTGCACCTCGTGAATTCCAACGGCGTCGGCAGACCGGAGCATCGCACTGACGTTATGCGGGTCATGGATGTTTTCGATCACAATGGTAAGGTCCGGCTGGCGGCGTGATAATACCGTAAATATCTTTTTAGTTCTTTTCTCCGATTTCATTCTCGTTATCCTTGATCCTCCCGGTGCGCCCCGGACGTCGTCTCCAGCAGGATGATTGAACCGATCACGAGCGATGCGCCGACAATCTGCAGCGGACCCATCGTCCCTCCTAAAAAAATAAATTCCGTTGCGATAGCGACAACCGGTTCCAGCGTGCTGGTGATGATTGCGCGCGTCGGAGAAAGATACTGAAGTCCGAAAAAATAAAACGAATACGGAACCAAGATCGACGTCGTCGAGACGAGAGCGAACACCTTCCAATCGTCAAATGAATATTCTGCCGCAAGAATTGTCTGCGGCGGCTGCACCACCAGCCAAAAGAGTGTTGCCGCGCCGAGCGTGAAGACCATCGACGACCATACGGAATACTTCTTGGTCAACGGTTTCCCTGCAAGGTTGAAGATCGCGTACGAAACCGCCGCCGCGAGCGCGAAGAGTATCCCCTTGTGGTTTCCAACCAATAAACCGTTCAACCCTCCTACCGCCAGGAAAATGCCGGCGGTAGAAAAGATCAGGGCGAAAAGTTTGAGCCGTGTCATTTTTTCATGCTGAACCACAATGGCGAAGAGCGCGACCATAATCGGCGCGGAATACTGGACGACAATCGCCGTCGCTACATTCGATTCTTTGATGGCAAAATAATAGAAATAGTTCGACCCCGCTATCCCGCACACTCCGACAAAGAAAATATGCGGCACATCTCTCATCTTAAACGTAAGCATTCGCGGGTTGGTGACGAGAAAATAGACTGCGAGCACGACAAACGCAATTGAAACGCGAGTCTGAACGATGATGAGCGGAGGGTATTGAATATTAAATAGATGCTTTACTATCGTTGCCGACGCGCCCCACAATGTCGCCGCGATCGCAATAAAAAGATAGCCTTTGAATTGCTTCATTGTGGAGGCGGCTCTCCGGCGTCGTCCGCTTTCATACGGTAGTATTCGGACAGGTCTTCGTCTCCGAGATAATAATAGAGATGCGAAAGGCGGGTGCACAGGTTTTTGTTCTTCGAAACATTGTCGACCCCTTTCTTCACAAAATCGATCAACGTTTCAAGCGGGGGAATATTGAGGTCGGGGTCGTAACAATCGCTCGCGTCGAGATACGCGTCCGGCACCGAGGGATTGACCAAAGCGGCTTTCTGATAATACATCAGGCTGTGTTCAAAATTGTCTTCCGAAGAGAAAACCGCCGCGAAAACGTTCGCCATCCACATAAAAACGTCGTACGCGTTATGAGGAAATTCCTTTGCAAGTTTCTCCCCGAACAAAATAATCTCTTCGATGTGAAGTGAATCGTTCCAGAATAGAAGCCGGTAGAGTTCGACATCGTCAATTTTTTGAACGATTGCAGATTCGAACGCGTCAAAAATCTCGTTGAAATTCGTTGCTGAAGAAAAGCGTTGCCGTATTTCTTCTCGAGAGAGTTCGGGCATCATTTCCTCAAATTGAGGATTAAAATACGGAGGGTTGTGGTGAAAATCAATACCAAACGAGGTGGGATAGTGGAGTTCTTTGCGCGCCGCATAGCGAGACCATGGTTTTTCCACGATATCGGAAATCACCTTGCTATAGCGAAGTCATAGCAACACTTCTTGTCTCGGCTGCTACTTCATCAGAACAACTTTCCGAACAGCCGAGAACTTTCCCGCCTGCAGGCGGACAAAATAGATACCGCTCGAAAGCCGGGCGGCATTCCACGCAACGGTGTAGATTCCGGGGTTCATTTTTTCATTCACCAGCGTCGCGACTTCTTTCCCGAGGATGTCGTACACCTTCACCGAGACGAATCGAGCATCGACGATCGAAAATTGAATTCGCGTGGACGGGTTGAACGGATTGGGATAGTTTTGACGAAGCTCATAACTCGCCGGTGCTTCGGCAGCAGAAGCGTTTACGGAAAGGAGAATATCGTCGCTCCCTCCGGCATCAACATACCGCTGCTTGAATTCCTGAAGATACAGATTGGCGATGTGTTGGCTGTGAATGATAAGTTCGTTCTCATTGTTCGCAGTCTCTGCCGCGCTCGACCAATTATGAGAACCGGTAAGGACAACGCTGTTGAGAGAAAAATCTTCCGCGTCGATGACTGCATATTTGTGGTGGAGCAGGCCGGTGAGACTCGCGGCTTTGAGAAGTACATCGACGCCGGCATTTTCCAGCGTTGAAAATTCATTTCCCGAATCGGTATTGTTATCCATGACGACATGGACTTTCTTTCCCGCGCTCTGTTTTTCAATCAAGGTCGCCGCAAGATCATCGCGTGTAAAGGTGTACATGCAGACGTCAATTGACGAGGTGGCAGCATTCAAGGCCGCATTGATCTTCGATGTCGTCTTGTCCGATGGACTGAAATAGAGCTCCATCGCATATCCGGCGATGGTAAAGCGATGCGGAGTGTTGTCGGTTTTCCGCGCCCCGAAGCGCGACTCAGATTGGTTCGGGCTGTCTCCGCTGCTTCCCCACATCTCGTTGAACTCAATCGTGTACGCTTCCGCAAGAGAGCCATCCTGAATCTCAATCATGTTCTGAGCGTCAGCGTTCGTGCCAGGATCGGTTGCATTCCACGATCCTGTAACCACCCAATCAACGCGCGCCGTGTCGCGGTGGTCGAAAATGTAAAACTTATTGTGCATGAGCCCATTTCCAGCATTGAGGAGGTCGTATGCGTCGTCAATAACCGTAATGCCCGCGTTTCTCAAAGTATTCCACGGGGCCGTTGTGATATTATCGTGTTCTCCGATTACGCGAATTTTTACGCCGCGATAATTGTGGGCGGCGATCAACGCCGATGCAATCGTTGCACCGACCGTCCCGCTGAAACTATACGCGCACATATCAATAGAATGCTGCGCCTGGCTGATCCGGTACAGGAGAACTTTTGAAAGGTCAACCAGTTGCTTCGCGCTCTCTGCCTGAGCCACCGAGTAATTGACTGATTTATTAAAAAAGACTCCGATCGAGTCGGTCGAAGTTGAGCCCGTAATAAATATCGCGTCGCTAGTGGAGTTCGACCCGGACGCATCCGAAACAGTCACCTGATAATGATAGACTGTCGAGGTTGCGAGATACGTCAAGGATATTTCATGCTGAGTCTTACCTGATGAGGACATCGAATCTGTGTACGATGTTGTCAATCCGTATTTCACCATAGCATTCGAAGGCGATGAGGTTCTCACGTCAATGACCGCAAAATTTGGCCCGGTTTCCATTTCGTATGGCGCTTGCGTGAACACCGGTCCAGGCAGGGCAATGATGTCCGCGGGTGTCCGGGGATCAACTTCGTAGTTCGCGGTAAACGGCGCAGCGACCGGCGTACCCGGCTTGTATTGCTTCAGAATGCCGATGAGATCAAAAGTCCCCGCCGGCGCCGTCCATGTATTCGGCACAAATACAGCCGTAGTGCCGGTTGCATCGGTAATG